>SL_3KL_010_SEDDRAFT_10001754_pt1 | contig 19825 bp, 13 predicted proteins | sample SodLakKL_010_SED_2_FD_10381 | JGI IMG/M metagenome (IMG submission 10381) | reverse complement strand
AATCGAAGAGGGTTATCCGGTGGTCGAACAGATGCTGAAAGGCTTTCTGAACACCGGCAAGCCGATCAGCGGCCGGCTCGATGGCGCATTGCCACGTACCGGGGAACTCAACCCCAACCTGGTCGGAGAAGCATTGGGGATTCCCACTGGCAAGCTTGCCAGTATCCCCGACCTGGTAGCCAGCCGCCCCCCATCTCTTTGCAAGGGTTGCTCCCATATCGACAGCATGCTCGACCTGAACGAAGCCCTGTCCGGGCACAGCTCGGGAAGGGTCTTTTCCGATATCGGTTGCTACACCCTGGGAGCCCTGCCTCCCTTTGGGTCTATTAACACCTGTGTCGACATGGGGGCTTCCATCACCATGGCCAGGGGAGCTGCCGCAGCCGGAATGGATCCGGCAGTGGCCGTCATCGGCGATTCCACCTTTACCCATTCGGGCATGACGGGGCTGCTGGATGCCGTCAACGAGGGCTCCAACATCACTGTGATCATCCTCGACAATGCCACCACCGGCATGACAGGGGGTCAACCCTCGTCGGCAACAGGCAAAATAGAGCAGATCTGCCGGGGTCTCGGGGTAGAGGAAGACCGCATCCGGGTGATCAACCCCCTGAAAAAAAACCACAGCGAAAACACCCACATCCTCAGGGAAGAACTGGCCCACAAAGGGGTTTCAGTCATCATTCCGCGCCGCGAATGCATACAAACCCTCAATAAGCGGATGCGCACAAAGGGCAGGGACAAGCAAAGAGCAGAAAAATAATCTTCACCAGAAAAATCAATCAGATGCAAAACGATATTATTCTTGCAGGCGTCGGGGGACAGGGCATTTTGTCCATCGCGGCCATTATCGGGTACGCCGCCGTAGAGTCAGACCTGTTTCTGAAGCAGGCCGAAGTGCATGGTATGAGCCAGCGGGGGGGGGATGTACAGTCGCACCTGCGCCTGTCTTCGTCAGAGATCGCCTCCGATCTGATCCCCAAGGGAAAGGCCCATATGATCATCTCGGTCGAACCCATGGAATCGCTCAGGTACCTTCCCTACCTGTCCGACCAAGGCTGGCTGATCACCAATACCGAGCCCTATGTCAACATTCCCGACTACCCCGGCACCGTGGCCATCCTGGCCGAGATACAACGGCTGCCAAGGCATGTGGCCCTCAATGCCGACCAGATCGCCGGCGAACTGGGCAGCAGGAAGGCCGCCAACATGGTTGTTCTGGGAGCGGCAAGCCCCTTTATCGACATCCCTTTCGCGAAGCTGGAAGAGGCCATCCGCAAGGTATTCGGCAGCAAGGGCGAAGAGGTGGTGAACCTGAACCTCCAGGCCATGCGCACCGGCCGCGAAGTGGCACAAAACACAGCGGCCGGTTAAACAATTGAACTGCATTACAAGTTAGTACACATAGCACGGCAACAACCGCCGCGGAAATGTTCACCTGAAATCATCCAAAAAAATATTTTTGCCTATGTTAACCAATAATTTTATCCGCCGCCATAACGGGATCCGCAAGGAAGACGAAGAAAAGATGCTGAAAAAGATCGGGGTGGCTTCGGCCGGTGAACTCATCGACCAGACCATTCCCCCCAGCATCCGCCTGAAAAAGGAGATGGACCTCCCCGAGGGGCTCAACGAATACGAATACGCAAACCACCTGCGATCATTGGGGGCCAAAAACAAACTCTTTAAATCCTTCATCGGCATGGGGTACTACAACACCATCACCCCGGGGGTTATTCAGCGCAACATACTGGAAAACCCCGGCTGGTACACCTCCTACACACCCTATCAGGCAGAGATCTCCCAAGGCCGGCTCGAAGCCCTGCTGAACTTTCAGACGGTGATCACCGACCTGACCGGGCTGGAGCTCGCCAACGCCTCATTGCTCGACGAGGCCACGGCAGCGGCCGAGGCCATGATCATGCTGTACAATTCCCGGCCCAGGGATGCCGCAAAAAAGGGAGTCAATAAATTTTACGCCTCCGAAAACTGCCTGCCGCAGACCCTGGATGTCCTGAAAAACCGGGCAGCGCCACTGGGCATCGAACTGCTTGTCGAACGCCAGGATCCCGGCATCCTGGACGACACTTTCTTCGGGGCCCTGATACAGTATCCCGACGCAAACGGGGCCATCGGCCACCAGAAGGATTTTGCAGACCACGCCAGGGAGCACAATGTCCGCCTGGTGGTGGCAGCCGACCTGCTATCGCTGGCCATGCTGAGCCCCCCCGGAGAATGGGGAGCCGATGTGGTGGTGGGCTCGTCGCAGCGTTTTGGGGTTCCGATGGGTTACGGTGGCCCCCACGCAGGCTATTTCGCCACCAGGGAAGAATTTAAACGGGGGATTCCCGGCCGCATCATCGGGGTGTCGGTCGACAAAAACGGCGACCATGCCCTTCGCATGGCCCTGCAAACCAGGGAGCAACATATCAAACGCGAAAAGGCCACCTCCAATATCTGCACCGCCCAGGCCCTGCTGGCAACCATGGCCGGCATGTATGCGGTGTATCACGGACCTGAGGGACTGAAAAGGATCGCCCGCCACATCAATATCCTGGCCGGAGTGCTGTCGCAGGAAGCGGAAAAGTACGGGTATACCCAGCTAAACGGATACTTTTTCGATACTCTGCTCATCAAACTGCCCGACAACGTTTATGCCAGCGATGTACACCAGATGGCCGTGAGCAAAAAAATGAACCTGCGCAGGATCGATGAAAAACAGGTGGGAATCAGCCTGGATGAGACCAGCTCGCTCCGGGACGTGAATGCCCTGCTGGAACTATTTGCTGCTGCTGCCGGAAAGCCCTTTTACGAATTTGTCTGCGACCCGGACGAATGCCGCAAGATTACCACCATCCCCAAAGAGTATAGCCGCAGTTCGGATTTTTTACAGCAGGCCTGCTTCAACTCCTACCATTCGGAAACTGAAATGATGCGTTACCTGAAGAAACTGGAAAACCGCGACCTGGCCCTGAACCGTACCATGATCCCGCTGGGTTCCTGCACCATGAAGCTGAATGCGGCCTCCGAAATGTTCGGTCTCAGCTGGCCGGAGTTTGCGGACATTCACCCCTTTGCCCCCGACAACCAGGCCGGGGGTTACCTCGAACTGATCCGCCGCCTGGAGCGAGACCTTTGCGAGATCACCGGGTTTGCCGGCATTTCCTTTATGCCCAACTCGGGTGCTTCGGGCGAATATACCGGCCTGATGGTGATCCGTGCCTACCATGCCAGCCGGGGCGAAGGCCACCGCAACGTGACCTTGATCCCTTCCTCGGCCCATGGCACCAACCCGGCCAGTGCCGTCATGGCGGGCACCAGGGTGGTGGTGGTCAAATGCGACGACAAGGGCAACATCGACCTCGACGACCTGGAAAAGAAAGCCGAAGCCCACAAAGACAATCTGGCGGCCATCATGGTCACCTACCCCTCAACCCATGGGGTATTCGAGGAAGAGATCCTGAAGGTGACTCACATCATCCACAAGTATGGGGGTCAGGTGTATATGGACGGGGCCAACATGAATGCCCAGGTCGGCTATACCAATCCTGCCATTTGCGGGGCCGATGTATGCCATCTGAACCTGCACAAAACCTTCGCCATCCCCCACGGGGGAGGCGGTCCGGGTGTGGGCCCCATCGGGGTGGCAGAACACCTGTTGCCCTTTTTACCCAACCACCCCCTGCACAAAACCGGAGGGGAACAAGGCATCCCCGCCGTGGCAGCTGCACCCTTCGGCAGTGCCTTTATCCTCACCATCACTTATGGTTATATCCGGATGCTGGGAAGGGAGGGGCTGAAGGAGGCCACCAGGATCGCCATACTGAGCACCAATTACCTGAAGGCGGGCCTTGAAAAAGAGTACCAGGTATTGTATACCGGCAAAAACGGCTGGGCGGCCCATGAGATGATCCTCGATTGCAACCCCTTCAGGCGAAGTGTGTCAATCGATGCCATCGACATTGCAAAACGTTTGATGGATTACGGCTTCCATGCCCCCACGGTCGCATTCCCCGTATCGGGCACCCTGATGGTCGAACCCACCGAAAGCGAACCCCTCTCGGAGCTCGACCGGTTTATCGATGCCATGATCAGCATACGCGAAGAGATCAGGGAAGTGGAAGAGGGCAAGGCCGACAAGGAGAACAACGTCATCAAAAACGCCCCCCATACCGCCTCCATGCTGATCGACAGCGACTGGGACAAACCCTACAGCCGCGAGAAGGCAGCTTTCCCGAGGCCCTGGTCGGCAGAGATCAAATACTTCACACCCGTTACCCGCATCGACGAGGCCTATGGCGACCGCAACCTGGTATGTACCTGCGATCCGATAGAGAGTTATGCCCAGGATTGACCGGGCGCGATGACATAAAAAAAATGCCGCTTCCTTCAGGGGACAGCGGCATTTTATGTATTCCGGGCCTTTCCTGCTTCACTGTTGCTTCTTGAAATACAGAAAGCGCTTGATCTTCTTGGTGGGGGTCTTTTGGAATGGCTCGTCCTGTTCCTCGATGGTCGACAGCCGCGAAAAACGGTTCAGCCGGGCGTTGACCCTCGACTGGATCTCTGCGAGGCGGTCCTTCACCTTTTGCTGCATCTGCTCGTACAGATGCCCGGCAGACTCCTTCATCTCGTGGTAGCGCTGGTCGATCTCCTCATAGTTCAGATGAACCCTGGCCACCAGCTTTCCGCGCCATTCGTAAACCAGCGACTCCAGCACATGGCGCTCGCTGTTGATCACTGCTTCGATGTCTTCGGGATAGATGTTTTCGCCAGTGGCACTGACGATGACGTTTTTGATCCGCCCCCTGATAAACAGGTAGCCATCCTGGTCGATATAACCCAGGTCGCCCGTTCTGAACCATCCGTCGTTGGTGAACACTTCCCTGGTTTGTTCTTCCTGCTTGTAATACCCCTGCATCACATTGGGTCCGCGGGTAATGATCTCTCCCTCCGCGCTCACGGGGTCGGGGTCGAGTATCCTGAGCTCCTGCCCGGGAAGGCAAAAGCCCGTCGACTGGAATTTGGTCAGGTCCGGACTGCATCCGGCCAGCAGCGGGGATGTTTCCGTCAGGCCATAGCCGATGGCATAAGGGAAGCCGGCGTCCCTTAAAAAGCGTTCGGTTGTGGCACTGAGCTTGGCGCCACCAATACCAAAAAACCGCAGTTTCCCTCCAAATGCCTTGTATATCTTTTTGCCGGCGAGTTTATGAAAGGCCTTTTGAACCGGACGCAACTTCGTCAGTTGCCGCATCAGGGCACTGCCGCTCAATTTAGGCAACACCCGGTTCTTGTAAACTTTTTCGATGATCAGCGGAACGGTCAGCATCATGGTGGGCTTCACCACTTCCATAGCCGGCAACAACACAGCAGGTGTGGGCAGCTTATCGAGATAGTTCACCCAGGCACCGGTCATGAAGGGAATGATAAAACCGATGGTGCATTCGTAGGTATGCGGCAACGGCAGTACCGACAGCAACCTGTCGGAAGAATCCACCCGTTGTATTCCAAGGGTGTTCACTGCATTGGACATGATGTTTTTGTGGCTGAGCATGACCCCCTTGGGCTTGCCCGTGGTGCCGGAGGTATACAATATGGCCGCCAGGTCGTCTTCGCGTGGTTCAGGGATGTCTGGAGCCGCCGCCACGGTCCGGGTCAACTTTTCGACCTTTCCGTACACTTCCATACTGCCCAGGCTGATCGGCCTGAAATCGTCGGTCAGTACTGCCGATTTCAGGCCTGGCGGCAGTTCCTGCTGCAGTTTTTCGATCAGCTTTTCCGAAACAAGGATCGTCCTGGCCTCGCTGTGGGAAAGTATCTTTTTGATCTCAAGGGGGGTGAAATCGGTCAGTATGGGCACCACCACGGCTCCCATGCCGGTAATGGCCAGGTAGGCCACGCCCCAGTTTGGCATGTTCTGACTCAGCAAGGCAATACGGTCGCCCCTGCCAATGCCCAGATCATGCAGTAAGGCAGTCAGTTCGCCGACGCGGTCGGATACCTCGCGGTACCTTAGGGGGGTCTCTCCTGCAAACCCAAGTGCCGGAAGTTCGGCAAAACATTCGGCACTGTTGTTGAGCAGGGCTCTTAGTGTTAATTTATCGGGTAATTCCATCGTGCTGGTTTAGTATGCAAAGTTAGGGAAAATCCCGGCACCATTTTCTTAATAAACCATAAACCTTAGCAAATACAAGCCTTCCAAGATAAACAAACACTATATATGTACGTTTGTTTAATCCATAATACAGTTCCCTTCGGGCAAAGAGCAAGACCGGGGGTTCCCCGGTCTTTGGTCGGTGAGTTCCGTACAATGCACCCTGTCCTGATCTATAGCATGGAATAACTCACGGCCACCCCGACGGTTACCACGGCTGCCATGACCATAAGCTTGATGAGGATGTTCAGGCTTGGTCCCGAGGTGTCCTTGAAGGGGTCGCCCACGGTGTCGCCGATAACGGCGGCCTTATGGCCCTCTGAGCCCTTGCCCCCGAAATGCCCTTCTTCGATGTACTTTTTCGCATTGTCCCATGCCCCCCCGGCATTGGCCATGAAAATAGCCAGGGCAAAACCGCTCGAAATGGTGCCGATCAAAAGTCCGGCCACCCCGGATACTCCGAAAAGCAACCCGACTATCACCGGGATAAGCAGGGCGATCAGCGAGGGCAACATCATCTCTTTTTGTGCTTCCCGTGTTGAAATGGCCACACAACGGGCATAATCGGGATCGGTGGTTCCTTCCATGATTCCCGGGATGCTGAGGAACTGCCTGCGCACCTCACCCACCATCTTTTGGGCAGCCCTGCCCACGGCGTTCATGGTCATTCCGCTGAACACAAAGACCGACATCACCCCGAGGAAAATCCCGACGATGACCCGGGGGTTCATCAAATGCACCTCGTAGTGGGTTACAAAATCCATAAAGGAAGCCTCGATGGCCGGGATGCCATTGATCAGCTCGAGCGGCCTGTCGAGGAATTTCACGAACATCATCCTCACCTCTTCGAAGTACGAGGCCAGCAGGGCCAGGGCAGTCAGGGCCGCAGAGCCAATGGCAAAACCCTTGCCCGTAGCGGCCGTGGTATTCCCCAGGGCATCCAGGGCATCCGTGCGCCGCCTGACCTCCGGATCCAGTCCGCACATCTCGGCATTCCCGCCAGCATTGTCAGCAATAGGGCCATAGGCATCTGTGGCCAGGGTGATCCCAAGGGTGGCCAGAAGCCCCACGGCAGCTATCCCGATACCGTAAAGGCCATAATTGAGTTTGCCCACATCAAAGCTGAATCCGGTAGCAAATGAATAAGCCAGGGTAATGGCCACGGCAATGATAAATAAGGGAACTGCGGCCGAGATCAATCCGGTGCCCACTCCGTTGATGATCAGCGGGGCCGGCCCTGTCTGGCTGGAAGAGGCAATTTTTCGGGTGGGGCCGTAGGCCGAGGCGGTAAAATACTCTGTCGACTGCCCGATGGCGATGCCTGCCAGCAGCCCGGTAACAATGGCACCCCACAAACCCAGGTAATTGGGCAATTGCAACAGGTACAGCACCAAAAAGGAAGCCACGACAATGAGCAGGGCACTCATGTTCACGCCAAAACCCAATGAGCGCAGCAGCTCTTTCTGACCGGCCCCTTCCCTGGTGCGGACCATAAAGACCCCGGCTATCGAGAGCAGGGTGCCGATGGCGGCGATCACCATGGGGGCGATAACGGCCTTTGTTTGTATCTCTGTCCCGTATCCGATAAAGGCGGCTGCTCCAAGCAGGGCAGTGGCCAGTATGGAGGCAGCAAAAGATTCGAACAGGTCGGCCCCCATGCCGGCCACATCACCGACGTTGTCGCCTACGTTGTCGGCGATGGTGGCGGGATTCCTCGGATCGTCCTCGGGGATCCCGGCTTCGATCTTCCCAACCAGGTCGGCTCCCACATCGGCAGCCTTGGTAAATATACCCCCTCCCACACGGGCAAACAACGCCTGGGTGCTGGCGCCCATCCCGAAGGTCAGCATGATTGCGGTGATGGTCATCAGCTTGTAGCCATCCATGGCTTCGGGGATCAGCAGGTTCAGAACAATAAACCACGCCGAAATATCCAGCAGCACCAGTCCGACCACCACCAGGCCCATTACGGCGCCGCTCCTGAAGGCCAGGCGCAGCCCGCTGTTAAGGGAGGTGCGGCAGGCATTGGCCACCCTGGCGGAGGCATAGGTAGCGGCTTTCATGCCAAAATAACCGGCCAGGCCCGAAAAAAAACCTCCGGTAAGAAAGGCGAAGGGTACCCATTTGTTCTGCACCCCGAGCCCATAGGCCAGAAAAGAAAAAATCACCGTGATCACAAGGAAAACGATGATTACCACCTTGTACTGCTGGCGCAGATAGGCAGAAGCGCCCTCCCGGACATGCCTGGCGATTTTCTTCATCTGATCTGTACCCTCGCTTGCAGACATCATCTGCCGGAAAAAATAATACGCGAAACCCAGGGCCATCAGCGAACCAAGGGGAACCAACCAAAATATCAACGGCATGGTTTGTTGTTTTACTGAGTGAATAAACGGAGTTGGATGATCTGGTCGGGGGCAAATTTAACCAAATATTTTATGCTCCGCCCTTGCGGACATTTTTTTTTGTATTAAGTTTTTCAGGCTGTTTACCGGTGGCAGTTTTTATCCTGCAAACACCAAAACGACCCATTGATTTCTCCGCCCTCTGCTAAATTTCCGCATAAAAAAAAATTCATGTACATTTGTTATTCTCATCGCCTGCCGGGTGAACAGACCACGCAATAAAGGGGCAGCATATGAAGAAAATAAAACTCGAGATCCTGGGGATTTCCTACAGCCAGTCACAGTCAGGCGCTTATGCCCTGATATTCGGCGAAGAAGGCCAAAAACGGCGGCTTCCGATCATCATCGGCAGTTTTGAGGCCCAGGCCATCGCCATCGAACTCGAAAAGATGAAGCCCAGCCGGCCGCTGACCCACGACCTGTTCAAAAACTTTGCCACCTCCTTCAATATCACGGTAACCGAGGTTGTCATCTACAAGTTCAGCGAAGGCATTTTTTATGCCAAGCTGTATTGTTTCGACGGGATGAGGGAACTGGAAATCGATTCCAGGACTTCCGATGCCGTGGCCATTGCGGTGCGTTTCCAATGCCCCATATACACCTACGAAGACATCCTGGATGCAGCCGGTATTGTGATGCAGGAAGGCGATGAAACCCTGGCCCCCCCCCGGGAGGAAACCTCCGGCGAACAGGACGTTCCGAAAACTTCCCCCACCAAGTACGGTCAAATGGAACTGAAAGAACTGGAGAAAAAACTCATGGAGGCAATCGATGCCGAAGCCTACGAAAAGGCCTCCATTATCCGCGACGAGATCAACCGGCGCAAAGCAGGCAAGAAATAGTAAATCCCTTGTTTTATGACGTTAACTAACCGCAAGTACCTGTTGCTGCTTTTAGCACCGGTTTTGATGCTGAATTCGTGCAGCCCCAAAACAACTGAAGTGGCTTTTACCGAAATGGCCAGGACCTGGACCCTGGAAGAGGTCATCGACCCGGCCACAGGGCAGGCAGTTGCCTTCCCCGAAAACGACACCCTGGCCCTGGTGGAGGATGCAGCCGAGAGGCGGTTTGTCATCTATTCCGAATTCATGGAATTGGATACGCGGGGAAGCTGGCAACGCATCGGCGACACCCTCCAGCTGATCCCGAGGCTTCCTGAAATGACCCGTGAGGTCGATTCGGTGGTTTACCGTGTCGATCAGCAGGGCGACCCCCTGCTGATGTATTTTCATGGAGGAGAATTGCTGGCCACCCATACCCGCGACAGCCTTCAGGCCGGCAAGAGGCCGTTGTTTTTTGATATCAGGGAGTTCACCGACGAGAAGCTGGTACTTGCCGACAATGAATTCATCTACCGCATGGTGTATCACCCCCCCGACGATGTGCCATTGTATTCCTTTGGGATCAGGTCGGTTTTCAGGGGGTTGCTGGGCATGTTCGTGCTCATCGGCATCGCCTGGATATTCAGTGCCAACCGCCGGGCCATTTCCTGGCGGGTGGTGGGCATCGGGCTGTCGGTCCAGGTCCTTCTGGCCATCGGGGTGTTGCAGGTACCTGCCGTTCAGTACTTTTTCGAGCTGATCGGTACGGTATTCGTTGTGATTCTCGATTTTACCCGGGCAGGGACCGATTTTCTTTTCTCGGGTTTTCTGGACACCGAAAGGTTCGGTTATATCTTTGCTTTCCAGGTGCTTCCCACCATCATTTTTTTCTCGGCCCTTACCAGCCTGCTCTTTTACCTGGGCGTTATCCAGAAGATCGTATACGGGATGGCCTGGCTGATGACAAAAGCTCTCAGGCTCTCAGGGGCCGAAAGCCTCTCGGTAGCAGGCAATATCTTCCTGGGCCAAACCGAGTCGCCCCTGATGATCAAAGCCTACCTGCCCGACATGACGCGTTCAGAAATACTGATGGTCATGACCGGGGGGATGGCCACGCTGGCCGGTGGGGTGCTGGCGGCTTACATCAGCTTCCTGGGAGGGGACGATCCGGTGCAGCGGCTGATATTCGCCCAGCATCTTCTGGCTGCCTCCATCATGGCAGCCCCGGGTGCAGTAGTGATTACCAAGATCCTCTATCCCCAAACCGAGGAGATTGACAAAACCATGAAGATCTCCAGAGATCGCATCGGAAACAACATTCTTGATTCCATTACCAATGGGGCCGGCGAAGGCCTCCGCCTGGCCGCCAATGTGGCAGCCATGCTGCTGGTGTTCATTGCCTTCATCGCCATGTTCAATTTCATTGTCGGGGGGCTGGGCGGTATCATGAACCTCAATCCCCTGATCGCCGAAGCCACCGATGGGCGTTACACCCAGTTGTCGCTGCAGTTCCTGCTCGGGTACACCTTCGCCCCCCTGATGTGGCTGATCGGTGTCAGTCTGCCCGATATCACCCTGGTGGGCCGGCTGCTGGGCGAAAAGATCATCATGACCGAATTCATCGGGTATGTGAGCCTTGCCGAGCTCAAGGAAATGAACGCCTTTGCCGATCCCAAATCCATCATCATGGCTACCTATATGCTCTGCGGCTTTGCCAATTTCGCCAGCATCGGCATTCAGATCGGAGGGATCGGGTCGCTGGCCCCCACCCGCAAGGTCCTGCTTTCGGAATTCGGGTTAAGGGCGCTGCTGGGCGGCACCCTTGCCGGGCTGATGAGTGCAGCCATTGTCGGGATGATACTGGGGTAAACCGTTTTGGAATCGATCAAATGCTTACTTAACTTTACTGCATGGACCAGTACCTTCATCTGCTGCATCATGTTCTGAACAACGGGGCCAAAAAAAACGACCGCACCGGCACGGGGACATTGAGCGTTTTCGGGACCCAGATGCGGTTCGACCTGGGCCTGGGCTTCCCGCTGCTGACCACAAAAAGGATCCACCTCAAATCAGTGATCCATGAGTTGCTCTGGTTTTTAAAAGGAGATACCAATATCGGCTACCTGAAAAAAAACGGGGTAAGCATCTGGGACGAATGGGCCGATGAAAACGGCGATCTCGGGCCGGTATACGGAGCCCAGTGGCGCAACTGGCCTTCCGGATCGGGCGGCATCGACCAGATCTCGACGGTGATACGTCAGATCAGGGAACAGCCCGACTCACGCAGGTTGCTGGTAAGCGCCTGGAATGTCGGGCAGCTCGACAGCATGGCCCTCCCTCCCTGCCACATCCTGTTTCAGTTTTACGTATCCGGTGGCCGGCTTTCGTGCCAGCTTTACCAGCGAAGTGCCGACATATTCCTGGGCGTGCCCTTCAACATAGCCTCCTATGCCCTGCTGACCATGATGGTAGCCCAGGTTTGCCGGCTCCGGCCCGGAGAGTTCATCCATACCCTTGGGGACGCCCACCTCTACCTGAACCACCTGGACCAGGCCAGGCTTCAGCTGAGCCGGACACCCAGGACATTGCCGGCAATGAACCTCAACCAGGACATCGGCAATATCTTCGACTTCCAATACCACGACTTTCATCTCAGCGGCTACGACCCCCATCCCCATATCAGGGCCTCGGTAGCTGTATAAACGAATTTGAACCTAAAAGCACCTGATATGATCTTATCGCTGATAGCAGCTGTAGCAAACAACCAGGTGATTGGCAGGGAGAACCGCCTGCTCTGGCATATGCCCGCCGATCTGAAACACTTCAAGGAACTGACCATGGGCCATGCCCTGATCATGGGCAGAAAGACCTTTGAATCGATCGGAGGGCCATTGCCCGGCAGGGAAACCATTGTGCTGACCACACAACAGGATTACGATGCCAGAGGTTGTCAGCTGGCTCATTCCATCAGGGAGGCCCTGGATAAGGTCAGGGACAGAAAGAATGTTTTTGTGGCCGGCGGTTCGGAGATCTATGCGCAAACCATCGACCTCTACCAGACCCGGCGGATGTACATCACCAGGATCTATGCCAATTTCGAGGGCGATTCCTTTTTCCCTCGCCTCGACACCGGAAAGTGGGAACTTACAGAGATCACAGAGCACCCTGCCGACGAAAAGAACCCCTATCCCTATGCCTTTCTGACCTATAAAAAGAAGGCCCGCCACAGTTAGCGGCAAGCTTACAACTCCCCTTCCAGGTGTGTTTTCATGGGTTGCTGCCTTGCCGCGGGGAAAAGGACATTGTTGAGGATCAGCCGGTATCCCGGCGAATTGGGAAACAGGTCAAGGTCGGTGGGGGGGTCGCCCACGTGGTGGCGGTAATCTTCGGGGTCATGACCTCCCAAAAAGGTAAAAGTGCCGTTTTCCAGCCTGCCGTGAATGTACCTGGCTTCGTCCTTGGCGCGTGTCTGACCCAGTATGGTCACGGTGGGCTTGATCACTTCCTTCCTGAATGCCGTTGTCTGCCCCATGAACCCCTTGATGACGGTTTCGTGGTTTTGGGTAAGCATGGCGGGTACCGGATCCCATTTGGCAGAAAACTCGAACAGGGTGAAAAAATCGGTGCGCTCGTCCCTGCCTGTTTTGGGCACGTCAATATTGGATTTCTCGTAGATGGTCGGATCGGGCACAATGACGAAATTCTCAAAGGCAAAGGTGCGGCTGAAGTCGAGCCTCTCCTGGGCATCGGGGTCGGGGGGTTTGCCGTTGTACACCTCGTGCAGGATGTCAACGCCTTCGGCTGCCAGTGCAATATCCAGGCTTTCGGGGGCCGAGCACATGGCAAACAGGTAACCCCCCCCCAGCACAAAGTCGCGGATGTTCTTTGCCACATCCAGTTTCAGATCGGCCACCTGAACATACCCCAGTCTGCGAGCCGTTTCTTCGGCCAGCCGCACATCTTCCAGGTACCAGTCGGCATTGCGGAAGGCCAGCCAAAACTTGCCAAACTGCCCGGTGAAGTCTTCGTGGTGCAGGTGCAGCCAGTCGTACACCGGCAAAATGCCGGCAATGACCTCCTCATCGTATACCTGGTCGTAGGGAATTTCGGCATAGGTAAGTGCCAGGGTGACCGCATCATCCCATGGCAGACTGTTGGGCGGGGTGTAGATGGCTATCCTGGGCACCTTGTGCAGGCGGATCTCTTCCATGTTGGCATCCGGGGCGGCGATCTCACGCAATATGGCCGCAGCCTGCACGTCGGCGATCACCTGGTGGCTTATCCCCCTGATGATCAGCTCCTGTTCAAAAGCCTCGTGGTGTTCGAACATGAAACTCCCACCCCGGTAATTCAGCAGCCAGCTCACTTCCACATCGTGGGTCAGCACGTAATAGGCCATGCCATAAGCCTTCAGGTGGTTGCGCTGAGCCTGGTCCATCGGAAGGATTATCTGGGCGGCAAAAAGGGAAGCATGCAGAAAAACAAGCAACAAGGCAGCGATCAGTCGGGACATTGGAACAGTGTTTTATTTGATAACGGAATTTTTCTGTTTTCATTGGCCGCTACGACCCATGATCTGTTCTGTTAAAATAGCAAAAACAGGCTTTTTGTTCAACAGACAAGGTGTCCGAAGGCCAGAAGGGGGATCAAAAGGGGACTTCGTCGTCGTCCATGTCGTTGAGCTTCGAAGGGATAGTCAGGGTGTTGGCCTGGCTGTCAAAGCTGTCGGAGGGCCCCATCTGACCGGACATGTCGAATTGGGCAGAGTCGTGATCGGTAAATTTGGCAAAATTGTGAATAAAGCGCAGGTTGATGTCTTTCAGGGCGCCGTTGCGGTGCTTGGCAATGATCAGCTGGGCCAGGCCCTGTGTGGGGTTCCCGTGTTCGTCCTCGGTAATCTGATAGTATTCCGGACGGTAGATAAAGAGCACCATGTCGGCATCCTGTTCAATGGCGCCCGACTCCCTGAGGTCGGAAAGAATGGGGCGTTTGGATCCGCCCCTGGTTTCCACGGCCCGGCTCAGCTGCGAGATGGCAATGATGGGGATGTCCAGTTCCTTGGCCAGGGATTTCATGGAGCGGGAAATATTGCTGATCTCCTGTTCGCGGTTGCCACGGTGATTGTCACTTCCGGCCGACATCAGCTGGAGGTAGTCGACAATCACCAACTGTATGTTGTGCTGGGCCTTCAGGCGGCGGCACTTGGCGCGCAGCTCAAAGATGGACAATGCCGGGGTGTCGTCGATGTAAAGGGGGGCATCGGTGAGGGCCCCGAGGCGGGCATTGAGTTGTTCCCATTCGTAGTCTTCGAGCTGACCCCGCTTGAGCTTATCGGCCGGCAGTTCGGTCTCGCTGGCAATAAGCCTGGTAACCAGCTGAACACCTGACATTTCCAGCGAAAAAATAGCGGTAGGCTTCTTAAAATCCACGGCCATGTTCCTGGCCATGGAGAGCACAAAAGCGGTTTTTCCCATACCCGGCCTGGCAGCCAGCACCACCAGGTCAGAGCGTTGCCATCCGGCCGTTACCCGGTCGAGGTCGGCAAAACCACTGGGCATCCCGCTGATATGCCCATCCTGGTTTTTTGCCCCTTCGATCTGCCTGACGGCATCCCGGATCAGGGAATGCATGTCGGCATAATTTCGCCTCAAATTGGTCTCACTGACGGCAAACAGCTCTTTTTCTGCGTGGTCGAGTATATCGAACACATCCTTTGTGTCGTCGTAGGAGTCCTTGATAATTTCCGAGCTGATGCGGATCAGCTCGCGCTGCAGGAACTTCTGCAACACAATGCGGGCGTGAAACTCTACATTGGCCGCACTGGCCACCCTGTTGGTGAGCATGGAGATGTAATAGGCACCCCCTACCAGTTCGAGCTGCCCCGATTTTTTCAGGGCCTGGGTCACAGTGAGGATATCTACCGGTTGTCCGGAAGAGAACAGCACATGGATGGCCGAAAAAATATGCCGGTGAGATTCCTTGTAGAAGACCTCGGGCTTGAGGATGTCGATGACGTTGGTCAGGGCATTTTGTTCAAGCAGCATGGCACCCAACACAGCTTCCTCGAGATCGGGGGCCTGGGGGGGGATGCGGCCATGGTCGGCGTAATCAAAAGAAGTCAGGGTTCTCCTGTCTTGCCTGCCAGCCGATTGCCGGGTTTTCTGCTCTCTTTGTTCCATTCGTCAAAAATAAGCAATCCCGGCAGTGGCCACAACAAAAATGGCATAAATAATTATCAACAATTCTCCGGCCTTTATAAACCGGTCACCCTGAACTCGGTACGACGGTTCAGGGCACGGCCCTCCTCCGTATCATTGGGGGCCACCGGATGGGTGTCGGCATAACCCCTGTAGGTGATCCTGTTGGGGTCAATGCCATGGGCGGTCAGGAAATCCACCACGCTCCGGGCCCGTCTTTCCGACAGAGGCTGATTGTATTCAAAACTTCCCACATTGTCGGTATGCCCGCTCACTTCGATCTGCACCCCGGGGTTCTCCTGCATGAACCCCAGGAGTTTTTCCAGTTCGGCCAGGGAGGAAGACTTCAACTGGTGGCTGGCGGTCTCGAAAAATACATTCCTGAGTACCACCGAATGGCCTTCGCGCAGTGGCTGCAGCAGGATGTCGCGGTGGTGGGGCGATACCGTGGTGCGCACATCGGCGTAACTGAAATGCTCAGAGAAAAACAAATACCCATCTTTCGACACATTCAGGGCCAGGTCCCTTCCCGTTGGGATGGGCACCAGGAAGCTTCCGTCTTCGGCATCCGACATGGATGACTGCAGGGGTTCACCGCTTTCCACATCGATCAGTTCAAAGCCGGCTTCCAGCGGCCTGCCCGTTTCGCTATCCGCAACCACCCCTTGCATATAGCTAACCGGTCGTGGCCGGGCCTGGGGGTAGAGCGTGAAGGTATACAGGTCGCTGCCCCCATACCCCCCTTCCATGTCGGAGGCAAACCAGGCGGTTTCGCCGCCGGCCCCAACGATCAGGGCAAACTCATCGCCATGGGTATTGACCGGGTAACCCAGGTTCACGGGTGCGGTCCATTCGCCCTCCTCATTGCGGCGGGTGTAGAAGATGTCCAGCCCTCCCATTCCCGGATGTCCGTCGGAGGCAAAATACAGTGTCTGGCCATCGGGATGGATAAAGGGCGACAATTCCCTTCCGCCGGTATTGATTACCGCACCCATGTTCGTGGGGGTAGACCACTGCCCGTCTTCTTCCAGTGTGGCCACCCAAAGATCCATCGGGCCATGGCTGCCCTCACGGCTGCTGGCAAAATACAGGGTACGCCCATCGGCCGATATCGAAGGCTGGGAGTCCCAGGCCTCCGAATTCAGGGGTTTGCCGGGATTTACCGGTGTGCTCCAGGTGTTGCCCCGGCGGTTCGAATAATAGATATCGCAGCTTCCCACCCCGCCGGGGCGGTTGCAAGCCGTAAAAAACAATTGCCGGCCGTCGGCCGACAGGCTTTGGGCACCTTCGTTCCCGGCAGTGTTCAGTGGCGGGCCCAGGTTTTGTGCAGGGGTCCACTGCCCCTGGAGGAAATGGCTGATATAAAAATCCTCATAATAGCCGCCCCCCCGTATCCCCGGAGCCTCAGCCCTTTGTTTTTTTCGGGTGAATATCAGGGTTTGCTCATCGGCAGTGAGGGCCGGGCTGTATTCCTGGTCTGCAGAATTGATGGCCCGGCCCGGATTTACGGGCTCAAACGGCACGGGGTTGTCGATGGCCTTTATGGCAAATTCACAACGGGCCAGATAGTCCCTGGTATTTTCCACCAGGGGGGAAGTATCCCTTTCCACCTCCAGGAACCTCATCAGCTGCTGCCGGGCTTCGGCATAGTGGCCGGTGCGCAACAGGGCTTTACCGAGGTAATGGAAGGCCGGCAGAAAAAATCCGGGGTCGAGGGCAATTACCTGCCGGAAAGATGGGATGCTTTCCGCATACCCCCCGAGGGAAAAGTGTACCTCTGCCAGCAGCAGATGGGCCTCAATAAAACGGTCATCACGGCCAACAGCCCGTTCGAGCGAGGCTATGGCCGCCTGGTGGTCGTAAAGCCGGTATGCCTCCCAGGCCTGTTCATAGGCCTGCCCGGCCCGGCGGTCGGTAGTGGAGAGTTCCCTGCCCTCCTGAGCCACGGCGGGCATGCCGGGAGCCAGGCTCAGCCAGCACAAAATGATCAGGCCGGGAAAACGGAACCATTCCATAAGCGCGAAAAAAAAGGTAGCGGTTGGCTGCATTCGGTCAGGGGATGTTCATGAATTTATGGGATTGCAACGAAACCATCCATTGCGGATGTTGTTTTACGTAGTCGACAATCAGCGGCATCATCTCCCGGAACCGGCTCCATTCGGGCTGAAGAAACAGCCGGCAATTACTTCCTGTCTGGGCGGCGTTATTCTCTGCCCAGTCGAAATCTTCCCTGTCGTGAACGATCACTTTCAGCTCATCGGCCAAAAAAAGGATACCGGCAAGGGGAGGCTGGTTTTTTTTCGGCGAAATGCAGATCCAGTCGAAACGCCCCCGCAGGGGATAAGCACCGCAACTCTCCAGGTAGATCATCACCCCCTTTGCGGAAAGCTTGCTGCAAAGAAGACCCAGTTCGTACATCAGGGGCTCCCCTCCGGTGATTACCACGGCGTTGGCCGGGAAGGCATGTACGTAGTCAATAATATGGGAAACCGGGGTCAGAGGATGCAGGGATGCATCCCAGGCCTCCTTCACATCGCACCAGTGGCAACCCACATCACATCCCCCGATGCGCACAAATGCTGCAGGCTTTCCGGTATGCCAGCCTTCGCCCTGGATGGAATAAAACATCTCCATCACAGGCAGAAGCAATCCCTTTTCAAGCTTCTGCCGGTTGTCGGGATCAAGGTGGATCAGTTCGCAATCAGTCAAATCAGCCGTATATTTCTTTTTTTGATGCTTTCAGGGTATTCATCAGCAGGGAAACAATGGTCATCGGTCCTACTCCGCCAGGAACAGGGGTTATGTGGGAGGCTTTTTCAGACACTTCATCAAAGCGCACATCGCCAACCAGGCGGAAACCCGACCTGGTATCGGCCGAAGGCACCCTGTGGATCCCCACATCGATCACCACGGCCCCTTCCCTGACCATGTCGGCGGTCACAAACCCGGGCCGGCCAATGGCCACGATCAGGATATCGGCCCGGGAGGTGATTCCGGCCAGGTTTTTTGTCTTGCTGTGGCAGGTGGTCACCGTGGCATTGCCCGGCTCTGCATTCCGTGCCATCAGCAGCCCCATAGGCTTGCCAACGATATTGCTGCGGCCGAGGATGACACAGTTTTTCCCTGTGGTACTGATGCGGCTGCGCATGAAGAGTTCCATGATGCCGTGGGGGGTGGCGCTCACATAGGAGGGCAGCCCGATGGTCATGCGGCCGACATTTACCGGGTGAAACCCATCCACGTCCTTTTCGGGGCGAATATGCTGAATAACCTTTTGGTTGTCAATCTGGTCGGGCAACGGAAGCTGCACGATCAAGCCGTCGACAACCGGATCGTTGTTGATGAATTCAACCGCTTCCAGGATCTCATTTTCAGAAGCCGAGGCAGGAAAACGGTAAACGGAAGAGTCGAAACCCACCTCCTTGCAGGCCTTCGATTTATTGTTCACATAGGTGTCGCTGGCCGGGTCGTCTCCCACCAATATGGCCGCCAGGTGAGGGATTTTGCCTCCCTTGCCGGTGATCCGCCTGACCTCTTCTGCAATCTCTTTCTTTATGGTTGCCGAAATACTTTTCCCGTCGATGATCTGCATAGCTGTATTGTTTTAAATTCTTTGGCCTTTTACTTGCCATTGCAGGAGACCGGCAGCCGCCTCCCCCTGCCGGCAGGCATTAACGTTTCATTGCGCCCATGTTGCGCATCATATTCGTCATTTTGCCCTTGCCCCCGGTGGTCATCATGCGCATCATCTTCCGGGTATCGGCAAACTGGTTGATGAGTTTGTTCACCTCCCGGATATCGGTGCCCGCCCCGCTGGCGATCCGCTTTCTGCGGCTCCCGTTCAAAATGGCGGGATTTTCACGTTCGGCCGGGGTCATCGAATAAATGATGGCTTCAATGCCCTTAAAGGCATCGTCTTCCAGGTCAACGTCCCTGATGGCCTTCCCCATGCCCGGGATCATGCCCATGAGGTCTTTCACATTGCCCATTTTCTTTATCTGCTGCAACTGTGACAGAAAGTCGTTGAAATTGAACTGGTTTTTGGCGATTTTTTTCTGAAGCTGACGCGCCGATTCCTCGTCGTATTGTTCCTGTGCCTTTTCAACCAGCGACACGATATCGCCCATGCCCAGTATCCTGTCGGCCATACGGCGGGGGTGGAATACATCGATGGCATCCACCTTCTCGCCAATACCGACAAATTTTATGGGCTTGTTGACCACCGAGCGCACGGTAAGGGCGGCACCG
>SL_3KL_010_SEDDRAFT_10001753_pt1 | contig 19829 bp, 13 predicted proteins | sample SodLakKL_010_SED_2_FD_10381 | JGI IMG/M metagenome (IMG submission 10381) | reverse complement strand
GACCTACCGGGAAATTGCGGATGAATTCGGCTTCAAATCCCCGAACAGTGTCACCCAGAACCTGCAGGCACTGCTCAGGAAAGGATATCTGGTAAAAACGGATGAGGAAGAGTACGACCTGGCGCCGGAACACGATGTGGCATTCGCCGCCCAAACAGCAAGCATACCGGTGCGGGGACTCATCGCCGCAGGATCCCTTCAGGAAGCCGTTGAAGCCAATCTGGGCGCGATCACGCTGGAGTACCTCTTTCCGAACCTGGACCGGATCTATGCGCTGCGGGTTTCCGGATCCAGCATGAAAGATGCCGATATCCAGGATGGCGATTTCGTGCTGCTCATGGATGACGACATCAAAAACGGGGATATCGGTGCCGTGCTATATAACGGTGAAACCTCGCTGAAGCAGATTTTTTACGGCAAAAACGGACTGCAGCTCAAGCCGGCCAACAAGGAATACGAGGATATCATCATTGAGCCGGATGTTTTTGAAGAGGTGCGTGTTCTGGGCAAATACGTAGGTCACGTCAACCGGTCAGGCATTTACAAGCACGATCGCAGAATCCGAAACTGATCGTCTCACAGATAACGGAAACGCCACCGCATCGGCAGCGCACGCTCGCCGACCGCACACCTCCACCCGTAGCACTCTCTCATTGGCTGCACGCTCTCACCCGCAGCACGCTCTCACCCGCAGCACGCTCTCACCCGCAACCCGCAGCACGCTCTCATTTGCTGCACGCTTCCACCGGCAGCATGCCGGCACACGGCTAAAGCTTGCGGAACGTGTTGGTCCGTGAAATCAGCTGGCCGGCCTTTCTTTCCAGAACATCCTTTCCGGTCTTTTTTAACCTTTCTGAAAGGGGAATGCCCCGTTCAATAGCATAATTTCCCCCCTTGACCGCTTCGTGAAGCTGTCCATCCTTGATCCAGGCCCTCCCTCCGTCATGCTGCAACCGCTTTCTGTTTTTGATCAGAAATGCCTGTTTGTGAAGATCGGGTAGCTGCTCGTATGTCTGTTGATCAGATGAATCTTTCATGGCTCCTGGAGATGTCGAATGGCTGTTTGGATTGTGAATGCCGAAAATTACGTGTATCCCCGCTTTTTTCAAATCAGAGAATGCACACAATGCCCCCCTGAATCAGCATGACCACGCTGTTTCGGATTGCCGAGGCTGCCTTTTTGGGCCCGCTGGAGCTGCGCCCCCCCTGCTTACCGTTATGTTGGATACGTTTTTTGCTTTTAATTTTCAAAATAATCCATTATCTTTGTTTTCTTGAGGAAAAACAGTTTTGATCACTCTCCAAAAACGAAAAACATGTACGCGATTGTTGAAATAAGCGGGCATCAGTACAAGGTAGCCGAAAATGATGTCATCTATGTTGACAAGCAGAAAGCTGAAAACGATGACAAGGTCACGTTTGATAAAGTGCTTCTGACCTCAGATGGCAATGGAACGGTTCAGGTAGGCTCCCCCACGCTCGAGAATGCTAAAGTGGATGCCAAAGTCGTTGATCAGGTGAAAGGCGATAAAATCATCGTATTCAAGAAAAAACGTCGCAAAGGTTATCAGGTACGGCGCGGACATCGCCGGCATCTGACCAGGATTTTAATTGAAAAAATAACCGCTTAAACCCACAGAAACATGGCACATAAGAAAGGTGGCGGATCAACCAAGAACGGTCGCGACTCTGAATCGAAACGCCTGGGCGTCAAACGTTTCGGAGGCGAAATGGTGCGTGCCGGCAACATTATCATTCGCCAGCGCGGCACCAAGTTCCATCCCGGTACCAATGTCGGAATCGGCAAGGATGATACCATTTTTGCCACGGCAGACGGCATCGTAACCTTCCGCAAAGGACGTAACGACCGCAGAACGGTTTCCGTCGAGGCCAACTGATCCCGCCATTACCATTATACAGCTAAGCCGTGATGCCTTCGTGACATCACGGCTTTTTTTTGTTTTACAACCGGCGTGATGGTTTCAGATCCCTGGTGATAGTTTCATAGTACTGGTCATATTTTTTCGGATTTGCCCTGTTTTTTTCACCGCCGCTGGATATCTTTCAGGGATAGATTCCACCAATCCGAAAACAGCCACCGGACATCCAACATCATACCGAAATCACGAAAAACATGGCAAAACCTTCTGAACTGTTGCCTGAACTCCCCGGCCTCCCCGGATTGTTCACCCGCAACATATATTGCATCGGAAGGAATTATGCGGCACACGCCGGGAACTGAACAACCCGATACCGGACAGACCCGTAATTTTTACCAAACCGCTTAGCAGCCTTACGTTTGACGGGATCATCCGCATACCCTCTTTTGTCCGTGAGCCGCACTTCGAAACGGAACTGGTAGCCGCTATCGGAAAACCCGGTAAAAATATTGAACGGGACGCTGCCCTGAGCCACATTGCCGGATACGGGATTGGCATCGACGTCACCGCCCGGGATATCCAGCAGGAATTGAAAGCGGCGGCACACCCCTGGTTCCTTGCCAAAGGAATGGACACCTTCGCCCCGGTCAGCTCCTTCCTTCCTTCCGATGACTTGCCCGATCCAGAACAGCTGACGTTCACACTTTCCGTCAACGGACAGCTGCGACAGTCCGGAGACCCGTCGCTGATGCTGTTCCCAATATCTGAACTGGTCGCACAGCTCTCACGCTATGTCACCTTGCAGCCCGGCGATCTGCTTTTCACCGGCACACCCGAAGGCGTGGGCCTGCTCCGGGACGGCGACCAGCTGCACGCAGAACTTCTCCTGGGCCGGATCGTGCTGGACGTCCGCGTGGAATCTTCCGGCTGACCTCCAATCAACGTTGTCATACATCCATCGTATCCATACCAACCACTGTTCATGACACCCGCAGTCCTGCACCATGCCCCTCAATCCTGACATAACGTCCTTGCGTATTCTGACCATAATCATTGCACTGTCTCTTTGCCAGGTGGCCGTAAACATGCTTCCGGCCGCTTCACGGGCGCAGGAAAGGCCCACTTTCCTCTCGGAGGATGCTGCCTGGCTTTGGCCGACCAACGCCAGCCGCTACATGTCCTCTTCTTTTGGTGAAACCCGCGCTGCCCATTTCCACGCCGCCATGGATATCGGAACCTGGGGACATGAGGGCTATGCCGTATTCGCCTCCCGTGACGGCATCGTGCATCGGGTGGCAATCGGACCTGTTGGATATGGAAATGTCATCTATCTCCGGCATGACGACGGAACTATCTCACTGTACGCCCACCTGCTCGACTTCCATCCCCGCATCCGAAGTGTGGTCGATTCGTTGCGCCTGCAGGACTACTCGTTTGAGTTTGAGCGGAATATGGAAGAATTTGAAATCCGCTTCCGGCGTGGCCAGCAGATTGGCTGGACCGGCTCAACCGGCGTAGGTCCGCCCCACCTCCATTTTGAACTTCGCACCCCTGAGGGACGCCCTTTCAACCCGAAACTGGCCGGTGTTTACATCGAGGATAACATCCCGCCGCAATTTTCCGGACTCGCGGTGGAGCCGCTTTCAAACAACAGCACCGTCAACGGATCCCCCGGGATCTACCGGAACCGGCCTGCCGGCGCGGCGGCAGGTATGACTTCGGGACCCTGGAAGTGAGCGGCGAAGTGGGCCTGGCCGTCAATGTGCTGGACCGGGCCAACGCATCCAACAATGTCCACGCCGTCTATGAACTGAAGATGTACGTTGACGATGAGCTTTATTTTCACTCCCGCGCCGACAGCTTTTCCTATGGCGAGTCCCGTCAGATGTTCATCGACAGGGTTTTCCCGATTCTGCGCGACGAACGGCGCGGCTACCAGCGGCTCTATGTCCGCAATGCCAACACATTGCCCTTCTATCAGGATACCGGGCATACCGGCCGGCTTGACCTTCCACCCGGAGAGTATGCCGTCCGCATCGTTGCCTCCGACTTTTACGGCAACAGCGCACAGGCCCGCCTGCAGCTGAACGTAACGCAACCTCAGGAAGCTGAGCTGACCAACCGGTTTCGGTTTCCCCGNGGGTATACCGACTGGAGGATCCAAAACGATTTACCCGCCAATGAGCCGCCGTNCACACTTTTATGGCACAAAAACTGGGTACGACCGGGGCCGGGAACAACCGAAGCCGCCGGCTCACCGGAAATTGCGATCCGCCCGCTGGGATCATTCCGGGACGAAATGCGCATCTACTCCTCCGCCTCTGCCGGTTTGCCTCTCGATATCGCTGACAGACTGGAACTGCAAAAAGGCAACCGCGCATGGGTGCTTCACCGGATCCGTCCGGAACACCCGGTAACCATTTACCATGACGAAATGCGCATATCCGTTCACTTCCCGCTGGACGCTTTTTTCGAACCGGTGAGCATGGGCATAACCGGCACTTATCCCGATTTCACCCTGTTTCCTGACATTGAACCCATTCGCCGACCGGCCACCGTCCGCATTCTGTTGGATGAGGACCTGCGCAACCGCGATGGTATTGGCCTCTATCGCGTAAATCCGCGAAACGGGAGTTTGTCCCATGTCTCTTCACGCACGGACAAGAACGGGAGCATGATCACCGGCACCATCCGCGCCGGAGGCAGCTATACCATTGCATACGATACCCTGGCTCCCGAAGTATCCCATCCGGAAATTACCAGATGGACTCATGTTGATCGCTACTATGCAACCCTCAGCGTGGACGATGACCTTTCGGGAATCGACTACCGTTCTGCCATAATTCATGTAAACGGGCAGAGGGGAATAGCCGAATATGACCCTGAAAAGAAATTGCTGATATTTCATCACCCTGACTTCCGGCCTCAGCAAACAAATGAAATATCGGTGACGCTATCTGACCGGGCAGGTAATACGACTCGCAGAACGTTTACCGGTGTGCGATACAACTGACCTCGACACGACCGTTTTTGGGTAGAGTCTTGACGGCAACAGCCTCTCTTGCCGGCGGTTCTGCAGGGAAATATTCCGCATAAATCTCATTTACCAGGGCAAAATCCTCCATATCCGCAAGATAAATGGTGCACTTGAGGACTTTTTCCCAATCCGAACCGGAAGCCTTGAGCACCACCCCGATATTTTTCATGACCTGGCGCATCTGTTCCGCTGTTTCAGGTCCCGCCATTTCCCCTGTTTCGGGATGCAATCCGATCTGTCCGGAACAAAAAATCAACTGGTCATATATAACGGCCTGGTTGTATGGTCCTATAGCAGCTGGTGCATGAATGGTTGATACCGTTTGTTTAAACATAAGTTTTGGTATTTATTTTCGTTTCAGAAAATGTAATGAAGCCAGTTGCCCTGTGCAGGCTGCACCGGCCAACTACTTGCCGATGCAGTGAGAAGCTTTGGCACATTACTCGTATATTGCGATAACTGTGTGCTATTCTTACTTTACACAACGAAGATTCTCAGGTAATAAAACACTTTTTTAAACATAGAGGAAATTTCCCGTCAGCTACTGTGGACGGAACACAGTGCCGATCCGGGAACCAGTTCCTCCGCAATCATACAATTCAACCCGTGAAAACAATGAAAATGAAATATTTCCCGCAAGCACTGGCTGTCCTGGCGATAGTGTTCCTGGTATGGTCCTGCGCAGCTGACCCGAATATCGAATCAGCCCGTCTCGCCCTGGTGCAACAGGATTTTGAGGAAGTGATCAGATCTGCGGAAGCCGCCATTCAAGCAAATCCTGAAAGCGGCGATGGCTACTACTATAAAGGGGTTGCCTATGCAGCGCTCGCGCCCGACAAACCGGCCGATCAGCGTGTGGATGATTACGAAAGGGCACGTGAAAACCTGATGGAAGCCCGCAGGCTGTACCGGGAGCAGGAAGTTACCAGCAATGAAGCTCAAAATCTGGACGACATCATCATTGAAACCTGGGGATACGAGCATAACCAGGGTGTCCAGCCGCTCAGCTCTGACATCATCAGCACCCCCGAGGATTCCCTCAGGCTGTCAAGGCATCATTTCATCAATGCTACCACGATCAATCCGGACAGTGTTCTGAGCTTCAACCTGCTTGCTGAAGTAAATTATGCTCTCGGAAATAACGAGGAAGCAGAAGCGATCAGCCGCAAAATCATCTATGAAATGGAAGAGGCCGACCTTTATAACTACTATCGTTTTGCTTTCTTCCTGATTGAAGGCGGTCGCGATGAAGAAGCCATAGAACTTCTCCTCGAAGCGCGTGAAATATATCCTGATGAAATTGAAATCGTGCAGGAGATAGCAAATGCCTACCTGAGGATTGGTAAGACAGACGAGGCTCTGGAAGTGGTCCAGGAACTGATCGAACACGATCCCGAGAACCCTCAGTACCGGCTCGTCTATGCAACCCAGGTCTACCAGATGGTGCAGGATCTCGATGATCAGGTGCGCAATATCCATGACGAAGTCTACGAGATGAGCAGGGAAATCCGGCAAAAAGCCCGTGAACCCGGCACCGACCAGCAGGAGATTGAGAGGATGATAGCGGAGATGGAAGAGAAGCAGGAGAATGCCAATGAACTCATTGACGAGTCCTTCCGGTTCTCCGATATTGCCAAGGAGGAGTTGCATCTGGCTCTTGAATCAGACCCGGAAAACCCCGATATCCATTCGACCCTGGGTATCGTTTACCAGAATCGCGGAGCTCTGATGCAGGACAAGAGGAACATGACCGAAGATATGGAAAAGGCCGAAGAGTTTGACCGTCAGGCCCGTGAGTATCTGGAACGGTCCCTCCCGCACTATGAAAAAGCGGCGGAACTGGAGCCGGATAACACGGAGCACTGGTTGTCGCTTTTCCGTGTCTACACAAACCTCGGTATGACCGAAGAGGCGGAACGGGCTCAGGAAAAAGCCGGCTTGTGATTCCGATAGCCGCAGACTCCTTATCTGCAGAAATGAAATCCTGTCTGCATAAACCCTGTAGTGCCTTTATGCCATATTCCAGGCTTGCGGATTAAAGAACAAGCGGAAGAAAGTGGCTTGTGAAACGATGATAATGTATCCAGCCCGGCAACCGAAATGGTTTCCGGGCTTTTTTTTGCCTTTTTGGCGGCGAAGTTTGCCATCGTGGCGGCAGCAAAGCAGCACTTCGCGCCAAATCAGGCATGAGCGACATCTGAACCATTGGCTGAAAACCGGATGTTATTTCCGGCTGGATGCGAATGCGGAAGTACCAGCCTTCTGCCATTTGAATGCTGTCTCCGTTTGAACATAGAACGCTTATTGAGTATCATTGATAACATCGCTCGCACATTTCACTGCAAGCCGGTTCGTTGCTTACTGCTCATACCTTCCAAACAGATGAAATTCAACACCAAGACCATTCATGCCGGACAGAAGCCCGAAGAGACATCGGGCGCTGTCATGCCCCCCGTCTTTTTCACTTCTACTTATGCCCAGGAAGCGCCAAACAAACACAAAGGCCATGAATACGCCAGGGTGACCAACCCCACACGCACCGCGCTGGAACAGCTGCTGGCCGGACTCGAAGAGGCGCGCTATGCCGCAGCATTCGCATCCGGTTGCGCCGCCATGGACGCGCTTGTCAAAATGCTCAGGCCCGGCGACCACGTGATTGCCACCAACGACCTGTACGGCGGCTCTTACCGCCTGTTCACCCAGGTCTTTGAGCCCTTCGGCATCCGTTTCAGCTTTGTGGATATGAGCTCCATCGACAACGTGCGGGAAGCGTTCACTGGAAAAACCAGGATGCTCTGGATCGAAACACCGACCAACCCGCTCCTCAATATCGTCGACATTGCCGCACTGGCTGAACTCGCATCCAACCAGAAGGCCTTCACTATCGTCGACAACACCTTCGCCTCGCCCGCGCTGCAGCAGCCGCTTGTCCTGGGAGCCGATGCCGTCATCCATTCCACAACGAAATATATTGGTGGACACTCCGATCTGATTGGTGGCGCCGTCTGCACCAGCAACGACGATATCTACGAAAATCTGGTCTTCCAGACCAAAACGACCGGCGCCGTACCCGGACCCATGGACTGCTACCTGGCCCTGCGTGGGGTGAAGACGCTGGCCCTGCGCGTCCAGCGCTCCTGTGAAAACGCCCGGACACTCACGGAGTATTTGTCCGGCCACCCCCATGTCGCGGAAGTCCGCTATCCCGGGCTGCCCGATCACACCGGTCACGAAATCGCTGCCCGCCAGATGAAAGACTTTGGAGGCATGGTCTCCTTTACTCTGGAACAGGATGACAAGCAGACCGCCGAGCGTTTCATGAGCAACACGCATATTTTCACCCTGGCCGAAAGCCTTGGCGGGGTCGAGTCCCTCATCAGCCACCCCGCCAGCATGACACACGCATCCATCCCGAAAGAAATCCGGGAAGCCGCAGGTCTGCGTGATTCGCTCATCCGGCTGTCGGTCGGCATCGAGGATATAGAAGACCTCATTGCCGATCTGGACCATGCCTTCAAAGAAACCATCACCTGAACACGTGATTACCTGATCATCTGAACACCTGAACCAACCGTTTCCGTCATATCGCCGGGACAACCGGCAACCACTATCGATGACTACCGGACGCACATCCATATTGCTGATGCTGGCAATGCTCGTGGCGCTGCCATTTCTGACAGCCGGCTGTATCAATCCGTTCGCTCCGGGTGAACTGGAGGGCGACCCCATTGCCGACCTTCTCGGCGACCCGTCGACCATCGAAGGGTTCTACACCCGGTTCCAGAAGTCCTACGAACTGCGGGACACCTCGCTGTACGGGCCGCTCATCCATCCCGAATTCACATTCACATTCCGGGACTACGAGCGCAATGTGGATGTGACCTGGAGCCGCTCCGAGGAGATGAACAGCACCTACAACATGTTTTCGCGCAGTTACGACATCTCCCTGCGCTGGAACAATATCATAGATCAGTTCGAGGTGGATACGCCTGAAGGATCGATACAGGAGTCGATACTGGTGATCCGCCGGTTCAACCTTACGGTTGTGCTGTCGCCTTCAGAACCGGCATTGCGCAGCGACGGTTCCGCCAGTTTCCTGCTCACGCGACCGGATGATAGCGCCAACTGGCGGCTTGTATCATGGCGGGACGAGTCCGATATTTGACCGGATAAGATCCTTGCCCACCTGCCTGGACAGGATATCCTTTGTGCTCGCCGTTTATATGTGATGTTTCCGTTCTCTCCGATTACCGTTATCCCCCAATACAGATCATAAGAATTATGGAAGAGGTTGTTGTCATCGATGCCGTCCGCACGCCCATCGGATCACTGGGCGGTGCTTTNAGATCCACTCCCGCTCCGGANCTGGGTTCGGTNGTCATTGGCGCGCTGTTCAAGAACAACCGCCTGAATCCCGACCTTATCGAAGAGGTGGTGATGGGCAACGCGCTCCCGGCAGGCCTCGGACAGGCCCCGGCCAGGCAGGCAGCCCTTCGCGCCGGCCTCAAAAACACCACGTCCAGCTGCACGGTCAACAAGGTCGGGGCCTCCGGAATGAAAGCGGTGATGATCGCCATGCAGCAAATCCAGACTGGTGATGCCGATATCATGATAGCCGGCGGCATGGAGAACATGAGCAATGTACCGCATTACGACCATGATGCACGCTTTGGCATCAAACTGGGACATGGCAGGCTGCAGGACGGGATCATTCGGGATGGCCTGTGGGATGTGTACAAGAATTTCTACATGGGCAATGCGGCCGAACTGTGCGCATCCACCCACAACATCACCCGGGAACAGCAGGATGCTTTCGCCGGGGAATCGTACCGTCGCGCAGAAACGGCACATAACCAAAGTGCTTTTGAAGCCGAAATTGCCACCGTGAAAGTCCGTAGCCGCAAAGGTAAACCTGACGTCATAAGCCGCGACGAGGAAACCGGACGTATAGATCCTGTCAAGATGCTGAAACTGCCACCGATTTACCAGAAAGACGGGACCATCACCGCGGCTAATGCCTCCTCGCTGAACGACGGAGCAGCCGCCCTGCTGCTGATGAGCGACCGGAAGGCAAAGGAACTCGGCCTTCGCCCCATAGCACGACTCGTCAGCCAGGCCAGCGCCGCCCTGGCACCCGAATGGTTCACGACCGCCCCGGCCAATGCAATACGACGCGCTCTCGAGCGGGCCGGCAAGACCGTGGCAGACATGGACCTCCTCGAGATAAATGAAGATTTCGCCGTGGTAACGCTCATCAATACCGAACTGCTGGATGCGGACCCCGCAAAGGTCAACGTTCATGGCGGGGCCATCGGGCTCGGCCACCCCCTTGGCTGCTCCGGCGCACGGATACTGGTTACCCTCATCCACGCGCTCCGCCGGCACGACAAAAACTGGGGATGCGCCGGTATCTGCAGCGGCGGTGGCGGCGCATCTGCCATGGTGGTGGAGCGATTGTCATGAAACGCTTTTGCTATCTTTGCCACTCTCCGCTTCAGATCAGATGACACCCTGCACTTTTTCAACCCAACACTTTTTCATTTGACAAATCGTTCTGATATACCTGCTTTGAATTGACTTTTATGGCGTTTGAGTGTAATTTATCAAGAACCTTTCAAAAAAAATGATATTGCCTATTGTTACAACGGTTACGGAATCCGGGTTGACCGGCCACCCCACCCAAAAAATAAATCGGTTACCCGAGTGTTTTATGGGACACGCCGGCAAAGAGCAGGAGAGCTCTTGCAGCCCTAACAAATAACCAGTTTGAAACGGTGCTTCCCGGCACCACTCCTGAATGGCAATACCAAGATTTTTCATAGCATCACTCGGCATCCTGTTTGCATCACTTGTGCTGGCATTTGGTGGCATGACTTCCCTCACGCATGCCCAGCAGCTGAAGGTTGTAAGCCAGACGGACGAGTTTACCGACTATGAACTTGCCAATGAGAAGCTGAACATCACCGCTCCGGAGTTCCTGGTCGTGCCCTGGGCCAGCGGGCAGGCACGCTACCGCGTCATGGAGCAGGAAATTGTCCCGGTCCGGGCCGATTCCTCCCGGATGCACTATGTCAACCACCCCGAACAGTACCTGATTGCCGGCCGTGACACACCGGTGATCCAGACCGGCGAGCCCGGGTACACGCGCGGACAGATGGTCGTGCCCCTGACCATCCACATCGCACGCCAGAACGAACCGCAGGGAACCACTTTCCAGGTCATCCGCCATATGCGCATCCGGGTTTTTGTGGATGAGGACGCCACCGTAGCGCCGCGTTGGGACCGGGCAACGCCTTCCCCTCAGACAGGCACTGCGCTCGACGGCACCCGGCCCGGCCTCACAACCGCTGCCTCCCTGACAGCTGACAGTCCGCTCGCCACCGGTCAGTGGTACCGGATCCCCATTACAGAAGACCATATCTATTCCCTTGATGCCGATTATCTGGAGGATCTGGGTATCAATCCCTCTCAAATCGATCCCCGCAACATCCAGATCTGGACCACCCCGGGCTACGAACTGCCCCATAGAAACAGCGATCCGCGTCCGCAACTGGCGCAGATCCCCATCATCGTGGAAGGCGAGTCCGACGGCAGTTTTGACAGCGGAGACCGGGTGATTTTCTATTCCAACGGTCCGGACAGGGGTTTTTTAAATGAAACCCTCAACCGCTTCGAGCACCGTCTGCACCCGTTCAGCAATAATAACTATGTTTTTCTGACCGTCGGTCAGGAACCCGGTTTGCGCATGGGCACTGTTGCCCCGTCTGGTACGGCCACACGCGAGGTTTCCGAGTTCCGCGACTTCCGCTGGCTGGAGCAGGACCGTGAAAAATCAGAATCGCGCATCAAATCCGGCACCCAGTGGTTCGGGCAGGGATTCGATCCGGTCAGCTCGCCGTCCCAAACCATTTTCACCGATACGCTTGCCGGTTTCCGGCAGGGATCGGATATCGAAATATGGGTCTCCATGGCCGCCCGTTCAACCTCTCCTTCCCGGTTCAGCTTCACCGTCAACGGCAGCACGGCGCTGCCGGAACTTAGCCTCCCGGCCATCAATTCCGTAACAAGTGCAACCGGCCAGTCTGCTCAGATACGCGAACTGCGCCAGACGCTGAACGGCTTTTCGCTGAACAACGATGTCATCACCATCGGAGCCAATTTCCAGAACCCCATGAGCAGCTCACGAGGCTGGGTTTACTGGATCCGCATCCGCGCCGACCGCGCCCTGCAGGCCACAGGCAACCGCCTGGCCTTCCATCCGCCAGAAGACGGCGACGGCAGCCTGATACGCTACCGGCTCACAGGGTTCACCAGCCAGCCCATCGTCCTGGATGTAACCGATCCCTCACAGCCGGTCCGGTTGCAGGTTTCACAAACCGGCAATGCCTACACCGTGACCCACTCCTCCGCCCGCAATCGCCGTTTCCTTGCCCAAGGCTCCTACCGACAGCCGGCACCCGGAGAGTCCGTTGCCAACCAGAACATCCGCAATCCCTCAGCGTATCCCGATTATGTGATCATCACGGCAGAGAAGTTCCTGGATGAGGCGCGGCGTCTGGCGGAATACCGTCGCGACCGTGATGGTCTGACCCCGGTAGTAGTCACCCAAAATCAGATTTTCAACGAATTCAACGGCGGCGTTCCCGACTTTGTCGCCCTGCGTGATTATGTAAAACATCTTTACGACCGCGCTGCGGCCGACGGGCAGCGCCAGCCTGAGTATCTGCTGATGTTTGGCGGAACGACCTACGATTACAAGGGCGTAATCGCCAATCCCGTGATGCGCAACCACGTGTTTACCTACCAGAGCGAGGAGTCCATAGACCGGGTCAGAAGCTACGGCAGCGATGACTTCTTCACCTTCATGGGTGACAACGAGGGGTTGTGGCCGGAAAGCCCGAGACCAAACAACCCCATCAATCTGATGGATATCGGTGTGGGACGCTTTCCGATCCAGACCGTGGAAGAGGCCAGACTTCTGATCGACAAAATCAAGGCCTATGAGGACCCGCGGAACCATGGCGACTGGCGCAGTCTGTTCACCTTTATCGCCGATGACCATGCGGCGGGCAGAAGCAACGACCGGGACCTGCATATCCTCAACGCCGACGGCACCGCCGATGTGATCGATAAGGATGCCACGGGTGTTCGGGTTGAAAAAATCTACCAGATCTCCTTTCCAGTGGAAAACACCAGTGCCGGACCTCGTGTGCCCGAGGCTACCCGGGCCATGATCGACCGGATCAATGAAGGTACGGTGGTCTTCAACTTCTCAGGACACGGTTCCGAACAGTTCCTGACCGACCAGCGCCTTTTCACCTCTGACGATATCCCGCGCCTGACCAACCGCAACCGGCCCTCTATCATGGTCACCGCCACCTGCTCCTTCGGCCGGTTCGACGACACCGAAGACAACTCCGGCGCCGAGAAAATGCTGCTCCATCCGGATGGCGGACTTATTGCCGCACTCACCACAACACGCGTTGTATACACCTCTCCCAATCCTGGTATCCTGAACTTCGGTCTGAATATTGCCCTGACCCGGGAGATGACGCGCCGCGGACCCGACGGCAAGCCCCAGCGCCTCGGCGATATCTTCCGCCGCACCAAGATCACTCCTGTCGGCTCGGTGTTCAACTCCCGCAAATTCATCCTCCTGGGTGACCCCGCCATGCGCATCGGGCTGCCATCCTCCCGCATGGAGATCACGCACATCAACGGCGAAGAAATTCGTCCCGACACCCTTTTTGACCTGCGCGCCCTGGATCGCGTCACCCTCAGCGGCCACGTCAGCCAGCCCGACGGGACGGTCAACACCTCGTTCGACGGCGAGGCCAATGTGCGTGTCTTTGACGCCAAACGCCTGGTCCGCTACCCTGATTTCGACTGGCTTCAGAGCCCGGGATGCCACCTTCAGGACTGTGGCTACTTCGTTCAGACCGACGCCCTGTTCAACGGCCGCGTTTCGGTCAGCGGCGGACAGTTCCAGAGCGAGTTCATTATTCCCAAGGATGTCTCCTACTCCATGAGTCCGGGTCGGGTGCAGACGTACGCCCGCGAACGTGATATGGACGCGGTCGGTGCCAGCTCGGCATTCCGCATACGCGGACGCAATCCGGACGCGGTCGACGACGGAAGCGGACCGGAAATAGAAATCTACATGAACGACGAAATGTTCATCGACGGCGGGGTAGTCGACGACTCACCGCAACTGATCGTGCTGCTGCGCGACAATGCCGGCATCAACACCACCGGCGCCGGTGTCGGCCATGAGATCGTGGCCATCCTGGAACGCGACGAGGACCTCACTTCCCGCAGGATCATCAACCTGAATGAGTTTTACCAGAGCGATCTGGACGACTTCACCAGCGGCCGCATCGAATACCCGCTGAACGAACTCCAGGAGGGCCACTACCGGCTCCGCATACGTGCATGGGACGTGTTCAACAACCTGGGCGAGTCCGAGGTCTCATTCCAGGTGCTCGACAGCGAGGATCTTCAGATCCGAAATGTGTTCAACTACCCCAACCCCATGCACAACTTCACCAGTTTTATTTTTGAACACAACCAGCCCCGTATCCCGATGGATATTAATATCCGTATTTTTACGTTATCAGGACAGCCGGTGACGACTATCCGCAGGGAGCAGTACATCCCGGGCGGTAATATGGTCCGTATCGACTGGCACGGGCGTGACGATGACCAGCACCGCCTGGCTTCGGGAACATACCTGTATCATGTACAGGTGCGCATTGAAACCGATCAGGGAAGGCAGATTCGGGACAACATTGAACGACTCGTCATTTTACGTTAATTTTTCCATTATCCACATGTACTCGAAACCAGAAGCTATCGTACCCATGCCAACAAAAAAAAGAACCTTAACCGCTATTGCCATAGCCGCGTTGCTTTTCGTCAGCAGCGGGGTTTCCATGGCACAGGTTGCCTCAACGGCCGTCCCTTTCCTGCAAATTGAGCCCGATTCCCGGACTGCCGGTATGGGTAACTCCGGTGTCGCCCTTGCCGATAACGCAACGGCCATATTCTGGAACCCGGCCGGTCTGGCTTTTCAGGAAGGACACGAAATCAATTTCACCCATGCCGACTGGCTGCCAAACTTCGGTGTCGACATGTTTTACGACTATCTGGCAGGCCGCTACTACGTCGAAGGCATCGGGGCTATCGGAGCCCATATCACCTTCCTGAATCTGGGCGAACAGGAATTGCGGGATGAGGCCAACAATATGCTGGGAACGTTCTCCAGCTATGAGTTTGCCGCCGGTTTATCCTACGGGTTCAAAATCAACAACAATTTTGCACTTGGCACTGGAATCCGGTTCATCTTCAGCAATCTCGTGCCCCCCGGCACCGAGGTCAGCGGGCAGGTAGCGCGCAACGGAACCAGCGTTGGCGTTGACATCGCCGGTCTGTACCGGACCAATCCGTTCTCGATTGTCGGACGAGAGGCGCAACTGCGGGCCGGATTCAATCTCTCCAATCTCGGTCCATCCATCCAGTACACCGATGAAGCACAAAAGGATGCACTCCCTACGCTGCTGCGTGTCGGCTGGGCCTACAAAATGGACCTTGACCGCAACGGATTCAACACCCTGACCATAAGCAATGACATCTCCAAGATCATGGCGCGGATGGAAGATGACGGAACCGGCATGAGTTCCTTCAGTGCCCTCGTTAGATCCTGGGACACCCTCGCCCGAAATGACGGCACCGGTATCGTGGAAGTGCCGCTTGTTGAGCAACTGATGTTCGGTGTGGGTGCTGAATACTGGTATGACGGACTTTTTGCCATCAGGGCAGGCTATTTTTACGAGTCCCCCAACAACGGTGGCCGTGAGTTCCTCACGCTGGGCGCCGGACTGCGATACAATATTTTCGGTGTCGATTTCAGCTACATCTACACGCTGGAAGAAGATCACCCGCTCGCCAACACCCTCCGCTTCTCGGCACTGCTCAACTTCTGATCATTTCCCACCCACTGCAACCGTTATCCAAACCGAATGCCTGATTTTTTGCAGAGAAGCAGGGGCCTGATTGCCGCAATCGGGCTCCTGCTTCTTACTATTACGGCCGGAGCATCCCCGCCGGCTGATTCGCCGCTTCCATCCCCCCATTTCTCTGCCAGTGAAGCAACCGCGAATGCAAGAGCACTCGGAACAATCCGGATTCTGGCCGTGATGGTTGAATTCCAGGAAGAGGATAACCGGTTCACCACCGGTAACGGAACCTTCGACCTGCCTTTTTTACAGCGCGACGATATCATCATCGACCCGCTGCCCCACGACCGCGGTTACTTCGAAGCCCATCTGGAATTTGCCCAAAACTACTTCAGGACAGCATCCGGCGGGCTGCTCGACATCGAATACCACATCCTCCCGGAAATAATCCGGCTGGATGAACCCATGAGCGCTTACGCACCCACAGGCGAAACGGGTGAAGAAAACTTCAAACTGGCCAATCTTGCACGTGATGCCTGGCAAAAAGCGGGACAGACCGCACCGCCTGACCTTGATGGATACGAAGACGGGCGCACCATGTTCATCATCTTCCACGCCGGATCGGGACGCAACATCGAACTGATGGGTACCAGCCTTACCAAGACGCCGCAGGACATCCCTTCCGTCTATCTGGGTACCGAATCCCTGAGACGCCTGCTTGACGATCCCGGATTCAACGGCTTCGATATCGGTGACCCGGATATCCGCGTTACAAACACCGCCCTGCTGCCACAAACACAATCACGTCCGGGCGAAGATGTGACCGGACAGGAATACGTTCTTGAACTCTCGATCAACGGCATCCTTGTGGCCAATATCGGCAGCTTTCTCGGCCTGCCAGACCTGTTCAACACGGAAACCGGCGCCTCCGCCATCGGACGCTTCGGACTCATGGACGGCGCCTCCATCTTCTCCTACCTCGGGCTGTTCCCTCCCGAACCCTCCGCATGGGAGAAAATGCATCTTGGATGGCTGGAACCATTCGACATCGACCTCAATAGCGGTGAACCCGTCCGCCTCCCCGCCATCTCCCTCCGCCGGCCCAACTCCCTGGCCCGCCACACCATCAGCCGCGATGAATACTTCCTGATAGAAAACCGCCACCGCAACCCCTCCGGACAACCGCTTGAGGTCACCATTCGCCGGCCTGATGGAGAATACGTTACGCGCACTATCGCGCCGGATGACTACCGGTTCGATCCCTTCAATTCCGCCGATTACGACGAAATACTTGATCCGGGCGTGATCGTTAACGTAAGCAGCTTTGACTGGAGCCTGCCCCGGCGGACCCGATGCCGGCCGTGACGGCATCCGCGGCACCGACGACGACCGCATCCTCAATGGTGGCATGCTTATCTGGCACATCGACGAGTCGGTCATCCGCAACACCATCGACGAGAACCGGGTCAATGCCAATAGCAACCGCAGAGGCGTGCAACTGGTGGAAGCCGACGGTGCCCGCGACATCGGACGCCAGCCCGGCCTGGAACAGAACCGATTCACCAACGGCCACGCTTTTGATTTCTGGTGGTCCGGAAACGATTTCACCGTCATTACCGCCCGGGGCGACAGCATCGTGGTCTACGAAAACCGGTTCGGCCCGGACACCCGTCCCCCCAACCACAGCAATACCGGAAGCCCCTCCTACTTCGAGTTCTTCGATTTCTCGGACAACATTCCCGAGGCCTACTTCTTTGCCCGCTCGCTGGACGGCACCTACACCCGGCCCGTCTCCCCGGCATTCCCGACGCTTCCCGTACCCACGGCATTTACGGCAGAATCGACTTTGTTCCCCGTAAGCCCGGCAATCGTAACAGACAACCAAAGCGGTAACGGTCATCTCCTGATCCCTGTACCGGATGGATTTTTCAGCACACCGATGACGGCACCTGATACCGCGCCCGATTTCGTGTCTGAAGCCGCGTCTCATTCCGCAGTTCATTCCGCATCTGAAGCCGCATCTCGTTCCGTGTCTCATTCGGCGTCTCGCTCCACGCCTCATTCCGTCTCTGATGCCACAGCTGACTCCACACCTGATGCCGCACCTTACAGCGCACCGGTCAACTCGCCTGATAACGGAACCAGCCCGGACCAACCGCAGCGAAACTATGTATTCCTGTCGCATCCCGTACCAACTTCGCCGCTTGTGCTGGACAACCGGTTTACCACCGGCCAGTTCCGAACCGGGAATGCTCCGAATACCGGCGATCAGCAAACCGTGCGCAGCTGGTCGCTTCAAAGTGGCGTATGGTCGCTGCTTTGGGAAATTGAGGATATCCCGTCCGGACCCGGTCTCATCAGCCTCGGGCAGGGCAGCCAGGGCGAGGGCGATATCCTGCTCGCCGACATGACCAGAGTGCGGATGTCCCTCGATGGCACGCTGCTACCGGAAATGGCAGAACCCCGGCAGCAAAGCGGACTGGTCGACGGCATCACCGCATCCATCAAAAACGACCGGTTCACCCTATCCGACAACTCCTTCTCATTCGATCTGGAGCGGGAGGATATGGACTCCCGCCGAAAATACACCGGAAACCTGCGTTTCAGCGGCAACTCCGGCCCTTCCTTTTTCATCCTGACGGACCATCGCCTGCAGATCGTGGACCGCTCCGGGCAGGATGAATGGCAGGTGACCCCACTGGCGCGTTCAGAGTCGCTCTCCTGGCCGGCTTTCGGTGACTTCACCGGAGACCAGGCCCTGGAAATCTTCGTGACCGATTTTGAATCCAACCGTCTGTTCGGATTCAACCGGGACGGAGGCATGCTGGATTTCTTTCCGATGCGTGCTCCACGGGACAGCCGTTTTGCCGGCTCACCACTGCTGGCGGATATAACGGGCGACGGGCAGCAGGAGATCATTGTAGCTGTGAGCGACAGCCTCACCGTAACGATACACGCATTTGACCGCCAACAGCAGCCTGTGGAAGACTTCCCGTTGCTTGCCGGTAGCCTGATCGCAAGCCAGGCAGGAAATTCTGTGGATAGTCCGGGTGCCATGTTGCCGCTGTTGATTGCCGATGGACAACTGATCTCTGTCTCCCCTTCCGGTGAAGTTCGCGCGTGGATTCTCCCCGAACTGGGCCACGTTGCCTGGGGATCCGTATATGGAGACCAGCCGGGCAACAAAGCCGGTTACAACATGGAGCGTGAGCGATTGCAGCGACCGGAGTTTGGACTGCTTAACGAACAGCAGACCTACAACTGGCCCAATCCCGCAGACGATCACACCTGGATCCGGTTTGAAACATCCGAACCGGCCCGCATTGACATCACGGTCATCAATCCCTCCGGTTCGACCATATTTGAAACACAGTCCGAGTCCCGGGGACGTTCCCCCGAAGAGATACGCATCAACACATCCTCATGGGGCAACGGGGTTTACTTCGCGCGGGTCCGGGCCCGTAATGGCGGGCAATCCGAAACAAAACTGATCAAAATCGTTGTCACACATTGAACCGACCTGAAAACATATCGCCATTGCACAAGCCGGCCCGGCACAAATCGTCGCAGCACAACCAGTTTGTGCTGTTCATCGTCCTGACAACCTCTCTGCTCGCAACTTGCCTGCTCGCACCGGCGGCATATCCTGGCGGGGATGTCATGGCACAGCGCAATCCGGCATTTTACAGCTTCCCGCACAATCATCTTGAGTGGTACACCATCGAAAGTGACCATTTTTTGGTCCATTTCCAGGAAGGCAGCAGCCGTCCGGCCCAGGTCGCCTCACGCATCGCCGAAGAAGTCTACGGTCCGCTAACCGAACTCTACGGCCACGAACCCGAGCATAAAGTCAGCATTCTGATTATCGACCGGCTCGACTACTCCAACGGCGCCGCCTTCTTCTACGACAACAAGATCGAGATCTGGCTCCCGGCGCTGGACACCCCCCTGCGCGGA
>SL_3KL_010_SEDDRAFT_10001752_pt1 | contig 19837 bp, 18 predicted proteins | sample SodLakKL_010_SED_2_FD_10381 | JGI IMG/M metagenome (IMG submission 10381) | reverse complement strand
CCGACAGTGGCTTGTCAGCCCCCGCTCCACCATCATGTACAAACCAGGCTGGGCCAGCCAGTGGGCATTCAGGGCCTCTGCCGGGTTTTACCACCAACCCCCGTTTTACCGCGAACTCAGAGATATGCAGGGGCGGGTCAACGAAGACATCAGGGCACAGCAGTCGATCCACCTGGTGCTTGGTTCGGAGTTCAACTTCACTGCCTGGGAAAGGCCATTCAAGTACACGGCCGAGACCTATTATAAATTCCTCGACCATCTGATACCCTATGAGCTCGACAACGTCCGCATCCGTTACTGGGCCGACAACAGCTCCAGGGGATACGCCACCGGGCTCGACATGAAGCTGCATGGCGAATTTGTGCCCGGCATCGAGTCGTGGGCCAGCCTGTCGGTCATGCAAACCCGCGAAAAGATCGAAGGAGCCTTCGTCATCGATCCCCAGGGCGAAAAGATGCCGGCAGGCTATGTCCCCCGACCTGCCGATCAGCGGTTCAGTTACAGCATGTTCTTCCAGGACTTTCTGCCACGCAATCCCAGCTATCAGGTCCAGCTCGGCTTCTTTTACGGGACAGGGCTTCCCTTTTGGGCTCCCACGGGCGACAGGCAGAAAAATACGGGCCGGATGCCCTCCTATCAGCGGGTAGACATCGGCTTTTCGAAGCAACTCATCGGGGAGGCCAGCGAAATCGGAGCAGACAATCCTTGGCGGCATTTCAGCTCGTTGTGGCTCACCGCGGAGATATTCAACCTCCTGGAGATCAACAACACCATTAGCTACTCGTGGATCAGGGATGTGGAAAACCAATTGTTTGCCATTCCGAACTACCTTACATCAAGGTTGATCAATCTGAAACTCATTGCCCGCTTCTAAGCCCCCTGCCTTTTTGTCATTTTCATGACATTCCGGAAGCTGTGCCTGCGCAAACCCGTGCCATAATTTCGCAAAACCTGACTGGCAGAGGTATTGGCATAATCATTGGGAAGAGATGGGTGAGATATGTCAGAGAGCGAAATAATCATCAAAAAACATACACAAAATGAGTAAAATAATAGGGATTGACCTAGGAACGACCAACTCTTGCGTAGCGGTCATGGAGGGCAACGAACCCGTTGTAATCCCCAACAGCGAAGGACGGCGCACCACCCCTTCCATTGTGGCCTTTACCGAAGGCGGAGAGCGAAAGGTGGGTGATCCGGCCAAACGCCAGGCCATCATCAACCCGGTAAATACCATCTATTCCATCAAACGCTTCATGGGTGAAACCTATGACACCGCGAAAAAGGAAAGGGAACGCGTTACCTATCAGATTGAAAAGGGAGAGAACAATACCCCGAGGGTAAAAATTGACGAGCGAAATTACACCCCCCAGGAAATTTCGGCCATGGTACTTCAGAAAATGAAGAAAACAGCCGAAGACTACCTTGGGCAGGAAGTCAATGAGGCAGTAATTACAGTACCTGCCTATTTCAATGACTCACAGCGCCAGGCAACCAAGGAGGCCGGTGAGATTGCCGGGCTTAAGGTACGCCGCATCATCAACGAGCCGACGGCCGCCTCCCTGGCTTACGGACTGGACAAAAAAGACAAGGACATCCGTATTGCCGTATTCGACCTTGGCGGAGGCACCTTCGACATCTCCATCCTGGAGCTTGGCGAAGGGGTGTTTGAGGTAAAATCGACCAATGGCGACACACACCTGGGCGGCGACGATTTCGACGATGTGGTCATCAACTGGCTTGCCGAAGAGTTCAAAAAAGATGAGGGGATCGACCTCCGAAAAGACCCCATGGCCCTGCAGCGCCTGAAAGAGGCCGCAGAAAAGGCCAAGGTGGAACTCTCGAGCGCCACATCGACCGAGATCAACCTGCCCTACATCATGCCGGTCGATGGCATTCCGAAGCACCTGGTGCGGACACTGTCGCGCAGCCATTTTGAGAAACTTAGCGACAAGTTGATCCAGGCCACCCTGGAACCCTGCAAGATCGCATTGAAAGAAGCAGGGGTGCAGGCCTCAGACATCGACGAGGTCATTCTGGTGGGAGGATCCACACGGATACCGGCCATCCAGGAGGTAGTGGAAAAGTTTTTCGGGAAAAAGCCCTCCAGGGGAGTGAACCCCGACGAGGTGGTGGCCGTTGGAGCTGCTATCCAGGGCGGAGTACTTACCGGAGAGATCAAGGATGTGCTGCTGCTCGATGTTACCCCGCTTTCGCTGGGTATCGAAACCCTGGGCGGAGTGATGACCCGGCTGATCGAAGCCAACACCACCATCCCCACCAAGAAGACGGAAACATTTTCCACGGCAGCCGACAGTCAAACCTCTGTGGAGATCCACATCCTGCAGGGCGAACGCCCCATGGCCAGGGACAACCGGACCATCGGCCGCTTCCATCTCGACGGGATACCGCCGGCACCCAGGGGCATTCCGCAGGTCGAGGTGACCTTTGACATCGATGCCAACGGCATCCTCAATGTGTCGGCCAAAGACAAGGCTTCCGGCAAATCGCAGAATATCCGCATCGAAGCCTCCTCGGGCCTGAGTGAGGAAGAGATCAAAAAAATGAAGGCCGAAGCCGAGGCCAATGCGGAAAGCGACAAGAAGAAGAAAGAGGAGATCGACAAGCTCAACGCGGCCGACAGCCTGATCTTCCAGACCGAAAAACAACTCAAGGAGTTTGGCGAAAAACTTCCGGAAGACAAGAAGGGCCCCATTGAAAAGACCCTGGAAGAACTGAAGGAGGCCCACAAGAACAAAGACCTGGCTGGCATAGATGTTGCGATGGAAACCCTGAATAATACCTGGCAGGCCGCCAGCACCGAAATGTACAAAAACGCCCAGGAAGGCCAGCAGCAAGAAAGTCAGGAGAAGAAACAGGACCAGGGCGAACAGAAAAAAAAGGAGGATGACGATGACGTGACCGACGTGGATTTCGAAGAAGTGAAATAAGTGCCGGACATCGTTTCCCTGAATAAAAAAAAGCTGCTCCCCTTGTGAGAGCAGCTTTTTTTTATGCCGCAGGCCTCAGGACACCTCCCTTGCCACAGCCATGACACTGTCGTAATCGGGATGCGACCCGATTTCTGACACCACCTCCAGGTACCGGATCACGTCGTGGCTGTCGATGACCACAACGGCACGGGCCAGCATACCGAGCTCCTCGACAAGCAATCCGTATTTCACACCAAAGTCCCTGTCTCTGTTGTCCGAAAGCATCAACTGCCTTTCAATCTGTTCCGTGGCACAGAAACGCTTCAGGGCAAAGGGAAGGTCGCAGGAAATGGTAAGCAGCCTGGTATTTTCCAGTTTGGAAATTTCCAGGTTGAACCTGCGGGTCTGCTGGGCACACACATCGGTGTCGACACTGGTGATCGACGAGATGATGCGGACTTTTCCCCGGAAGTCGCTCAGGCTTACCGTATTCAAGGCAGTATCCATGGCAAAGAAATTCTTTGCAGGTTGCCCGGGCCTGATCAGTTTGCCCATGAGTGTAACCGGTTTGCCACCAAAAGTAACCAGTCCGGTATTGCGTTTCATATATTCGTCGCTTTATATTTCTTGGAACCGAAGGAAAAAAAGAAAATAGAAAATAGAAGGTGGCTTTTGGCTTTTGGCTTTTGGCTTTTGGCTTTTGGCTTTTGGCTTTTGGCTTTTGGCTGTTGGCTTTTGGCTGTTGGGTTTTGGCTTTTTAAACTTTTCAACTTTCTTCTTCCTACCTACTACCTACTACCTACTACCTACTAGCTACTACCTACTACCTACTACCTACTACCTACTACCTACTACCTACTATCTTCCGCCAATACACCACGACCTGCCACAAAGTCGGCCGGCAGGTTCTGAAATGGAACAAGCCTGAAAGAGAATTGTTTTGGGACCGGGGCAAAAAAACGCTGCTCCGGGGGGAAAGGAGGCAGGAAACGACCTATTTGCGGTCGAAGAAGGGGTTTTTGGAGGTGGCGCTTACCGGGACCCCATAAACGATACGGTACTCCTGCTCCAAAAAGCCAAGCTGCCGGGCAGCCATGCCCGCGGTGTACATGATGCGGTTGTCGATGCGGGCATCCATGGCCACGCTCACGGCCGAACCGATGGCAATGCCCAGATCGCCGGTGTTGAACACACAGGGGATATCGGGATGACGGTCTTTTTCGCCGCAATTTGGGAAACCGCACAAACCACAGGTTTTCAGGCCAAGCGATTGGATGCGGGTGCCCATCAGCAGCACCGCTTCGGCCGAATTGAGCACATTGCCGGCATCCCGCAAAAAGATGCGGTTGTTTTGCTGTTCCCCGATCTCCTTCATGGTGGCCGCAAGCCGCTGAATGTCGCTGCCGGTGATGATCGACATGGACAGATGATCCACGCCCCTGGCTTTCGGGGCGGTACGCGCAGCCAGGACCATATTCTTTACCACCTGCAGCAGGGCCTGGTGCCGCAGTTCTTGTTCGTTGATGATGGCCATAAGAAAGGGGTGTTCGTACAGGATTCGACCCGGTGAACAATGGCCCGGCCGGAGTTCCGGCCGGGCCACCCTGATTCACGACAGATCGGTGAATTTTGCGATGCTTTCGATAAAGGCGAGGGGAACGGCTTCCTCCTCCAAAGTTGTCTCTCCCCCGGAAACCAGCAACTCAACGTTGTTCCTGTTGCCCTTGATAGTTAAGGGGGGATAGGCATCGCTGCGGTGCAGCAGCATGAGCACATCGGAGTTCTCCGACAGGAAGGCGGGCAACGACTTCAGCGAGGGACGGTCGCCCGCCCGGTAGCCCTGCTCGTGTCCGGCCGTTTGTGAAAACAACACCACGGGGAGCATCAGTTCCATGGCAATGGATTTGATCGATTGCATGATGGAAGCCAGCTGGGTTTGCCGGTCGGCCCCATCCTGCCCCCCGGTGCCGAGCAGTTCGAGATAATCCACAATGATCAGGTCCACCCCCTGGGTTTGCTGAAGCTGCCTGGCCTTTGCCGACAATGCCCCGGCTGTCAGCGAGGGGGTGTCGTCGATAAAGATCCTGGCCTTGGCAATATTGCTCAGCAGCGACAGCATATGGTCGCGTTCGCTGGCCTTGAAGTTCTGGGCCTGAAGCTTGTGCACCGACATCCCGGTTTCGCTTTCGATGATGCGCTTGGTCATTTTGATGTTGGAGCGTTCGGACGAAAATATGGCCACCGCCTCGTTGTTCTTGATGGCCATGTTGTTGGCAAGCGACAATAAAAAAGCGGTTTTCCCCATGCCTGGCTTGACCGCGATCGTGTACAAACGCCCTTTCTGAAATCCGCCCGTGGCTTTGTCCAGTTCACGAAAACCGGATGAAACGCCATCAGGGATTGTTCTTGTTCCGAAGTCCTGGTTGAGGGTTTGGTTTACCAGATCCCGGATTCTGGTAAACGCAAACACCTCTGGCTGCTCTGTGACGTCTAAGGTGTTTGGATCCATAATGTGTATATTTTGTGATTGAATCTGTTGGTTGCTGGGTATTGCTTTTGCAGTTTGCCAATATACGGATTTTTTTCAGAAAACCCGTTGAACTTTTTGCTGCCTCCGGGGTTCAACATGAGGGAATGTTTAGGTTTTTTCCTGATATTCTTCATCAAAAAAACCTTCTTCCCAAAACCCTCACACCATTCACGATGCGATACTCCATCAATGATCTTGAGAAACTTACCGGCATAAAGGCCCACACCCTGAGGATCTGGGAGAAGCGCTACGCGATCATCAGCCCCCGGCGCACCGATACCAACATCAGGTACTACGACAACGAAGACCTGAAGCAGCTGTTAAACATCTCCACCTTGAACCGGCATGGGTTCAAGATCTCACGCATCGCAAAGATGAGCGGTGAAGAGATCAGGGACAAGGTCATGGAGATCTCCGCCTCATCGGCCGACTACGACAGCCAGATCAACAAACTGGTGGTGGCCATGATCGATCTCAACGAAGCGGGTTTTGAACAAACCCTTGGGAATTCCATTCTGAAGATCGGTTTTGAAAAGACCGTCACCCATGTATTGTATCCGCTTTTGGAGAAGATCGGGATATTGTGGCAGATCGGCACCATCAATCCGGCCCAGGAACACTTCCTCACCAACCTGATCAGACAGAAAATGATCATTGCCATCGACGGACAGCAGCAGACCACCTCTGAAAAGGCAAAAACTTTTCTTTTGTTCCTGCCCGAAAACGAACTACACGAACTCGGACTGTTGTTTTACCATTACCTGATTAAAAAGAACGGATTCAAGTCCATTTACCTGGGGCAGTCGGTCCCTTTCAACGACCTGGTGGAAGTGACCCGGATCCGTCATGCAGATTACCTGTTTACCTATTTTGTGGCGGCAATGAACCACAAACAGGCAGCCCGGTACATCGAACAGCTTTCAGCGGCTTTTCCAAAAAAAACAATCTTTGTTACCGGCCTGCAGCTGCAGGACAGCGCTGAGGGCCTGCCAGCCAATGCGGTCCTGGTAAAAAATGCAGAAGAGTTTAAACAGCAGCTGAACATAGGCTGAACCCTCCACACCCCAAACTATTTCTGTCTTCCTTTTTCAGCCATTGGTTAGTGGCTGCTGCTGCTTTGTTAGAAAACCCTGAATATTTCTGTTTTCCGAACAGGTGATTAACATATTTTTAGTTAAGTTAATTTGCATTGATGCATTTTAATGCTTATTTTTATATTGCAAATGGCATCAATAAGCACACAAAACAACATTATTGCTAAACTAAAATTGTTAAAAAATATTAAATGCCTTGTTTTTTTAATTTTTATGTTTAACTTTGAGCAATGCTTAGTTAAACACTTAAACCCATCATCGCCATGACAACCGTAGAATTCAATTATAAGCTGCTGGGGCTTCAGAAAAACCTGAAATATTTTGCCTACACCCTCACCTCGAATTACGAAGACGCCCAGGATCTGGTTCAGGAGACCTATCTGAAGGCTTTGTCGAACAGGGATAAGTTCACGGCCAATACCAACCTGAAGGCCTGGACCTTCACCATCATGAAAAACACCTTTATCAACAACTACCGCCAAAACATCCGCAACAACACCATCCTCGACAAAACCGACGACCTGTATTATCTGAACCTGGGCAAGGAAAGCCATACAGGGCTTCCCGACTCGGAGTATACCGTAAAGGAGATACAGAAGGAGATCAGCCGCATCAACCCCGAGCAACGCACACCTTTCGAGATGTACAACAAGGGATACAAGTACAAGGAAATTGCCGAAACCCTGAACCTTTCGATCGGCACGGTCAAAAGCCGGATCTTTTTCACCCGCAAAAAACTGATGGAGGCCCTGAAAGAAGACTGACAGCCTGTATCAACACCCATTTGCAGATTCCCGCACCCCTTTTCCGCCCCGGCCGTTTCAGGCCGGGGTTTCTGTTGTATGGCAAGGGGTTTTTGTTAAATTTGTATACCGGGTTTCGTTTCCCAATGCCCCGGACCTGAGCTATGCGTGTGTTTAAATTTGGAGGGGCTTCGGTAAAGGACCCCGATTCGGTAAGAAATGTGGCCACCATCATCCGGAACCACCATGGCGCAGGCCCTCTGGTGGTGGTACTCTCTGCGATGGGCAAAACCACAAATGCCCTGGAGGACCTCTGCACACACTTTATGGAAGGCAACAAAGACAGCATGTTGACTTTTTTCGACCAAATCAGGGACATGCATTTCGACATTGCACGGGGCTTGTTCGCCAGCAGCGACCACCCTGTTTTCCGGGTGCTGGAACAGTCGTTCTACCAGCTGTATTACTACATCAGCGAGCCACCCGGCACAAACTACAATTACGAATACGACCGCATCGTATCGACAGGCGAAGTGGTGTCGACCCAGATCCTGAGTGCCTACCTCGACCAAACGGGCCTGCCCAACCGCTTGTTCATGGCCCGGAAGCTGATCATCACCGATGCCAGTTTCCGCGATGCAAGAATCGACTGGATAACCAGCACACAATCGATCCAGGAGCAGCTAACCCCCTTTCTCACACCACACAAAAAAGAGCCGGGCATCCCTTCGCTGGTGATCACCCAGGGATTCCTGGGCGGCACCCCACAGGGGTTTACTACCACCCTTGGCCGGGAAGGCTCCGATTTCAGTGCCGCCATCATTGCCTATGCCCTGAAAGCTGATGAAGTGGTAATATGGAAAGATGTGCCCGGCTTGCTCAACGCCGATCCCAAGCTGATGGACAGCACCGTTCTGCTCAGGAACATCAGTTACCAGGAAGCCATCGAGCTGGCCTACTACGGGGCCACCATCATCCATCCGAAAACCCTGAAGCCCCTGCTGAAGAAAAAGATACCCCTCAGGGTCAAATCCTTTGCCCAGCCCGGATTGCCCGGCTCACTGATCAACGACAACGAGCTTTTCGACAGCCAGAACCCTTCCTTTATCTTTAAGTTCGACCAGGTCCTGGTGTCCATGTTCCCAAAAGACTTCAGCTTTATTGCCGAAGACAACCTGGCGCGGATCTTCGCCGACTTTGCAAAGCACGGGGTGAAGATCAACCTGATGCAGAACTCGGCCATCAGCTTCACGGTATGCTTCGACAAAGACAGGACCAAGACCCCGGCCCTGCTGCGCGACCTGGGCAAACTATTCACGGTCAAGTACAACGACTGCCTGCAACTGGTTACCGTCAGGCATTACCAGAAGGCCGTGGTTGATGAAATGATCGGCAACAGGGAGGTTGTCATGGAACAGAAAAACCGGACAACCATGCAGCTGGTGCTCAGAGACCGTTAGGCCCGGGTAAGCGGCAGGGCCCTGATCTTTTCAAAAAGCACCTCCGAGAGCTTGCGGTAGGACTCATGCGTCCATCCGGCCACATGAGGGGTCATCATCACCCGTGGATGGGCTGCCAGGTACTGAAAAGGGGGTGGGAGCTCCCGCAGTTCCAGTTTTTCGAACGTCAGGTGCTCGTACTCCAGCACATCCAGGGCCGCTCCCGAAAGCCTGCCCGACTCCAGGGCAGTGACCAGATCCCGGGTGTTCACCACCTCCCCCCGGCTGGTGTTGATCAGCACGATGTTTTTACGGAAGCGATTCAGGTAGCCGAGGTCGACCAGCTGACGGGTCTCATTGGTCAGTGGAAGGTGCAGGCTTAAAAAATCGGCCTGGTCAAAAAGTTCCTCCATGGTGGCTTCGCTGACAGCCTGGTTGCCAAAGCCCGTTTTGTACTTGTCATAAGCAAGCAGCCTCATCCTGAAACCGCTCAAACAACGTGCAAGGGCGCTGCCGGTATTCCCGTAGCCCACAATGCCCATGGTTTTGCCCATGAGTTCGGTACCCCGGTTCTTCTCCCTGTTCCAGCAGCCCCTGCTCACTTCGGCATTTGCCTGGCACAATTTGTTGAGCAGGGCCAGCAGCATCCCCACGGCATGCTCCCCAACCGAATCCCGGTTTCCCTCGGGCGAGTTCAAACAGGCAATGCCGCGGCCGGAGGCATAGTCTACATCAATGTTCTCGAGCCCGCTGCCCACTCTTCCGACAAACCGGAGACTGTTGGCCAGGCTCAGCTCTTCAGGGCCCAGCCTGAAGCGGCTTCTGACAATAATACCGGTCAGTCCGGGCAGCAGCCCAAGCAAGTCTTCCCGGTCCAATCCGGGCTTAACGACACATTGGTAGCCGATTTTTTCCAGATTCTCCTTTAAAAAGGGATGGACCTGATCGACAAAGAGAACTACGGGCCTGGCAGTCATGCGGACCTGGGGTTAAGGTGATTCGAGGCTGCGCTCAAATGCCTCCAGCAATTCCCTGCCGGCATTCTGGCAACTACTGCCTACCTCCCCGATGCCAAAGTAGGTATGGTAAACCGGGTTGAGCCGGGAGTTGCCCGAATAGCGTAGTGGGATGGCCAGTGTCTGTCCGGCCAGGAGGGTCGACTCGCGGCCGAACCGCCCCCTGTTGGGAGGGTGGTTGATCACAAACCACGAACAGACCCCGAACCGGACATACAACCGGCCCCATGTATCGCCGCTGCGCACCGTATAGAAGCTGTCGGCGGGCAAAGCCGGCACATCGGCCATTTCCTCTCCGGGCGGGGAAACAACCCCCATCTCCTCCTGCGCAGTGGAGGTGGGGGGCGAAATGCGCCTGGGCGGACGCGGATTGTATATGAACAGATCGTAAACCATATAGGCCACCAACAACAAGGCGGCGATGGTTAAAACATTCCTGATGGCCGAAGATGAAACAGAAGGCAGCTTTGCCCCTTTTTTCTTTTTCGCTGTCATGGGCGGCTGTTGTCCGGGATTTCCGGGTCCAACAGGGCCGGGGCGGTAGCTACCGCTTGCGTAGCTCCTGATGGTGTTGGACACGTCGTTGAAACAGATGATCCCCAGGGCTGCACCGGCATCTTCCGGCAAAGGCCTTCTGCTTTTAATCATTCTGGCCACCTTGGTCTGGGCCGGCATGGAATCGCGCAGCAAGGCCCGGGTCCCTTTCCGGCAAAGTTCAGCGCAAATACCGGCAGTGCCCATCAACACCATGTCGCCATTCAGGGGTTGCAGGGGCCCGGATGGTGAGCCCGGGGTAATCAGGGCCTGATGCCCCATGTGGCCGGGCGCCCGGAGGGGGGAATCGTTGTCGCCCGCCTCTTCAGGAGCTGCCTCTTGCCGGGTCAGGGGGATGACCTTCCTGCCGGTAAACAAAAACAGGCAGGGATCGCCCACCCATGCATAATGCAATTGGTCGTTGATCAGCAGGGCGCAGAGGGCGCTCATCTGTCCCCTGTTTGCCGAAGGTTGTTTCTGATGCATCTGGAACAAATACCCGGAGGTGTAAATCAGTGAATTGGCAGGAGCCCTTCCGGGATTTTCCTCCACCTCGTTTTCCAGGTAATACCGTATCCTTTCCATGGCCACGGCAGTCAGCCGGGCCCTGCCCGGATCGCTGTCTGCATCCGAAACCAGCACAAATGCATAACCGTTGGGGGTATCGAATGCTTCCTGCCGGCAGAGCCTTTCCATCCCATCGGCACCCGGAGCATCACGGCCGGAATATTCAAATGCATTGAACTTTTTGGTGGTCATTCGGCAAGGCTGTATTTTCGGGTTCAGGACAAAATTACGTGTTTTTTCTTGCAAGCCAACATCCCTGCGCGATCATTCACCCAAGGGAGGCCGGGATGGCAGCTGCCTGGTGATCAGCACAAAATCATCCACTCCCAGCTGTTCGGGGCGCTCGCCCGGAAGATGCGAAGGCAGGGACTCCCATGGCAGCTGCATGCCCCTGAGCGAATTCCTCAGGGTTTTCCTTCGTTGATTAAACGCGGTTTTCACCACCGAAAAAAAGAGCTTTTCGTTGCAGCCGAGATGGTAGTTTTCCTTCCTTCTGCAGCGGATAACGGTCGAATCCACACGTGGAGGGGGCACAAATACATGGGGGCCGACATGGAAGAGCAGCTCCACCCGGTAAAAGGCCTGGGTCAGCACGCTGAGGATACCATACACCTTGCTGCCCGGAGGAGAGGCAATGCGAAGGGCCACCTCCTTTTGGAACATCCCCACCATTTCGGGTACCTGATGCCTGTTCTCCAGCAGCTTGAATACGATCTGCGAAGAGATGTTGTAAGGGAAGTTGCCGATCAACGCCAGGGGTTCCTGCCCAAAGAGCGCAGGGAAGTCGCAGCGCAAAAAATCGGCATGAATGATGCGGCTTGCCATCTCAGGGTGTTTCTCCCTTAGGGCAGCGATGGATTCGCGGTCCACGTCCATCCCGTACCACCTGAATCCGTCAATTTCCATCAGCTGCCTCGACAGCATGCCGGTACCCGGCCCCACTTCCAGTACGATGCCATAATTGCCATGACCGGTCAGACTGCCTGCGATCTTGCGGGCAATGCCGGCATCGGCCAGGAAATGCTGCCCGAGCGATTTTTTGGGGGTTACGTGCCTGCCCACTTTATCTCCTGTTGCGTTCTTTAATTGACCATGTCGCCGCGCAGGGCCCTGAAGCGGTTCCTCGCCGTGAGAGCATAAATGCTGCCAGGATAATCGAGCATGAGTTCCTGGTAAAGCGCCATGGCCATGTCGTGGTTCCCGAAGAGCTGATGCTGCAGCCCGGCTCGCAGAAACAGGGCCAGGTCGGCCAGTATGCTGCCGGGGTAGCTTACGGCAAACCTTGCGAGCAAGCTGTCGGCAGCATGGTAATTGCCCAGCTGCTTCATGATCCCGGCCCGGGCAAACAACACATCGTCGCCGATCGGGTGGCCGGGGTATTGCCTTGCGATGGTGTCGAGCAGTGACAGGGCTTCATCAAACCGGTTCATGAACACCCGCTTCTCTGCTCTGGCAAACAGCAGCAGGGGGGCGGTGTTGCCGTCCGGGCCCACATTATCCTGTATCCTGAGCGACAACTGGATGGCGTCGTTGGCGATCAGCCGCGAAGTGCCTGCCTTGAGCACATCGAGTTGAGCCCTGGCCCAGTCGAACTCGCCCATATAGTAATTCAGCCTGGCGTTTTTAAACCTGGCCTCATGGGCCAGGGGGTCGTCTCTGAACATCCTGTCTACCTGGGCATATAAAAGGGTCGCATCCCAGACCTCGCCGGTGAGCACCAGGATGTCGGCCAGGGCCACCCTGCATTCGGCCTTGACCCGTTCGGACACATTGGGGATGTCGAGGGTGGATTCCAGCAATTGGGTGGCTTCGGCAGTCTTTCCCAGATAGAAGGCCTGAAGCTGGGCCAGGTTGCGGATCAGAGGCACCGTCGAGACCCTTGCTCCCAGTGTGGCGATGGCCTCCAGGTACTCCTGTTCAATGGCAGCCAGCTCGTCCATGCTGTATGTGTATTCGTTGATCACCGACAAATAGCGCACATTCAGGTAGCCCACAAGGGCATCCAGGTAATGGGTGCTTTCGCTGCCCATTTCCAGCAGGTAGGAATAGGCCTGGGCAGCCACTTCGTAGTCTTGGTTGGAGGTACTCAGCCGGGCTACTTCCAGCACCATGTCGCCCTCCTGCCGGAGGCGGCGGTCGATGGCCCTGGCCTGCAGAAAGGCCATGCGGAAATCCTGTTGCTGCAACGACAGCCAGAGCAGCATTTCGGCCCAAAGGATATTGCCCGGATGCTGCTGGGTGCGCACCAGCAGAACCCGTCGCAGGGCATCATTGCGCGAAAAGCCCGGATCGTTGGCAATGGCATCCTGAAGCAAGCCTCTTACACGCTGCATTTCGTTGGGATGCTCCACCATGTAATCGAGGTATTCTTCCATCATGGCCCGGTGATTGCCGGTCCTGTCGTAAAGGGCAGCTATGCGCAGATGCAGGGGATGGCTGTCGCCCAGCAGCTCCCGTCCGCGATGGTAGGTTTCCAAGGCCCTGTCGGCAAAGCCCCTGTGCTCGAAAGCCAGGGCCAGGTCAACAACAGCCTCTGCCCCTGCCTCCAGCCTCCCGATCAGCCTGTCGAAGTGGCGGCGCTCCTGACGGGAGTTGCCGGCCCGGTGAAAGACCCATCCGAGGTCAAGCTCGTAGCGTACATCACCGGGATGAACCCGCATCTGTGTTCTCACCAGGCTTTCTGCGCGGGAATATTCTTCAAGGGCAAGCAGGCTTTGGAGGTAATTGTTGTAGATAACGGTCGTGGGCGAATGCCGGAAGAGTTCCTCGTACAGAGCCAGTGCTTTTTCGTATTCGCCCTCACGAAAATACTGTGCAGCCAATTGCTTGTTGGTGGTGTCGGCAATGGCGGGCAACTGCTGCGCCGGCATCAGGAACAGCAGGAGGAAAAAGACCGGGAAAATGACTTTCTGCATGGATTCAGTGAGTCTGGTCAATAGGAAAACGCAGTACGCGGGCATTTGTTTTGCCCGGCCCTTATCCGATGCTGTCGAAGCCGGTATAGGGTCTGAGGGCTTCCGGTATCCGGATGCCGCCGGCCCCCTGGTTGTTTTCAAGCAGGGCGGCCAAAATCCGGGGTAGCGCCAGGGCGCTGCCATTGAGGGTATGGGCCAGGCTGTTTTTCCCTGCAGACGAACGGAAACGCAGCTTCATGCGGGCCGACTGGTATGCTTCGAAGTTGGAAATGGAACTCACCTCCAGCCACCGCTGCTGTGCACTGGCATACACTTCCATGTCGAAGGTCAGCGCCGATGCAAATCCCAAATCGCCTCCGCACAACCGGGTGATACGGAAGGGGAGTTCCAGCTTGCGCAGCAGCCCGCTGACATATTCGACCATTTCATCCAATACCTCATAACTCTTGCCGGGATGCGCGACCTGGACAATCTCGACCTTGTCGAACTGGTGGAGTCGGTTCAGGCCCCGTACGTCCTTTCCGTATGATCCGGCTTCGCGACGGAAACAGACCGAATACGCTGCACATTTCACAGGCAGCTCCTCTTCTTTCAGGATGCTGTCTCTGTACAGATTGGTCAGGGGAACTTCGGCAGTGGGGATCAGGTAGAGGTTGTCGGCGGGCAGGTGGTACATCTGCCCGTCCTTATCGGGCAGCTGGCCGGTGCCGAAGGCAGAGGCTTCATTAACCAGAAGGGGGGGCTGGTATTCGGTATACCCCGCCTTGGTGGCCTCATCGAGAAAAAAGGCGATCAGTGCGCGCTGCAAACGGGCACCCCGGCCCTTGTAGACCGGAAAACCTGCCCCGCTGACCTTGGCACCCAGTTCAAAATCAATAATGTCGTATTTTCTGGCCAGGTCCCAGTGTGGCAGCGCATTGGTGGCGGCAGGAAGGGGTTCGCCCTCTGCCCTGACCAGTTCGTTGTCGGCCTCGGAGTTCCCGGGAGGCACCGAGGGGTGGGGCAGGTTGGGCAATTTGACCATCAGCTCCCTGAATTCGGCAGTGACCGAATCCAGTTGATCCTGTAAAGTTTTGGCACGCTGTTTCAGCAAAGCCGACTCCTGCTTCATCTCTGCAGCTTGCTGCCCTTTGCCCGATTTAAACAGTTCGCCAATCTGACGCGCCAGTTCATTCGCCCTGGCCAGGTTGTCATCCAGTTCCTTCTGGGTTTTCCTGCGCACGGCATCTGCCTCCCTGAGCCGGCCTACCACCTCAGTGGCATCCATATTCCTTACTTTCAGCCGGCGGATTACCTCTTCGCCGTGTTCGCGGATGATTTGAATATCTAACATGTTCTTTGGCCCGGATTGAATCAGTAGGTAGTTATTGAAAGCATAAAGGCGTTAAAATTACGAAGAAATATGCCACAAAAAAAAATCCCGCCGGGGCAGGATTTGATAACGCTGGGTTTTGCGTTGGCAGATAAACTGCCAGGCAAACTAGCCGGTTGTTTCCTCCGGGGCCTTTTCTGTGGGTTGCTCCAGGGTTTCGGGCGATGGCGGGGGGCTAAGGCTTTCCTGCACCTCTGCGGTATCGGGCTCGATATTCACATAGGATTTATTTCCGGCCTTGCGCTTGAAAACCACTTTGCCGTCGGTAAGGGCATACAGGGTATGGTCTTTGCCCATTCCCACATTCAGCCCGGGATAATGCTGGGTTCCACGCTGCCTGACAATGATGTTGCCGGCAATGGCCGTGGAGCCACCAAATATTTTCACTCCCAATCGTTTGCTATGTGATTCGCGTCCGTTGCGTGAACTTCCGGCTCCTTTCTTATGTGCCATGGTGTATTGTTTTTTCGGTTGCCACTGATTTACGCGGTAATTTCTTCGATCTGTATCTGGGTAAGGGGTTGACGGTGGCCATTCATTTTCTGATAGCCCTTCCTTCTTTTCTTTTTAAATACCAGTATTTTGTCGGCCTTCACATGCTCAATCACCCTGGCCTTTACCATTGCCCCTTCCACTACGGGTGTACCCACCCGTATGTTTTCCTCGTCGGCAAAAAGCAACACCCTGTCAAACTCCAGCTCACTACCCGCTTCGTTGTCCAGCAGATTCACAAAAAGCTTCTGGTCTTTCTGAATCTTGAATTGCTGGCCGCCTATTTCAACAATTGCGTACATTTCTGTGTGGGATTAAATGATTTTACTCCTGTATCGGGGTGCAAAGATAATCAAAATAGTTTAAGTAACAAGTTCGGATTGCGAAAAATTGTTGCCACCCCAGGGGCTCACCGGCCGGTATTTATTTTCCGGTTGGCCAGGTACACCCCGGCCAGTATCAACCCGATCCAAAGTATATACAAAGGCAGGAACAGCTCCCCGTCGGTGAGGCCCCACATGATGGACACAATGGGCATCATATAGGTTACCGTGGAGGTGAACAGGGCAGAGGTGCGCCTGATAAGCCAGTTGTGGATGATCATGGCCAGGGCGGTCCCCACTACCGCCAAAATGGTGATATACCCCAGGCTTTTCCATGCATGGGGATTGCCGGTCATGGTCGAGGTAAAATCGGTGGCAGCAAAGAGGTAAACCAGGCTGGGCAGCCCGATAAAGGCAAACGCCACCGAGGTAATGGTCATGGCACCGAAACCGGAAAGGTATTGCTTGATGATGTTCATGTTAGTGGCATAGCAAATGGCTGCCACCACGGCAAAGAGCCCGTACCACATATTGCCCGCCTGCCCGCTTCCGGCCACGGTCAGCAGACCGATGGCGCCGGCCAGGCCGATAAATACCCCCGCTGCATTCACCCAGCGGGTCCGGATCCCGAAAAACACCACCCCGATAAGCAGGGTGAACAGGGGGGTCAGTGAATTCAGCACCCCGGCCATGTAACTGTCGATCACGGTCTGGGCCCTGGCAAACAAAAAGGGCGGAAGGCCGTTGCCGATGATGCCTGAAGCCAGGAAATAGATCAGGAAGCGCGGGGGTACTTTTTTGAGATGCCGGACCACAAAAGGGGAAAGCACCAGAAAGGAGATCGAGATGCGCAGGGCTCCCACCTCCGCACTGCTGAAGGCCACCAAACCCCGCTTGATCAATATGAACGAACTGCCCCATACCAGCACCAGCACCAGGAGTGCCAGCCAGTCGTACCCGGAGGGTTTGTTGTTTCTGCTCATGCCACGATTGCCCTTTCACGGCCGGAAGGCCCGGCCGCGGCAAAGATACAAAACAAGCCTTAAGCATCGCCGTCCAGGCGGGCAATACGCAGCACCTGTTCGAAATGCTCCACAAAATGCGGGGTGATCCCCTCTTTCAGGTGATCGGGCAATTCTTCGAAGTTGTTGCGGTTTTCGGCAGGAAATATCAGCTCATATACCTTTACCCGGCGCGCCGCAATGGTCTTTTCGCGGATGCCGCCCACAGGCAGCACCCTGCCCGTAAGTGTCAATTCTCCTGTCATGGCCAGGCCTTTTTTTGCCGCCCTGCCCCTGGCCAGTGAAACCAGAGCCAGGGCCATGGTAATGCCGGCCGAAGGCCCATCTTTTGGGGTGGCGCCAGCAGGTACATGAAGGTGGATAAAATGCTTGTCGAAAAAATGGTTGGCTGGCTTCTCCTTTCCCATCGCCGACCGCACATACGAATAGGCAATGTCGACCGATTCCTGCATCACATTGCCAAGCTGCCCCGTCTGTTTGAGGCTGCCCGTTTTGGCTGCCACCGAATTGGCCTCGATATAGAGGGTGGCACCGCCAAGGGCCGTCCAGGCCAACCCCAGCACCACCCCCGGAATGGGTTTCTTGTAGAGCTCTTCGGTGGTAAATACGGGCTGTCCCAAAAAATCCTTCAGATTCCTTCGGCTCACGTTCACCCTGGGGCTGCCTTCTTCGGCCTGTATGAGGGTGGCTTTGCGCATGATCTTTTTGATGTTGTTTTCCATGCTCCTAACGCCGGCCTCACGGGCATAACCGTCGGCAATGGAAACCAGGGCCGGGTCGGTGATGTTCACCTCACTGGCTTTCAGGCCGTGCTCCTTTCGCTGCTTGGGGATCAGGTAGCGCTTGGCGATCTGTATCTTCTCTTTCATGATATAGCCCGAAAGCTTGATGATCTCCATGCGGTCGAGTAAAGGCCTGGGGATGGTGTCTGTCTGATTGGCCGTGGTAACAAAGAGGATGTTTGACAGATCGAATCTCACATCGAGGAAGTGGTCTAAAAAATGCATGTTCTGCTCCGGATCAAGCACCTCGAGCAATGCCGAGGCCGGATCGCCCTGAAAGCTGATGCCGATCTTGTCGATCTCATCGAGCATGATCACGGGGTTGGAAACCCCGGTGCGCTTCAGGCTCTGTATCATCTTGCCCGGCATGGCCCCGATATAGGTCCGGCGGTGTCCCTTGATCTCTGCCTCGTCGCGCATCCCCCCCAGTGAAAAGCGGTAGAACTTGCGCTCCAGCGAGTTGGCGATTGATTTACCCACAGAGGTCTTCCCCACCCCCGGAGGGCCCACCAGGCAGATAATGGAACCGGAAACCCTGCGGCGCTTGACAATGGTGCCGATGAACTCCAGGATGCGCTGCTTGACGTCCTTAAGCCCGTAATGATCTGCATCGAGTATGGCCCTGGCCTTTGTCAGGTCGTAGTTGTCGTCCGAAAACACCCCCCAGGGCAGATCGGCCAGCCAGTTCAGGTAATTGCGCGATACCTGGTATTCGGCCGAAACACTTTCCAGTGTCCTTAATTTTTCCATTTCTTCCTCCACGACCCTGGCAGCCTCTTCGGTCAACCTCCGTTTTTTCAGTTTTTCCCGGATTTTTTCAATTTCTGTCGACTTCTCGTCTTTCTCCAACCCGAGTTCCTTCTTGATCACCTTCAGCTGCTCCCTCAGAAAGAACTCCCGCTGATGGGCAGATACCTTCTCCTCGATCTGTTTCTGGATGTCCTTTTGCAGCTGGCTGAGTTCAATCTCCTGCTTCAGGAGCAGCAAGAGCTTTTCGCTGCGCTGAAACAGGTTGGTGGTTTCCAGTATGTCCTGGAGCTTATCTCCCTCGGCTGTCAAAAAACTGGCCACCAGGTCCATCAACAGCCCGGGCTTTTCCATGCCCACCTGCGACAGGGCCAGGCGCATCTGTTCCTGAAACATGGGGTTAAGCTTGATCAGTTCCTTTACCGAATTGATCACGGCGAGGGTATAGGCCTTTAATTCGTCGGAAGGGGTTTCCTTCTTGTCCGATTCGTAGTTCACCTGCCAGTGCGGGATGCCATGCCTGACCACCTCCCTCACATAGAAGAAACGCGTAAGGGCCTGGCCTATGAACTGAATGCCTTCGTCCGAACGGTTCGTTACCTTGACGATCTTGATCAGTGTCCCCGTTTTGTAAAGCTCCGAATCGAGGAAGCTTTCGGTGTTCTCCTCCCTGATCAGCGAAACCCCGAGAAAACCGTTGTTGTTCTTAATGGCATTCTCCACCCGGTTTACGATCTCCTCGTTCATAAACGTGAGAGGAAGGGCAAGGCCGGGGAAAACAGGCCGGTTTTCAAGAGGGATGACCACGATGTTGTCGGGAAAAATGTCGGAAACCAGGACCAGGTTGGCATTGCCCTGGGGGTTTTGCTGTTTGTCAGTCATTCCGAAGGTTTTTTATATATTTGTTTACCACAGGCTTTCTGGTTTCAAATGCCATGCCATACCGGGGCAATCTGCTCTGCATAGAGGCATTGCGTTCTGAAAAACAGCAACCTAAAGCCAGAAACGGGGCGGAGAGCCAGGCCATGATTGCAGGGGGGGACTGCAAAATAATCACCAATTATTACACAGTGTATAAAATAATCCACACTTATGAGCGGTACAAAAAACTACCGGGGCGTATCCATCCAGGCCATCCGCGGCAATATTGCTGATCAGCCCGACATGACAGCCATTGTTAACGCAGCCAACGCCTCCCTCAGCCCGGGCGGTGGAGTGGCCGGCGCCATCCATCGCGCCGCAGGCCCCGGGCTGGAGGAAGAATGCCGTCCCCTGGCCCCGATCCGTCCGGGAGAAGCCGTAATCACCTCTGCACACGATTTGCCAAA
>SL_3KL_010_SEDDRAFT_10001751_pt1 | contig 19843 bp, 13 predicted proteins | sample SodLakKL_010_SED_2_FD_10381 | JGI IMG/M metagenome (IMG submission 10381) | reverse complement strand
GTCGCCGCAGTGGGCCTCCACCACCAGATCCAGGAGTTCCCAGAACTGGGGGTGCTGCACCCTCCGTCCGTCACCCGGCACCGTCTTGTGGGCCACCACCATGTCCAGGGCCGGCAGGACGGTGATGTACTGACCCACGGCCCCCACCCCGGTGTAGGCACCCCGGTAGGGCCCCTGGTCGTGGGGGCCATCCCAGACCCACCACATGTACCCGTAGCCGTGGGGACCGTCCCGACGGTGCTCCGGATTCATCTCGCTCACTGGCGTGATGGGCCGGGTCATCTCCTGCATCCACTCCTCGGAAATGAGGCGCTGGTCTCCCCAGCGACCTTCCCGGAGGGCCAGAAGCCCGACCCGAGCCATGTCCCGGGTGGAGAGGTGCATATGGTAGGAAGGGTGCATGGAGCGCTCCAGGTCACCACCCTTCTCGTGCCGCTCCCGATCGAAATCCTGAAACCGCAAGGGGATGGCCAGCTCCATGGCCAGGGCGTCGAAGATGTCGACGCCACTCACCTCTTCGAAGATGGTGCCGGCGGCGTTGAAGTCCCAGTTGGAGTAGAGGTAGTATTCGCCCGGGGCCACACTTCCGGACTCCGGCGCCGAGGACAGGTCGTCGCCGGCGTTGGAGGCGGGACGGTAGATGCCCGATCGTGAGGCGATGACGTCCCGGATCCGGGCCTGGCGCTCTTCCGGGGTCAGACCGCCATGTTCATCGATGCCCACCTGCTCCAGCGTCCAGTCCAGATCGAGGATCTCCCGGTCCCAGTAGATTCCGTATAGCATGGCCAGGATGCTCTTCCGCACCGACGCCAGGTAGCTGACTTCGGTCACGTCCCCGTACTCGTAGGCCACCCGTCCGCCGGTCACCACCATCATGGACGAGGTGGACATCCCCTCCAGATGGCTCTCCACCCGAGCCAGGCCTTCGGTGCTCATCCCGCCGGCCTCCGGCGAGCGCCACCGGTCCCACTGGTTGCCGGGAATGGTGTCGCCGACGGAACAGGCGCCGACAGCGAGAAGGGCGACGAGGAGGGTTGAGACCGCTCGGGCCACGAGGGGGGATCGGCGGGGCACAGTTCGGTTCATGGAGGGAATCGGGGGTTGTGGTGCGCAGTGAAATGGAGGGTTCCGGGGGCGTACGCCGCCATGGGAAGGGCCCTGCTCCAGCGAGGTACGGCCCATAGACCGACGTCAGTCGCGGGTGGCCGAGTCCACCACCTGGCGGGCCCGGCGCCAGACTCGGTCGAAGGCCTCCTCGGTGAGCCGTCCCGTAAAGGTATTCTGCTGACTGGGATGGTAGGAGGCCAGAAGGAGCGGACCCGTGGAGAGCGGCACTTCCACCCCATGTCCGAACGGGGGACGAGGCGTGGGGATGGGGAGGCCTCGGTCCCGGAGGAGCCGGAGGAGATGGTTCCACGAAAAGCCCCCCAGCGCCACCAGGCAGCGGAGCCGGGGAAGGAAGTGGTCCAGCTCCGCCTCCAGAAAAGGTCGGCACCGCTTCCGCTCGTCGGGGCTCGGACGGTTTCCGGGAGGGGCGCACCGAACGGACGCCGTCACCCAGGCGCCCTTCAGCCGCAGCCCGTCCCCTGGCGAGGTGGCTTCCGGTTGGCTGGCGAAGCCGGCTCGGTGAAGGGCCCGAAAGAGCCAGTCTCCGGACCGGTCCCCGGTGAACATGCGACCCGTGCGATTGGCTCCGTGGGCCGCCGGAGCCAGTCCCACGATGAGGAGTCCGGCTTCCGGGTCTCCGAAACCCGGGACGGGCCGTCCCCAGTACGTCTCATGGCGGAAGGCGGCACGCTTCTCCCGCGCCACCTTCTCCCGCCACTCGGTGAGGCGAGGACAGGCCCGACAGTCGACCACCCGTTCCCGGAGCTGGTGGAGGGGGTGCATGATGCCGGGCTGCTCAGGGCGTGACCCAGAGGTTCGCCTTCACGATGAGAATGTTGTCGGCCGGCGCCCGGAAGAGGGCCGACCGGTCCCGCGAGAAGTCGAAGTCACCCAGGCCCCGCACCATGTCCCGGCGATTCTGCTGCCAGGCCACGTAGAGAACGGACCCGGGGTTCCACTCCCAACGGAGCACCGCGTTTCCGCGGAGACTCCTCAGGTTGAAGTCCCGATCCGGCACCTCTCCGGTCCCGGTCCAGGGCGCGAAGGCGAAGGACGAAGGGCGCTCCAGAACAGTGGGATCCCCGTAGTCCCCCGCCGACAGGAAGGGCTGGGCATAGGCCTGAATGGAGAGGGTGGGAGACAGGGCCACATTGAGCCGCGTCTCCAGGGAGACGGTGGTCTGGTCCAGGGGCGCGAAGATGTAGCCCCGTCCAAAGGTGGCGGCCCGGTCCGGGTCCGGGAGCGTCGCCACGTACTGGGCCGCCTCTTTGAACCGGATCACCTCGGGGGCCAACTGGAGTTCCCACCGGGACGAGGGACGGATCACGATGCGGGTCTGGAGCTGGTCCTCGAGCCCCCCGGCCTCGTCCCGAGCCACACCGGCATCCACCCTGAAGCCCACGGCGCGTCTCCGGTCCGTTGCCACCGAGCCGGAGAAGGAGGTGTGGGCCGGACGGTGGGTGAGCGGACCGCCCCGGGTCCGCCTGTCGTCATTGGCACGGGTCCGGTGGGTGAGGGAGCCGCTGAACTCCAGGAAGTCCAGGGTGGTGGCGCTCCCCCGGAGGGTGTGCCAGTTGGCGATCATCTCGCCGTTGAAGTTGAATTCGTAGCGGACCCGTCCGGAGGCGTTCCAGCTCCGGAGTCGTTGGCCGGCGGTGGTCTCGGTGTAGCTCACCTGGGTCGACACGTCCCTCCGGTCGGTGCGGGTCCCGAATCCCATGTCGTTCACCTCGAAGGCCGGAGTCGTCACGGCGCCGCCGAACTGCGCCTGCCAGTTCCGACCCACTCTTCGGGCCAGGGTGGCCGACGCGGCCATCCCTGTGAGTGCGGTGGCGGTGGAATCCACCCCCAGATGCGGGGCATCGGGACGCTGGAAGAAGTGGTGGCCCGCCCGCTGGATGCGGGTCAGGGACTCGGGCGAGCCGGCCACCCGGGTCCCCACCACGCTCCCCTGGACGAGCCAACGGCGCTGGTCCCACTCATGGCGAAAGTCCACCCCTCCAGCCCACGCCGACGAGGGGAGGAAGAGGTCGGCTCGAGCGGGATCGCTCTCCCGGAGCACACTGGTGAGCATCCCCCCCACGTACGAAGCCCCCTGCCGGAGATCCCGGCGCACCCGCACCGCTGCATAGTTGGTGAGGGGCTCGGCCACCACCCGGCCACTCTCTCCTGCTTCGTCCATGAAGCGGGTCTCGGACCGGGCCGTCACCGCCTCCATGACCCCGAAGCGCCACCCCCCATCGGTGCGACCGGTGAGCTTGGCCGCCCCCAGGATATTGGCCTGGCGCGGGGTGTCGGACCGGGGCGTGGGCGCCGGGAGCTGCGGGCTTCTCCCCATGCGCCGGGTGTAGAAGAGGCGGCCTCCGGCGTTGGACCCGCCACCGAAATCGAAGACGTCGGTGCCTTCCAGGAAGAAGGGGCGGCGCTCCTGGAAGAAGGTCTCGTAGACCCCCAGGTTCACCACCGCCGGATCCACTTCCACCTGGCCGAAATCCGGGTTCAGGGTGGCAGTGAGGAGCAGGTCCCCGGAGAGGCGGTAGCGGAGGTCGAGCCCCCCGGAGACGGATCCTTCCCGGGTGTCGCGGAAGGGGTTGGCGCCCCGGTCCACCGACTCGCCCTGCATGACCACATAGGGACGCAGTTCCAGGGGCTGCCCCGGCGAGATGTTCCGGATCCCTTCCAGGTGGGCGTAGCGGGAGATGCCGCCCCGCTCGTCGCGGGGGACGAAGGCCAGGACGGAGCGCTCCTGCTCCCGGCCGATGATCCGTTCCACCTGGAGCCCCCAGGTATGCACCGCCCGCTCCGGGATGGGTAGCTGGGAGAGGGGAATCCGCATCTCCACGGTCCAGCCGTCGGCGTCGATTCGGGTCGCCGACTCCCACACGGCGTCCCAGGTGGTGTCCTCGGACTGGGAGAAGGCGTTGGAGCCGGACCCATCGCTCAGGATGGCGTCCCGCTGCACACCGGCCGGGCTCACCTGGAAGAGGTAGGCGTTGCGGCGATCATGCTGGGAATCCAGGGCGATGCCGAACCAGTCGGCATCCTCCAGGTCCATGTCACGGCGTCCCATACGGGCGCTCACCTCACCTCTGTCGTGAAGTCGGGCGCCGACGTAGAGCGCCGCCTCGGTGTAGAGGATCCGAACCTCCACGGGCTCAGAGGACGGGCGGCCTTCAAAGGGCTCCATCTGCCGGAGCCCCCCGATCACCGGTGCCCGGCTCCACACCTCTTCGGAGAGAGTGCCATCCACACGCGGCGCCTCGGCTCCCCCGATGCGAAGAGCTTCGACCCGGACGACTCCATCATCCACCTCACCCCCCGGAACCGACTGGGCACCCACCGGGCCGGTGGGTGCCAGGGCAAGGCCGACGGTGAGGAGCAGCGCGGCCGAGCCCCTCACCGGAGTCCGTTGAAGAGCAGCGGCCAGAGCCCCACGGTCTGCCCCCGGAAGTTGGGCTGGAATCCGTACAGCAGGACCGACCCCTCACCCACCTCCGCCTCCACCAGCGCCGGCATTCCACCGATGAACTCCTCGCCCAGCACCCATCCCGCCAGGTGGGGATTGCCCTCTCCGAAGGTGCCGAGCACCCGGGCCCGGGGATCATTCACCTCGAAGGCCCGACTCGTCCGCCAGTACCACGCCATGAACTCGGCGGGCACGCCCTCCCGGATGGGATGGGCCGGATCCAGATCCAGGCGAAGGATGGAGCCGGGGATGAAGAAGTCCTGGGGCGGGAGGTCGGCCACGGCGTTCCGGATGTCCAACTCCAAGGCGTCGATGGCGAAGTCGGTGGCCTCGTCGATGGCCACCAGGCGCCCGCCGCTCTCCACGAACGTCCGTAGCGCGGTCATTCCCTCCCGGCCCACGCCACCGGCGTATGGGGCCGGCATGACGTCGTCGCTCCACCCGTTCAGGATGGACTCGGGGGACTGGTCCTGGAAGATGATGACGTCCCAGCGAGCATTGAGGTTCCCGTCCCGGAGATCCTGATTCCGGACTTCGTCGTAGGCGACCCCGGCTCCATCGAAGAGCCAGCGGGTCCAGCCCTGGGGCATGGGCTCCTGATAGGAGCGGTAGAGGCCGATGCGGGGGGCGTCGGGACCGGTGAGGAAGGCCGGAGCGTCAAAGCGCGGTTCCGTCACCATCTCCATGGGGTCCGAGAGCGACACCTCGCCGTGGGGGAACGATTCAACCGCCACGGCTTCCAGGTTGAAGAGGAGGGGAAGGGCGTGGGCGGTGGCATCGTAGGGCCGGATCGGAGGACCACCGGGATACTCCCGGAGATCCGGGTACTCCTGGATCTCCAGCATGGTCTGGGCGAAGGCGGCGTAGGGCTGCTGCATGGGGATCACCCAGGAGCCCTCGGGGAAGCTGCGGGCCGAGCCGTTCAGCGCGTCCGCCACCTGGAAGGCCGACTGGGCCTCATGAACCTCCACGGCTCCCGTGGTGAGAACCCGGAGGAGGTGGTGGAGCCCCACCTCGTTGTCCTGCCCGGCGGGAATGACCCAGGCATCGGGCCACCGCTCCCACCCGGCCACGGCATCCCGGTGGATGTCGGCGAAGTTCCGGAGCCAGAAGGAGCGGTTTCGGGCCGCGTTTCGGAGGAGGCCCATGGCCCCGGCCTCCAGGTAGTCCACGATGTCGTCCAGTCCCCAACGCCCTCCCTCCCAGGGAGCCGGGAAGGTCACGCTCATCACCCGCGGGTCATAATCCCGGGCCGGGCGGAGGTCGTCCATGGTCTGGAACATGGGATTGGCGAAATCGTCCAGACGTGCGGCCTCCGAGAGGATCCGGATGCCGCCGTGGTAGTGCATGTAGGCCCGGGCCGGGGTGTAGATGTCGAAGATGGCGTTGGTGACCACTCCAGTGTATCCGCGCCGGGTCATGTCGGCGGCGATGTCCATCCCCAGGGCGTTGAAGCCAGCCACGATACGGGGATCCACATTGGGCTCCACCGGATCGATGTAGGGCGGGATGAAGAAGCGGGCTCCCTGGTTCCCCATCTGGTGGGTGTCGTAGACGATCTGGGGCTTCCACCGATTGTGGGCGTGGATCACCGTATTCCGGGTTTCGGGCTGGGCAAAGAAGAACCAGTCCCGGTTGTTGTTGTGCCCGGTATACTGGTGGTAGAGGCGGGGAAGGGGGGCCGCCTCGAATTCGGTCCCCTTCCACTGGTGCCACCACTCGGCCATCATCTGCGTCCCATCGGGATTGAGGGAGGGGATCAGGACGATGACGGTCTCGTCCAGGATGTGGAGGATCTCCGGGTCCTGGGACGAAGCGAGGGTGTAGGCGAGGCGTGCAGGCATCTGCCCCGCGCCGATCTCGTTGGAGTGGATGTGGTTCGTGAGGAGGACGACGGTGCGGCCCTCCTCGATGAGGCGATCGACTTCGGCCTCTCCGGAGGTCCGGCGCGGATCGGCCAGGAGGTGCTGGATCTCCAGCAACCGGTCCAGGTTGCGGTGATTGGCCTCGCTGGTGATCACCAGTTGGAGGAAGTCCTCGCCCAGGGTGGAGTGCCCGGTGGTCTCGATGGTCACCCGGTTGCTGGTCTCGGCCAGACGCTGATAGTAGGCCGATAGTTCGTGCCAGTCCGCCATGGTCCCGTCGGCCCCGATCTCATGACCGAAGTGCTCCAGCGGGGTGGGGATACTCTGCGCCTGAAGGGCAGCGGGTACGACCACCAGGGCTGCGGCGGTCAGGGATAGAGCGAGGCGACGTCTCATGGGTTCCGGTCGGTTGGGGTCCTGGAGAATGGATGCCGTCAACCTATGCGCCTGCGGGGGTCGTCGCCAGAACCCCCTCCCACCTCCACCGAGCCTGGAATCCCTACCGGCGGAGCGCCTCGCTCTGCCCCGGGATCAGCGTCCGTCCACCGCCACCATCTGGATCTCCACCAGCGCCCCTCGGGGCAGGCCCGCTACCTCCACGGTGGCCCGGGCCGGGTAGGGAGGGGCAAGGTAGCTCCCATAGATCTCATTCATGGCCCCGAAATCGGCCAGATCGGTGAGAAAGACCTGGGTCTGCACCACATGCCCGAAGTCCATTCCCGCCGCCGCCAGCACCGCCGCCAGATTCTCCATGACCTGCCGGGTTTCGGCCTCGATTCCCCCCTCCACCATCTGGCCGGTGGCGGGATCCAGGGCGATCTGTCCGGCGAGGTAGAGGGTGCCCCCGGCGCGGATGGCCTGGCTGTAGGGACCGATGGCCTCCGGGGCGTCGGGACTCTCCACCGCCTCGGGCGGGGTCCACTCCGGGAAATGGGGGTCGGTGTCGGGAACGGGTCCACATCCCATCGCGAGGGCCAGGAGGAGAGCCGCGGTCAGGTGGAAACGGGTCATGGTCAGGCGACTCCGTAACGAATGGCGTGGCGCACTCCGTCCACGAAGCGCTCCAGCTCTTCCATGGTGGTATAGACGGACGGACTGATGCGGAGCCCCCGACAGTCCGGATGCCCGATGGGGGTCACGATGATGCGGTGACGGTCCCAGAGGAAGCGGGCCAGATCCCCGGGCTCGATCCCGTCGATGGCCACGTTGGCGATTCCGGCGGCGAAGCCCGGGCGCAGACTGGTGTTCAGGCTCACCCGATCCTCTTCCAGGAGCGCATGGGCCCAGGTGTTCCGGAGGTGCACCAGCCGAGCCTCCTTCCGGTCGGCTCCGATTCCCTGGTGGAAGGTGAGGGCGGCTCCGATGGCCAGATAGTTGGGGGCGGGGTGGGTGCCGATCTCCTCGAACTTCCGGATGTCGTCGTCCATGGTCTCGGGCGAGGCCATGAGGGGCCAGAGCTCCGCGATCCGGTCCTGGCGGACGAAGAGGAATCCTGTGCCAAAGGGGGCGAAGAGCCACTTGTGCAGCGACGTGGCGTAGTAGTCGCACCCCAGGTCGTCCAGGCTGAAGTCGAAGTGGGCGAAGGCGTGGGCGCCGTCCACGATGACCGGGATCCCCCGGCTCCGGGCCATCTCCACCACCGGCTTCACCGGGAGGATCTGCCCGGTGATGTTGATCATGTGGCACATGAGGATGAGACGGGTCCTGGGGGTGATCTCCGCCTCGAACCGCCGCACGATCTCGTCGGGATCCTCGGCGGGGACCGGGATGGGGAAGGTCTTGAGCCGGATCCCCTCCCGACGCACGCGTTGCTCGAAGGTGGTGAGCATGCGGGGGTAGTCCTGATCAGTGGTCAGGACCTCGTCGCCGGGCTCCAGATCGATCCCGAACTGACAGATCTGAAGTCCTTCCGAGGCATTCCGGGTGATGGCCATCTCGTCGGGTCGACAACCGAAGGTGGCGGCCAGGCGCTGACGGACGCCCTCCTTCTGTGGCTCCAGGATCCGCCACATGGTCTGGACCGGGGCCTCGTTGGAGTAGGCCAGATACCTGGCCATTGCCTCCTGCACTGCTGCCGGAGCGGGGCTCACCCCCCCATTGTTCAGGTTCACCAGACTCCGGTCCACGGTGAAGGCCTGCTGCACCTCCCGCCAGAGGTCCTCGTCCCGGGCCACGGCGGCGGGGGCGCGTTCCTCTCCTCGGAAGAGGTCGGCGACTCCCTCCAGTCGGGAAGGCTCGAGCCACGCTGCCGGTGCAGCCAGGAGGGACGGGGGACGCACGAGACCGGCAGCCCCGGCCAGGGAGGCACCAGCCACGGTGGAGAGGAAGTGGCGACGGTCGGGCATGTCGAACTCCGGGTGCGATGGGCATGGAACCGGGACGTATGGCCATCATGCCACGTCCCCATGCGCGTGGCAAACCGCCCCTACCTGCACGGGTCCTCCCGCGCCCTACCTACACGGAGGGTGGGAAGGAAGGCGTGGTCACCCGGCCGAGTCCAGATGAACCAGTCGAGGGGTCAGGGTCCCGTCGTCGGCCAACGTCGCCCGAACCATGCTCACGGGAAGATCGAAGCGGCGCGGTCCACAGCTCCCGGGGTTGATGAACCAGCACCCCTCCTTCTGCTCCAGGAGGGGCCGGTGCGTGTGGCCAAAGACCACTAGATCCGCCTGGGGAAAGGCGTTGGCCAGGGCCGGCGGGCCGGGGGTGCCGAACTGGTGCCCGTGGGTCACCACCACCATCAGATCCGCCAGGCGAGCCCGGGCCACCGGCTCGAACCGGTCCCGGACGTCGAATCCGTCGGTGTTTCCCGGCACCACCGTAACCGGTGCCACCGCCTGCAGCTCCGCCAGAAGCTCCAGCGGACCCAGATCACCGGCGTGGAGGATGTGATCCACCCCGGTCAGCTCGTGGAAGAGGCGGGGGTGGGGTCGTCCGTGGGTGTCGGAGATGATGCCCAGTTCCATGGAGATGGTCTGCCGTGTGTGTCAGGGGGTTCGGTCGGGTGGTGGGAGAAACACCGCCCGAAGGAAATGTTCAGCGATCCGGCGGGGAGTGAAGCGGGTCACCGTCTCCCGGCCCGCCGCGCCCATGCGGTCACGAAGCACCGGATCCCGCAACAGTTTAAGAATCGCCTCAGCCAGGGAGGCCGGGTCTTCGGTGGGTACCAGGATCCCGGTGCGCCCATCGTCCACCACCTCCGGGGTCGCACCGGCCCGAGCCGCCACAATGGGAAGCCCGGCCGCCATGGCCTCGAGGAAGACGATCCCGAAGGCCTCCTGTACCGATGGAAGCGCGAAGACCAGGGACTCCCGGTACGCCTGCCGCACCTGGGCGGCCTGGGAGATCGGACCCGTGAACTCCACGGCCGAAGCCAGCCCCAGATCCGATGCGAGCTGCCTCAGGGCGGGGAGTTCAGGACCTCCACCCACGACCCGGAGGCGTACCGAAGGTACGGCCCGCCGCACGGCAACCATGGCACGGACGAGGGTCGCTGTGTCCTTGCGGCGATATTGCCGGGCTACCGAGAGGACAGTGGGACGTCGGTCCCGCCCCAGAACTCTGGTTCTTTCCGCCTCCCACGGCGCCGGATCCAGCGCCTCGGGCACAACGGCCACACGGTCCGGAGAGAGCCGGTAGCTCCTGACGGCCCGCTCCGCCGAATAGCGACTGGGGACGATGACGCGGTGGGCCCGGCGTGCGGTCATGGCTTCAAACCGGGCCACTGTCTCCAGGATCAGGGTCTCATTGGGCGCCGCGAATCGGACCTCGTCGGCAGCCACCCCCTTGAGGCTGGCCACGAAAGGTCGATGGGGTCTGGGCTCCAGGAAGACTCCGTCGAAGTCGAAGCCCACCACCAGGTCCACCTGTCCCAGTGAAGTCAGCCGCCCTTCCACCTCGAGATTGAAGTGGAGACGCCGGGCAAGAACCTCGTCGGGCGATTCCCCCGGTTTTCCCGAAGGCGGCCGAAGGAGGTCGACCTGGTGCCCCAGTTCCCGGAGCCCCGACGCCAGGACGACGATGGCGGCAGCCGTGCCGGTCCCCTCGCAGGGGGCCGTCTTCCACGAATCCAGGAAGGCGATGTGGAGTGGGATCTCGCGCGGGACGGAGCTCATGCCCGGATGCGCTTCTTCATAACGGGGCGCACCGGATAATCGGGCGCACCGGGCTCAGGCGCACCTCGGATGTTCCCCGGGTACGCTGCAGGATGCGGCGCAACCCCCGAGCCCCTAGCGGGCGGCGTCGATGCGGGCGGCCAGGATGAAGTCGTTCTCGCTCAGACCGTCGATGGAGTGGGTCCAGATGCGCACCGTGGCCTTGCCCCAGGTCAGGGTGATCTCGGGATGATGCTCCTCGGCCTCGGCGATCTCTCCGACCCGGTTCGTGAACTCGAGGGCACCGACGAAGTCGTCGAAGTCGAAGGTGCCTTCCAGGTGATGTCCATCCACCACCGTCCAATGATCTCCTACGGCGTCCAGGTAGTGCTGCAGGGCTTCCCCCTGAAGACTGGGGGCTCCTTCGGGAAGGGGGGCGCAGTGGCGGGAGAGGAGATCCATGGTCATGACGGTTGCTCCGGTGCGGGTTGAGGAGGCTCGAGGTTTCGAGACGGGTTCATCACTTCGGGCGGTACCCGACTCCCCTACCCGGGATCCGGTCCCAAGGGCGGACGACGGTAGGGGTGGCGTCGGAAGCCCGGGCAGGGCGGCGCCGGAGAGGAGTCGGGGCGGAGGCCTGCGAGTGACCCGATGACCGTGGTATCTTCCCTCTCAGGCCTCCTTCCTGTCCCGGCCTCCTGACCCTGCACCCCTCACTGCCGACCCTGCTCCGCGCTTCCACCATGGCTCCTCGTCGTCGTACCCCATCCCGCACCCGTTCCTCCCGAAGCGGGAAGGGTCGAAAGGCGGGCGCCTCCCGGCGGAAGGGGCGCAAGGGGTGGGTGGGGCGTCTGGTCCGGTCGGGATTGCTCGTGGTGGGCGTGCTCCTGGGGATCGGCGCGGTGGCTGGCTCCCTGGCCTGGGCCACATGCGGATTCCGGGGCTGTCCGGATCCGGCCAGCCTGGCCGGGTACCGGGCCCAGGAGGTCTCCCTGGTTCTGGACCGGAACGGGGAGCCCTTCGCGCAGCTCCACCCTCTTCGCCTCCAGGTGACGGAGCTGGACAGCCTCCCCCGCCATGTGCCCGACGCCTTCGTGGCCGTGGAAGACCGCCGTTTCCGGGAGCACGGAGGTGTGGACTGGCGCCGTGTGGCCGGGGCCGCTCTCGTCAACCTTCGAGCGGGGGGGATCCGGGAGGGCGCCAGCACCATCTCCATGCAGTTGGCCCGAACCCTCTTTCCCGAACGGATCTCCCGTCGGGAGCGGAGCTGGCGTCGGAAGCTCGTGGAACTCCGGGTGGCCGGACTCCTGGAGAAGACCTATTCCAAGGACGAGCTCCTCGAGCTCTACCTGAATCATGTGTACATCGGGGGAGGAGCCTACGGGGTGGAGGCCGGAAGCCGCCTCTTCTTCGGGGTTCCGGCCGCCCGACTGGGGGTGGGGGAGGCGGCTCTCCTGGCCGGCCTCCTTCGTAATCCGAGCCGCTACGATCCCCGCCGGGCACCGGAAGAGGCCCGGAGACGAAGGGATCTGGTCCTCTCCCTCATGGAGTCCCAGGGCCGTCTTTCGGCGGAAGCGGCGGAGGGGGCCCGGAACGCGGAGGTGGCGGTGTCCACGGGTGGGCCCGGAGCCCAGGTGGAGGGTGATGCTCCCTTCCTGGTGGAGATGATCCGGCGGACCCTGGAGGAGGAGATGGGGGAGGCGCTCTATCACCACCCCCTCCGCATCCACACCACACTGGACCGGGAACTCCAGGCACGGGCCGAGGCGGAACTCCGCCGGACCCTCGAGTGGGTGGAGGGAGGGGGAGTGGGTGCCTTCCGGGGACCGGCCTTTCCCTCCATGGACTCCGGGAGTGGCCGGACCCGGCACCTGGAAGGTGCGCTGGTCTTCCTGGATCCGGTGAATGGGGACGTCCTGGCGCTGGCTGGTGGGCGGGATTTCCGGACCTCGGCCTTCAATCGGGCCGTGCAGGGCCGCCGGGAGATGGGGAGCGTCTTCAAGCCCTTCGTCTTCGCCCACGCCCTGGCATCAGGAACCGCAGCGAGCCAGCCCCTGGCGGACCATCCCCTCACACTGACCCAGGCCGGTGCCGATCCGTGGACACCGCGCAACCACGACGGGGGGTTCCGGGGCACGATCCGGATGCGGGAGGCGCTGGCGGATTCCCGGAACATCCCCACGGCTCGGCTGGCGCTGGCAACGGGGTTGGATCCCCTGGCCCGACTGGCCTCTCAGGTCGGGATCACCGGCTCCCTTCCGGTGGTGCCGGCCCTCTCCCTGGGGGTGGGGACCGCCTCGCCGCTGGAGGTTGCCACCGCCTACGCCGTGCTGGCGGCCGAGGGCCACCGCCCCCGACCCCGCTGGATCCTGCGGGTGGAGGATGCGGAAGGGGAGGTGATCTACGAATCGGGATCCACTCGGGAAGCGGTACTGGATCCCCGGGTGGCCTACCTGGTCACCGACATGCTCCGGAGCGCCGTGGACGAGGGAACGGGCCGGGGGGTGCGAACCGCCGGATACCAGGGCCGGGTGGCGGGGAAGACGGGGACGACCCAGGGGGGGCGGGACCTCTGGTTCGCAGGGTATACCTCGGAGGTGGTGGGGGCGGTCTGGGTGGGATTCGATGATCCCCGTCCCATTGCCTCCGGTGCCTCGGGCGGAAGTGTGGGCGCTCCCCTCTGGGGCCGTATCGCGGCAGGGGTCGGATTGGCTGATGGAGACGGCTGGCCCCGCCCCCAGGGGATCGTGGAAGGTGTGGTCGATCCAACCACCGGGCAGTTGGTAGGAGACCGGTGTCCGGCGCCGGAGGGAGGGGGGGTTCGGGAGCTCTTCCTGGCGGAAACCGTCCCGGAATCGGTGTGCCCCGAGCGAAGGGGGTTCCGGGACCGGGTGGTGGGGTTCTTCCGGCGAATCCGCGGGGGCGGTGGAGAGGATCCAAGCCCTGGGGACGCTTCGGGGAGGGAGTCGGACGACCCGGATCGACTGACGCCCGGCGACTCCCGGGAACGGCTCCTGGGAGCCCCGCCGGTTACCCTGAATGGGGGAGGGTAAGGGGAGACTCGCCCCACCCCACCCTTCGGCGCCGCTCGGTCCAAAATGCGAATCTGGATTCGCATTTTGCGGACCATGGACGGCTGAGGGACGGGAGCCAGGGGGAGGACTGTAGCTACTGCCGGTACCACTTCCCCTCCACCAGATCCTGGAAGAGGGTCATGGGGCGGCCCCCCGCCAGAATCACCCGGTGATAGCGGCGGGAGATGGGAGCACGCCACCATTCGTCGTCGATCCGCCAACTCTCCACCACCTGCTCCACGCGGCGAGGCGCCCTCCGGTCCATGACCAGATGGGGCGCACCGGTATCCGGATGCGATCGGACCTCCACCGGAACCGGGCGATCCAGGGGACGAAGCGGGGAAGGGGACGGTCGATGCGGCACGGGTTCGGTCCTCCGGCGCCTCAATCCTCCAGCACCATGAGGGCATGGCGTCGCTCCGGGATCCGGGACCAGGGATCCACCTCCACGACCCGGTACAGGGGCGAGTGACCCAGCTTGAGCTTCAGCTCTCTCACCGCCTCCCGTAGCGCCTCGGAGATCTCCCCTTCCGAGAAGGCGTCGCCCGCCCCCATCCGGGCCCGTCCTCCCCCGTCCCGGCGCTCGAAGAGCATGGGCTGCAGGGCGGGGACCCCAAAATCGAAGAATTCCACGAAGAGGCTCTCCAACGCCCGGGGCGGAGGTGAAAGACGGATCCGACTCCGGAGCGGATAGGCCAGTGTATCGATCCGGGCCGACGGCTCCCTCAACGTCACCCGTACCGTCCAGGATCCACCTCCCTCCAGGTGCCCGCCCAGCCGGATTCCCCGGATGCTCCGCTCCCTGCGTTCCCCATGGCCCAATCCCCGTTCCAGGAGGCGCTCCATCCCCCGGTGCAGGATCTCCCGGTCCCCCACAGGAGAGGGGAAGTCCATGGACACCCGGATGGGACGGGGGCGATGCCGAGCCCGAACCGGATCGATCCGCTCGCCCCGGGCCAGCGCCCGGGCCTCCGGACCCGAAGGGCCGAACTGCCGGAGAAGCTCCTGGGAAGGCAGGCTTCCCAGGGCCCCAAGGGTATCCACCCCGAGCCTGTGGAGCCGCTCCAGAACCTCGGCCGGAAGGGGGAGTGTCGAGATGGGTCGGGGAGCCAGGAAGGAGGGAAGCTCCCGCTCCTCCACCAGGACGGGCGCTCCCGGCCGGGCCGCAACGGCGGCGACCCGGGCCCCGAAGGTCCCCGGAGCCCACCCCGCCCGCACCGCCGCCACCAGGGGACGGGGAAGCGGCTCCAGAAGGGAGTGGAGAACCCGCTCCACCTGCCGCTCCGGAGCACCGTGGAGGCGTCCCAGGCCGTCCATCCCCACCTGGATACGTCCCCGCTCCTCGGCATGGACCACCGGGCTCACCTGCACCAGGCACTCCAGGATCGCCGCCATGGCAGCGTCGTAGTGGGTCGGGTCGGGTTCCAGGAGGGTCAGGGAGGGACACAGCGCCACGGCCCGGGACACCGGCATCCCCGGGCGCACCCCCGCCTCGGCTGCCCGCTCCGAGATCTGCAGGATCCGCCCTGCTCCTGCCCCCTCCTGAGGCTCCAGAAGGGCAACGGAGGTGGTGTCCAACTCCGGTGACCTCACGAGTTCGAGCCGGAGTTCGAAGGTGGGAAGCCAGAGGCAGAGGGCCGTCCGGCTCTCCGGAAGATCCGGTGTCAATGATGGGGAGGGGGATAGGGACGCGAGGCCGTTCTTCATGATGGTGTTCGGGAAGAAGGAGAGGGAAGATATCTGCCCTCCCGGACAGGAAAAGCGAACAGACGAAGAAATCGAACAAAAGCCGAAACCGAAGATAAGCCGAAGCGGGTGGGTGCGATAGGGTCAGCCGTCACAATGAGCGCGGGCACACGCCGCGGGGGACCGGCCGGGCTGCCCGATTGGCTGACGGTAGCCCACTCATCGGTAAGCCGCAGGTGAATCCGGAGTCCTTCGTAGTTGTTCGGGGCTCCTCCCACACATAAGATCCACGGTATGACGGATGTCCTCTCCCCTTCCGAGGCTTCACAGGCTCCGCATCGGCGCCTTGCGGCCATCTGGTTTACCGACATCGTCGGCTACACGACCCTATCAGCCAGGAACGAAGGGGAGTCCCTGGCTGTGGTAGCGGCGCTTCAAGATGTCGTTCGCCAGGAGGTGAGCCGATTCGGTGGGGTAGTGGTGAAGTTCCTGGGCGACGGGGCCATGGCTCGCTTCGAGAGCGTGGGCGATGCCGTGGCCTCGGCCATCTCGGTACGGACCCATTTCGACGAGCGCATGACCGGCAAAGGGCGCTCGGCACAGGTTCGGGTGGGAGTGCACCTGGGCGAGATCGTTACCGGAGACGACGGAGATATCTACGGCGACGGAGTCAACGTGGCCGCCCGGGTCACTGGTGAGGCAGCTCCGGGCACCGTGGTGCTGAGCGAGGACGTAGCCCGCCTGCTCCGATCCCGACCCGAGTTTCGCCTGGAACCCCTGGGTCCCCGCATCCTCAAGGGAATCACGGAGGCAGTCCTCCTTTTCGCCGTGGAGGCGGACCTCGCCCTTCTGAACCCTCCTGAACAGGCGACTTCAGCGCGGAACAAGGGTTCAGGTGCCAGCGCTGGCTCCTCCGGTCCGGGCGAGTCCCGAGCCCCCCCTTCCAGAAATTGGAAAAGAGCAGCGTTCTCTGCGGTGGCGGCGGTTGCTGCGGCTCTGGTCCTAACCTTGGGGCCCCGGTTCTTCGGTTGGACCGGGGTCGGAGTGGTGCCCGAGGCTGCGGCCTCGGGCATGTCCATCGCCGTACTCCCCTTCGAGGACCTGAGCTCCGATCCCGATGGGAGATGGTTCAGCGATGGGATGACTGAAGATGTCCTGGTCCAGCTTTCCCGCATCGCTGACCTTCGGGTGGTGTCTCGAGCCTCGGTCATGCCATTCCAGGGTTCGACGCTCCCGTCCAGTGAGATCGCATCCCAGTTGGGAGTGGGGCATGTGCTCCAGGGGAGCGTCCGCCGGGCGGAGAATCAACTCCGAATCACGGCCCAGCTCATCCACGCCGCCACCGGTAGCCAGATCTGGGCTGAAAGCTACGACCGTACGGTGGCTGATCTTTTCGAGATCCAGAGCGATATCGCAACCCGCATCGCTCGTGAACTGGCGGTGCACCTGGCCCCGGTGGAGGAGGCGCGCATTCGTGACGTTCCCACAAACAATGTGGAGGCGTACGAGCACTACCTCATCGGGCGGGAACTGCTGAACCGGCAGACCACCGAGAACAACAATCTGGCTATTGAGCGATTTCGGAGGGCCATAGAGGCCGATCCGGGGTTCGCCCGCGGGTATGGCGTTCTCTCACGGGCCATGACACTCAAGGCCTTCAATTACGGGGAAGGAAACCAGTGGGCCGACTCGGCTATGATCATGGCCGAGAGGGCCCTGGAGCTGACCCCCGACGAGCCGGAAGCTCGAGCCTCACTGGGACTGGCCTACATCGGACAGGGTTGGATCCGTGCCGGAACCCGGGAGCTGGAGCAGGTTCTGGAACTGGTTCCCAGCCACGAGACGGCCACCGTGAACCTGGGGGTGGGCAAGATTCTCCTGGGCCAGGTAGGAGACGCCGTGAACCTCTTCCGCCGTGGACTGGCGCTGAACCCCCTTGCGACAATGGGCGTAGCCCGGATGAATCTCACCGACACGTATCTCATTCTCCAGGAGTACGAACTGGCCGAATCTGAGGTGGAGCTGCTCCTGCGGGAGCATCCACGCCAAGAGCTGGCTCTGGAACGGGAGGTAATCCTCTTGCTTTTCCGGGGCGAGGAGACCCGGGCCGCGGAGAAAGCACGCAACCTGGTGGAGCGCTACCCTTCAGATCTGCGGAGTATGGTGGTGGGGGGGACCACACTCCTCTTCCTGGGTGAAGTGGAGGAGGCGCTTCCACTCCTGGAGCAGGCGTATCGGGAGGCTCCATCCCTCACCACCATGGGCCAACGCGTATCGATATCCTATTCCACCGCCCTGGCTCATTCAGGACAGGAAGAAGGGGCCAGGACGGTGGCCGCACCGGTCCGCAGCGAGCTGGAAGCCACCTTGGCCCGTGGTGGCGAAGACATGCTCCTCAAGAAGAATCTCGTGGCCGCAAAGGCGATTCTCGAAGGACCCGAAGCGAGTTTGCCCCTCCTGGAAGAGGCGGTGCGGACCTATGGCAGCTCGGTGAGGGGGCTGGAGCTAAACCCCCTCCACGCTTCAGTGAGGGAGCATCCCCACTTCCAGCGGATATTGGAGCTGGCCCGGCAGTGGGAGGCGAATGAGCGGGCGAAGATCGAGCGGTAGGGCGTCACCGGTTCCCCAGCGCTCACTTGTCCAATGACGTGGTGGCATTCCTCTTCACTCGCGGACACATTCGGCGAACAAGTTGATCTCCTGCTCCTCGAACCGGATGTTGCTCGTAGGCCCGCCGAACAACGACGCCCGATAGAGGCGGTCCATGTCTTCCTCGCTCCGGTGGATGAGCCGCCAGTCAAGCACGTGATCCATGAGACGGCGAGTGGGGTTCCGGGGATGAAAGTTGCCCAAGATGACCCTGCCGCCGGGCTTCAGGATCTTGTGGATGTAGTTCATCAGCCGAACGACCAGGCGATCGTCCAGGTAGTCGATGAGGCCAATGCTGTATACCAGATCCTGCTCGCCGATCCCCGCGTTGCCCCGACCCAGGGCGAGGTGGATGAGGTTCTGGCGGGCGAGGGTAACCGAGCTCCCGAGGCCCAACTCATCCGCGGTTTTCCCAACCAGATCGAGGGCCTGCGGATCGATGTCCAGCATCGTAGCCTGAAGCTGCGACGGATCGTCCAGCATGCCGAAGACATCGAAGATTTCGCGCCCCGGGCCACAGGCGAGACTGGTCACGCGCGCCGGACCGTCGGAACGCATATCCACCGTGCGGCGGATCTCCTCGGCCAGCAGACCGCGCCGGTTGCGTACGGCATGTGCGGCGGGGGCCTCAAGAAAGCAGCGATCCACCACTGCGCCGATAGGGCGGGAGCCGGATGGCCGGTTCCTGTACATGAGCTCGATGGTCCAGAAGTCTCCCGCATACCCTCGGGGCTTGGTGTAGAAGCGCTCGGTAGTTTCGGTCAGCAGGATGTAGGGAAGGAACTCCTGCTGAGCACGGAGCCCCATCTCCTCCGACAGTCGGTCGTTCTCGGAGGTGGCCGCGAATGCGTCGTTGAGCACCGGGAGAAACCGTTGGAACCGTTCCACAAGCTCCTGGGACATCTCCTCAGGGACCACATCGTCATTCTTTCTCGCCGCCTCGTTGGCGAGGTGGAGGCCGGCCTTGAACTCCCGAATCGCCTCGCCGACCCGGTCCCAGGCGGGGTGCATACCAGGGGCCAGTCCCGCCGTTTCCGCCCCCACGGCAAGCTGACGGTTCGCCTTGCGCAGCCGTTGTGAGACGATCCGACCCAGGCTGCGGTACACGCGCGCCGCAAAGCTCGGGTCCTCCGCGCACCGTGCGTGCAGCATTGCGTGAGGAAGCCGGAGTGTGGTCGTGGCCTCTACCGCCTTCACCGATTCACCGGCTGGCTCCTCTTGGAGGAACGACATGTCTCCCACCAGGTCGCCGGGCCCGAGTACGGCGACCTGGTCACCCGCCTCAGGTAGAAAGACTCCGAGTACGCCCTGCAGCACCAGGTGAATGGCATCGACCGTCTCACCAGCCTCGATGAGCACTTCTCCCGCCGCATTGCGCTGCTCCGACCCATTCTCCAGCAGCCATTCAATGTCCCCTTCGTCCAACTCGTGAAGGAAGGTCACACCCTGTTTCATGACACCTCCGCGTTTCCTGGGAGATCTGGAGGCCACGGCCTCGCTCGAGCCGGGCATTCCAAGTTCGTCCTGGGGCGGCCCGTTTCCCGACTCTCAAATCGGAAGTAACCCGACTGCTTTCGCTTCGTCTCAAGGCCACACTGACCGAGTTGGTCAAATGGTGGACGGAGGCATTGTACACATATCGGCCACGTTAACGCCCTCCGGTCCGAGACGGCAAGACGTGGCGGGGCGTTGGGGATCTGGCGGGTCATTCCGGAATGCCCAGGAGGGCAGGTGCTTTGGGGAGCCTCGACTCTTCAGTGGCTGACTGCCTGAGGGAGTCATGCGCTCAAAGCCCAACGCTTCCGGTCAGAGGATGGCTCAGAGCGGCGGCGGTGGCGGAAACCCGGCCGTCTCGATGAGATAGGCCACCCGCGCCCGAAGCCGGTCCCGGGGAAAGGGAGG
>SL_3KL_010_SEDDRAFT_10001750_pt1 | contig 19844 bp, 14 predicted proteins | sample SodLakKL_010_SED_2_FD_10381 | JGI IMG/M metagenome (IMG submission 10381) | reverse complement strand
GGTGGCCGTTTCGTACTGCGGCTCGAGGACACCGACCGCCAGCGCTACCAAGTCGAGGCCGAGGAGCGGATCCTGGCGATGTTCGACTGGCTCGGCCTGCGCCCGGACGAGGGTCCGGGCATCGGCGGCGAGCACGGACCCTACCGGCAGAGCGAACGCCTGGCGCACTACCAGGCCGCTGCCCAGCGCCTGATCGACGACGGCCACGCGTACCGCGCGTTCGAGACCCCGGAGGAGCTCGAGGCGATGCGGCTCGAGCAGCGCCGCCTCGGTCACGACCCGGGCTACGACGGGCGGGGCCGCCTGGTGGCGCCGGAGGACCAGGCACGGCGCGCCGCTGACGGCGAACCGCACGTGGTGCGGCTGCGCACGCCCGACACGGGCGACACGGGCTTCACCGACCTGTTGCGCGGTGAGGTACGCATCCCCAACGCCGAGATCCGCGACACCGTGCTGCTCAAGTCCGACGGCTTCCCCACCTATCACCTGGCGGTGGTGGTCGACGACCACCTGATGGGTGTGACGCACGTGATGCGCGCCGAGGAGTGGGTGACCTCCACGCCGATCCACGTGCTCCTCTACCGCGCCCTCGGCTGGGAGTTGCCGACCTTCGTGCACCTGCCGCTGCTGCGTAACCCCGACGCGAACAAGACGAAGATCTCGAAGCGCAAGATGGACACGTCGGTGGAGAGCTACCGCCAACAGGGCATCCTGCCCGAGGCGCTCCTGAACTTCCTTGGCACGATGGGCTGGAGCATGCCCGACGGCCGCGAGGTCTTCTCGCTCGACGACCTGGTCGCGGCCTTCGACCCGGCGCGCATCTCGCTCGGCGGACCCGTGTTCGACCTCAAGCGCTTGCGCAGTCTCAACGCGCGCTACCTGCGCGACGTGCTGAGCATCGAGGCGCTCGGCGAGCGCGTCCGCCCCTGGCTGCTGGAGCGCGGCATCACGGTCGACGACGAGGACTACCTCCTCGACGCGCTCGACGTCCTGCGGCCCCGGGCCGAGACGCTGCTGGAGCTCACCGATCAGCTCGTCCCCTTCTTCGAGAGCCGGCTGCGGTACGACGTCGACGCCCGGCGGCGCCTGGCGGCGGGCCAGAGCTACCTCGAGGACCTCGAGCGCGCCTTCGCGGCGCTCGAGTGGTTCGACGACGACGACGTCGACGAGTTGCTGCGCGGCTACGTCCAGCGCCAGGCGGTGCCGATGGGCAAGGTGATGATGCCGTTGCGCGTGGCGCTGACCGGCACGACGCAGGCGCCCGGCGTGGTCGACCTGGTCGTGATCATGGGCAAGGAGCGGACCATGGAGCGCATCGGTCAGGCGCTCCAGGCGATCAGCGAGGGCCTGCCGGACGACGATCCGGAGCGCCTCAAGGCGGAGGCCGAGGCGGCGGCCAAGGAGGCCGAGCGTGCCAAGCGTGGCCGGCGGCCGCTCACGGCCGCGGAGCGTGGCTGAGCGTGGCGTGGTTCGACCGGCTGCGTGCCGGCCTCAGCAAGACCCGCTCGGCGATCCTCGGTGAAGCCGAGACCGTGGCCGCTCCCGGCGACACCCGCGCTCCCGCCCCACCGCCGCGCGACTGGGCGATGGACTGGGACGACCTCGAGTTCGCGCTGATCGGCGCGGACGTCGGGGCGACGATCGCTGCTGAGGTGGTACGCGAAGCGCGCGCGGAGCGCGAGCGCGGCGCGACCTTCCGGGACGCGCTGGAGCGGGCGTTGCTCGACCAACTCGAGGGCGACCGCATGCGCCAGAAGCTGCGCCGCGTGGGNTTCGACCTCGACGTCACGCGCTCCGTGGTGGAGCCGGCCGGCAAGGTGCTCATGGTGGTCGGCGTGAACGGCGTCGGCAAGACCACCACGATCGCGAAGCTCGGCCGCTACTGGCAGGAGCACGGCAAGCGCGTGATGTTCTGCGCCGGCGACACCTTCCGCGCGGCCGGGAGCGAGCAGCTCGCCGTGTGGGGCGAACGGCTGGGGATCCCGACCGTGACCGGCGAGAGCGGCAGCGACACGGCCGCGCTGGCGTTCGACGCCGCGCAGCGCCGAATCGCCCGCGGCGCCGACCTGCTCATCGTCGACACGGCGGGGCGGCTGCACACCAAGCACAACCTGATGGAGGAACTCAAGAAGGTGAAGCGCGTGATCGCCAAGGCCGACCCGGGCGAACCACGCGAGGTCTGGCTGGTGCTCGACGCCGTCACGGGACAGAACGGTCTGGAGCAGGCCAAGCGCTTTCACGACGCCGTCGGCCTCACGGGTGTGGTCGTCACCAAGCTCGACGGCACTGGCAAGGGCGGCATCCTGCTGCCGATCGCGCGCGAGCTGCAACTGCCCATCCGCTTCGTCGGCGTGGGCGAACGCGCGGACGACCTGCAGCCCTACGACGCGGCCGCCTTCGTGCGGGCCCTGCTCGACGCGCCGGCGGCGGCGTGAGCCCAGCCGCAGCCGCGGCGGCGAGGCAGGAGGCGAGCGCTCGGGACGACGCGCCCGTGCTCGTGCTGGCGGCAACCGAGATGGAGCTGGTGCCCCTGCGCGAGCACCTGCGCGATGCTCGTGAGATCCGGGGCCCGTGGGAGCCCGTCACGCTCGGCAGCCTGGGCCGCGTGAGCGTGGCGCTGACGACCTCGGGACTCGGCAAGGCGAACGCCGCGGCGTGTCTGGCCGCGACGACGCTGGCGCTCGGGCCGCGCGCGGCCGTCCAGGTCGGCATCGGCGGCGCGTACCTGGGGAGCTTCCTCTCCAACGGGATGGTCGCCGCAGCGAGCGAAGAGCTGCAGCTCGACCTCGGCCTGCGCCGAGAGGACGGTGCGCTCGATGGGCTCGACGCCCTGGGGTTCGCCGCGACGCCCGCCCGCGACGGGCGACCGGCGCGCTTCAACCTGATCCCGACCCACGCGGGGCTGCAACTCGTGTTGGCGGAGCGACTCGGCCTGCCGCTGCTGCGCTTCGCCACGCTCGACGCGATCACCGCCGGCGTCGACCGTGGGGCTGCGTTGCAGCGCGCGCACGACGTCTCCGTCGAGAGCATGGAGGGGGCCGCGGCCGCTCAGGTCGCGGATCGGCTGGGCCTCCCGTTCGCCGAGGTGCGGGGCGTGTCGAACCTGGTCGGCGAGCGCGACAAGCGGCTGTGGGACATCCGCAGCGCCGTCCACGCGAGCTGCCGCGCGGTTCGCGCGCTGCTCGAAGGCTGGCACGAACACCCCACGACCCAAGCGATGAGCGGGTCGGCTGTCCCTGACGAAGCCTGGTAGACTCGGGCCATGCCACTCGTGACTGGTTCATCCATCCTCGACGCCGCGCGTGCCGGTGGGTACGGCGTCGGCGCCTTCAACACGAACAACATGGAGATCACGCAGGCGATCATCGAGGCCGCCGAGGCGACGCGCTCGCCGGTGCTGATCTCGGTCTCCGAGGGCGGCCTCAAGTATGGCGGCAAGCCCCTGATCGACCTGGTCATCGGCATGGGCCGCGACGCGACCGTGCCGGTGTGCTTGCACCTCGACCACGGCAGCTCGTTCGAGAGTTGCCTGCGCACGATCCGTATGGGCTTCACCTCGGTGATGATCGACAAGTCGCACGAGGACGAGGCGACCAACATCGCCGAGACGAAGCGCGTGGTCGAGGCCGCCCATGCCGTCGGCGTCACCGTCGAGGCCGAGATCGGCCGTTTGGGCGGCGTCGAAGAGCACGTGGTCGTGGCCGAGGAGGACGCCATCCTCACCAAGCCGGAGGAGGCCGAACGCTTCATGGCCGGCTCGGGCGCCGACTACCTGGCGATCGCCATCGGAACGTCGCACGGCGCCAACAAGGGCAAGGGTCGCCCGTACATCGACCACAAGCGCATCCGCGAGATCGCCGCGCTGCTGCCCAACCCATTGGTGATGCACGGAGCGTCTGGGGTTCCCGCGGAGCTCGTGGCGCGACTCAACGCCGCCGGCGGCGAGCTCAAGGACGCCTCGGGCATCCACGAAGACGACGTCCGCGAGGCCGTCAAGCACGGCATCGCCAAGATCAACACCGACACCGACCTGCGCCTCGCGATGACCGTCGCCGTGCGCGAGGTCCTGGGCGCCAAGCCCAAGGAGTTCGATCCGCGCAAGATCCTCGGACCCGCGCGCGACCTCATGCGTCAGGTGATCGAGGAGCGCATGCACGTGTTCGGCTCTGCCGGTCAGGCCTGAGCCGCTCGGCCGGCCGAACCTGAGCAGCAGCTACGCTCGATCCGTTCGATCCGCGCCGCGTGGTCACCTCAGGTGATCACGCGGCGCGCCAAGTACGCCGCCGGGATCAGCGCCAGGAACGACAGCGCCATCGCGGGTCCGATCCCGACGGCCTCCTGGAGCGCGCCGATGCCGACGTACAAGAGCCCGGCCGTTCCCCACGTGAAACCCATCAACAGACCCGACGCCGCCCCCATGGCGTGCGGGGCCAGGTCCTGTGCGGCCACCACCATCAGCGGCAGGCCGGCGTTGACCAGGGCGCCCGCGGCCACCACCATCAGCAGGTAGAGCGGCGTGCCGGGCGCGAGGACGAACAACAGCCCGAACGGTACGAGCGAACTCAGCATGCTGCTCGTGATCAGCAGCGGCCGCGACACCCTGCGTTCCAAGGCGCCCGCGACGATGCCCCCCACGGCGGCCGCGACGCTGAACACCGTGAGCGTCCAGAACAGGATCGGGCTGTCGGGACTCAGGCCGTGTCGGGTGACCAGGTAGAGCGGCATGGCGTTCATGAAGGTCACGAACGACACCGCTCGCAAGATGCCCGACGCCGCCAACACGCCGACGGGACCGCGCAACAGCGAGAGATCGACGAGCGGCGGTCGGTCGGCACCGCGCGTGCGCGACTGCGCCGGCACGAACGCCATCAACGCGAGCCCACCGAGCACGCCCGGGATCATCAGCAACGGGCTGAACGCCAGGCGATCGGTCATCAGCAGCCAGCCGATGATCAGCGGCCCCACGGCCACCCCGACGGTGCCTCCGGCGCTGAACACGCTCATCACGAGGCCCTTGCGGGCGCCGCCGACGCCACGCGCGATGCCGGTCCCGGCCGGGTGGAACGCGGCCGAGCCGAGGCCGCCGACGAGCAGGATCAGGAAGAGCAGGATCGGCGAAGGCGCGACCGCCATCAGGCTGAGGAGCGAAGAACTCGTCATCACGCCGAGCGCCGCCACGCGGCGACGTCCCCAGCGGTCTGCCAGCACGCCGAAGACGGGTTGCGTGACCGACGAGCTGAACGAGAGCGTTGCGACGAACAGGGCCAGCGCCGTCTCGCTCAGGCCGAAGCGGACTTGGAGGGTGGGCAGGAGCGCCGAGAGCATCCCGGCGAAGGCGTCGTTGGTCGCGTGCACGACGACCAACAACGCGGAGACCCCGAGCGCCGTCTTGGCCGTCACGCGCGCTGGGGGCGCGGCGATCACCGGCCCAGTGTACCCAGCCACGCCGGCGCCACCGGGTCGCCGCCGAGCGCTGCTCAGTCGACCTCGCTGCGGCGGCGCGGGGTCACGAACACGGTGCGCTGGCGAGCGAAGTGCACCGCGCCGGCCGGCATGCCCTTGCTGCGCCAGACGTCCTTGCGCAGTGCGTAGTCGACCGCCACGTTGTCGCTCTGCCCGGCCTCGCTGTGGCCGGCGGCGAGTTCGGCCGCGAAGCGCACCGTGTCGAACGGCACCTCACGCCCTTCGGTCCGGATCACGACGTGGGCACCGTGATAGCCCTGCGCGTGGAGCCAGACGTCGTCGCTCCGTGCCACCTTGAACGTGACCAGATCGTTCTCGCGCGCCGAACGGCCGATCACCACCTCGAACCCGTGGGGGGCACGAACGCGCAGTCCGGGGGGCGCTCGGCGCCGATCCGTGCTCGGGCGCGCCGGCGCCGCGAGCGACGCCAGCTCGTCGACGCCGAGGTCGTCCAGACGGGCGAGGTCGGCCTCCACGGTGGCGAGATCGTTCGCCACCTCGTCGCGGTGCGCCAGCGCGCGCTCCGCGCGCGCCTCGCGCTTGCGGGCACGCTCGTAGCGACGCCTGGCGTTGCCCGCAGCGTCGAGCGCAGGGTCGAGGGTGAGCCGTACGTCTGCGCCGTCGAAGCCCGGTAGGGTCGCCTCGCTCGCGCCGCGCTCGAGCGTGTGGGCATGGGCCAGCAACAGGTCGGCCTCGGCCCGCAGCGCCGCTGCATCGGTGGCTGCCTCCGCCGCTCGTTCCGCGTCGCGCACGCGTGAGCGCAACAGGGTGCGACGGTCCTCGAGACGCGCGCGGGCGGCGTCGCGCGCGGCAGCGTGCAGCGCCTCGAGCCGTGCGCCGGCCGGATCACCTGGGGGCGCGGCGTCCGCCAGCGCGCTGCGCGGGTCGCGCACCACGGCGGCAAGGGCCGCCAGGGCGCGCGGCAACGTGTCGGCGTCCAACGGCGCGCGCGGGTCCAGCCCGGCGTCACGGGCCCAGGCCTTCGACAGGTCGCGCCCGATCCCGTCGATGACGGTGTGGGCACGGGCGATCGACACGCCCGTCAGCGCCGTGACGAGCTCACGTTCGGTCGCCGTGCGGGGATCGAGCTTCGTGTAGGGCGGCGGCGGACGGTACGCGAGGCCAGGGCGCAGTTGGCGGTGCCGGTTGACGTCGGCGCCGATCTCGCGCAAGACGCCCTTGATGGTGCCGGCCTCGTCGCACAGGACGGCGTTCGCGTGGCGGCCTGTCAGCTCGATCTCGAGGCGCACGGGTTCGCTCGGGACGAAGCCGGTGCCGGCGCCGAAGTGGAGAGCGAAACGTCGATCGAGGGAGGCCTGCTCGACACGCTCCAGCGGACCCACCGCGCGCGCCTTGAGCTGTGACTGGAACGGTGTGTGCGCCACGCCGCGCGCGTCGCCGGCAGCGGCGACGAGGGCGACGCGCGGCGACGGCGGTCGTAGGTCGATCCACAGCGCCCCCGCCTCTGCGGGGACCAAGGGTAGCACCAGGGTGGTCGCGTCCGGGAAGCGCCAACCGAGGTGCTCGGTCGGCAGCCGAGCGTGCAGCGGCTCGAGCTCCGCGGCCAGCAGCAGGCCCTCCACGTCAGTTCAACAGGCGGTCGTGGCCACCCAAGACCCCGCGCGCCCACTCGACGTGACGCTCGAGTGGCAAGCGCCACTCGCTGCCAGCGTCGGTGTGCCCGAGGGCCGCCTGGGCGTGGTGGAGCACGCGCTCCGCGAAGCGCTCACCACGCTGTGCGAAGACGTCGGCCAACACCTGGTGCGCGCTCAACCACAACGGGTCGCCGTGAGCGCTCGCACCGATCGTCTGCTCGAACCACGCGACCGCCTCGTCGAGGCGGTAGTACTCGTAGGCCAGGTGGCCGAGCACCAGGCAGGCGCTGGCGGTGGCGCCCATGTCGAGCGCCTGCTCGGCGAGCGCCTCGGCGGCCTCGAACTCGCCGAGTTTGAGGCGGACGTCGGCCAGATCGGCCACGGCCTCGGCCCGGTGGGGGTAGGTGGGATCGGACACGACGTCGCCGAGCAACGCGTCGGCCTCGCTGAGTTCATCGGACTCGGAGAGCGCGTAGGCCGCCTCGTGCTGCGCGTAGGCGCGGTTGTCGGCGGGTGCCACCGCGATCGCTTGCCGCAAGACGGCCACCGCATCGCGGTAGCGGCCGACCGCGGTCAGCGCCTGGCCGGTGGCGTAGTCGAGCGAGAAGTCGTCGGCGCCGTCGGGGTCCGCCGTGCGCGCGAGCGCGAAGCGCTCGAGGGCCAGGTTGGGGTTGCCGGCGTCGAGGTGCGCGCGCCCCTCGACGTAGTACAGCGTCGCCACGTCCTCAGGGGCCAGCGTGTCGCGTTCGACCGCCTCGATCACACCCAGGACCTCGTCGCTGCGGCCGAGCTCGAGCAAGCAGGTCGCGAGGCTCAAGCGCTCCACGGAGCGCTCCGGACCCTGTGCGCAGGCGACCGCCTGGGAGTACGCGCTGGCGGCGTCGTCCCAGTCCGACAGGGCCTCGTGCGCCTGACCGAGCAACGACCAGCGTCGCCACACCAGGTACGCGGGCAGGGCGTCCGGTTCCAGGGTCTCGAGACGGCGCAGCGCGCTCTTCGCGGCCCCGACGGCCAGCAGCGCGGCGCAGGCGTGGTACGAAGCCAGCGGCTGCGCCTCGACCGCCACGAGCCGCAACCCGCGCTTGACGTCCGACACCGCGCCGCCGCGATACGCGGCGAACTCCCAGAAGAGCGTCTGGTAGAGCGGATCCGAAGCCAGGTTCGGGTCGGCCGTGACGGCAGCCTTCAGGGCCGGGCCGCCGTTCTCGAGCCCGTCGACGCCGTACAGGGCGTAGACGGCGGCCAGGTGCAACCAGTACTGCGCCTGGGCGGCTCGCGCCCGCGGGCGCTTGGCCGCGCTCTCGAGCAGCTCGAACGCCGTCTCGTAGCGCCCCTCGGCCAACGCGCGATGGGCACCCTCGAGTTCGGCGAGCGGTGAACGACGGAAGATCACGATTCGACGCTACCATGGCCCCGCGGCGTCTGGAGCGCGATTCCTCGCACCAACACAGCCTCAGTTGGCGGCGCGCTCGCGCTCGCTCTCGCGCACGTCGAACGCGAAGCCGTCGACGCTGGGCGAGACCACGACCGTGTTGCCGTCGACGATCTCGCCGCCGATCAACCGGAGCGACAACGGCGTCTCGATCGACTGCTGGATCGCACGCTTCAGCGGCCGGGCGCCGAAGACCGGGTCGAACCCGCGCCGCGCGAGGTCCGCGAGGGCGTCGGGAGTGATCTCGAAAGCGATGCGCCGATCGGCGAGGCGCTCGCGCAGGCGACCGAGCTGGATCTCGGCGATGCGCGCCACCTGGTCCTGATCGAGCGCGTGGAAGACGATCGTGTCGTCGACGCGGTTGAGGAACTCGGGCCGGAAGTGCTGCTGCAGCAGGCCGAAGACCGTCGCCTTGATCGCTTCGGCGTCCTGACCGGCGCGCGAGGCTTCGAGGATCTGCGGGCTGCCGATGTTGCTCGTCATGATCACGACGGTGTTGCGGAAGTCGACCGTGCGGCCGTGCGAGTCCGTGAGCCGGCCGTCGTCGAGCACCTGCAACAGCGCGTTGAACACGTCGGGGTGCGCCTTCTCGATCTCGTCGAACAGCACCACCGCGTAGGGCTGCCGGCGCACGGCCTCGGTGAGCTGACCCCCCTCGTCGTAACCGATGTAGCCCGGAGGCGCGCCGACCAGACGCGCCACCGTGTGGCGCTCCATGTACTCCGACATGTCGAGGCGGATGAGGTGATCTTCGCTGTCGAACAGCTGCGCCGCGAGCGCCTTCGCCGTCTCCGTCTTCCCGACGCCGGTCGGGCCGAGGAAGATGAACGAACCGATCGGCCGCTGCGGATCGGCGAGCCCCGCGCGCGAGCGCCGGATCGCGTCGGACACGGCGCGGACGGCCTCGTCCTGACCGATCACGCGGCGGTGGAGCTCGTCTTCGAGCCGGAGCAGCTTCTCGCGTTCGCCCTCGAGCAAGCGCGCGACGGGGATGCCGGTGGCGCGGCTGACGACCTCGGCGACCTCGTCCTCACCGACGTCGAGCCGCACGTACCGCGCGCCCGCGAGCTGCTGCTGCAGCTCGGTGATCCGGCGCTCCAACCCCGGGACCTCGCCGTACTTGAGCTGGGCCGCCCGCTCGAGGTCGTAGTCACGCTCGGCCGCATCGACCTGCGTGCGCGCCTGATCGAGGCGTTGCTGCGCGTCGCGCAGCGAGTCGAGCACGTCTCGCTCCGCTTCCCAGTCGGAGCTCGCGCGGTCCACCTGGTCTTGCAGCGCGCGCAGCTCTTCCTGGATACGCGCTCTGCGTTGGCCGGACTCGGCATCCTCGTCGCCCTGCAGCGCCTGCTGCTCGATCTCGAGCTGCAGCTTGCGGCGCAACAGCGAGTCGAGCTCTTCGGGTCGGCTGTCGAGTTGGACGCGGATGCGACTGGCGGCCTCGTCGATGAGGTCGATCGCCTTGTCGGGCAACTGCCGGTCGGACACGTAGCGGTACGACAGCGTCGCCGCCGCGATGATCGCCGGATCGGTGATGGTGACGTTGTGGTGGGCCTGGTACTTCTCCTTCAGCCCGCGCAGGATGCTGATGGTCTCCTCCACCGAGGGTTCGTCGACGACGATCGGCTGGAAGCGCCGTTCGAGCGCTGCGTCCTTCTCGATCTGGCGGTACTCGGTGAGCGTGGTGGCTCCGACCATGCGGAGCTCACCGCGCGCCAGCGGCGGCTTGAGCATGTTGCCCGCATCGACCGCGCCTTCGGCCTTGCCGGCGCCGACGATGGTGTGCAGCTCGTCGATGAAGAGGACGACCTCGCCCTTGCTCTGGACCGTCTCCTGGATCACGCCCTTGAGCCGCTCCTCGAACTCGCCGCGGTACTTCGCGCCGGCAAGCAGGCTGCCCATGTCGAGCTGGATGACGCGCTTCCCCTGAAGGCCCACCGGGACGTCCTTGTTGACGATCCGTTGGGCCAGGCCCTCGGCGATGGCGGTCTTGCCGACGCCGGGCTCGCCGATGAGCACGGGGTTGTTCTTGGTACGCCGCAAAAGGATCTGGATGGTCCGGCGGATCTCCTCGTCGCGCCCGATCACCGGGTCGAGGTTGCCATCGCGCGCGCGCTGGGTGAGGTCGATGCCGTACCGCTCGAGCGCCTCGAACGACGACTCCGCCGTGCGGCTGTCGACGCTGCGGCCCTGACGCACCTCCTGCGCTGCCGCCTCGAGGGCGCCGGCGTCGGGCAGCGCGGCGAGCGCGTCGCCGGCCTTGCGCCTGAGCGCGACGAGCAGTGCGTCGGCCGCGATGAACGCGTCGCCCCAGGCGCGGGCGACGGCCTCGGCCTCCTCGAAGGCCGCGGCGAGTTCGGGTGCCATGTACTGCGCGTCGGACCCGGCGACGCGCGGGAGCCGGCCCAGGCCGGCGCTCAATGCGGCCTGGACCTGCCCGAGGTCGCCGCCGGCGCGTGTCAGCACGCGTGCGCAGGGGCCGTCCGAATCGGCCAGCAAGGCGCTGGCCAGATGGAGCGCGGTCACCTGTTGGTGGCCACGCGCTCGGGCCGCCTGTTGGGCGGCGGCGACGAGCGTGACGGTGGTCTCGGTCAGGCGTTCGGCGTTCATGCCGCCAGCCTAGAACTTGAGTGCGTTCATGTCAAGTTTCTTGCCGACCAAGGATCAGCCCTCCTTGAACGCCGCCACCATCGCGGTGATCGTGGCCGGGCCACGATCCCAGGCCGACCCGCGCTCAGCCCTCCTTGAACGCCGCCACCATCGCGGTGATCGTGGCCTTGGCATCTCCGAAGATCATCCGCGTGTTGTCCTTCAAGAACAGCGCGTTGTCGACCCCGGAGAACCCCGGGTTCATCGACCGCTTCAGTACGAAGCACGTGCGGGCGCGATCGACCTCGATGATCGGCATCCCGAACAGCGGCGAGCTCGGATCCTCCTTGGCCGCAGGGTTCACGACGTCGTTGGCGCCGATCACGATCGCCACGTCGACCGTCTCCATCGTCGGGTTGACGTCGTCCGGCTCGACCAGCTGCTCGTACGGCACGTTCGCCTCCGCGAGCAGCACGTTCATGTGCCCGGGCATGCGACCAGCCACCGGGTGGATCGCGTGACGGACCTCGGCGCCGTTCTTGGTCAACTGCTGAGCGAGCTCCTGCACCACGTGCTGCGCTTGTGCGACCGCCATGCCGTACCCGGGTACGAACACGACCGAGTCGGCGGCCTCGAGGATGAAGTAGGCGTCCTCCGGGCTCAGCGGCTTGACCTCGCCCTCCATCTGCGCCGAACCTGCGGTGATCGTGGCGCCGAAGCCACCGAACAGCACGTTGGCGAGCGAGCGGTTCATCGCCTTGCACATGATCGTGGTCAGGATCAGACCCGAGGCGCCGACCAGCGAGCCGGCCACGATCAGCACGACGTTGTCGATCACGAAACCCGCGGCAGCCGCAGCCACGCCCGAGTAGCTGTTGAGCAGCGACACCACGATGGGCATGTCCGCGCCGCCGATCGGGAGCACCGCCAGCACACCCAGGGCCAGCGCCACGAGCAGCACGACCGCGAACGCCAGCGCTCCGCCGCCCGCGAGCGCGCCGCTGGCGTGCGCGACGACGAGCGCGGCCGCGAGCACCGCGATCGCCAACAGGGCGGCGTTGACGACCTTCTGCCCCGAGAACAGCAGCGGCTTGCCATCGAGCCGACCGCTGAGCTTGCCGAACGCGATCACCGAGCCCGACGCCGCGAGTCCACCGATCAGGACCGTCAGCACGATGGCGACCGCAGAGAACGCCAGCAGGTCGTCGGTCCGCACGTACTCCGCCCAGCCGACGAGCATCGAGGCCAGACCCCCCGACCCGTTGAGCAGGGCCACCATCTCCGGCATCCCCGTCATCTGCACCCGCCGCGCGGCGACGGCGCCCACGGCGCCACCGAGCACNAGGCCGAGCACGATCCAGGTGTAGTCGAGCCCGCCCGCGAGCAGCGTCGCCACCACGGCGATCAGCATCCCGACCGCCGAGATGCGGTTGCCGCGTTTGGCGGTCTCAGCCCGGCCGAGCATCTTCAGGCCCGTGATGAACAGGATCGACGCCGCGATGTACGCGAAGGTCTGCCAGGCCTCCACGTCAGGCGTCCTTGCCGCGCTTGAACATGCCGAGCATCCGCTCGGTCACGAGATAGCCGCCGATCACGTTGACCGTCGCTGCGGTGACGGCGATCGTCCCCAGCACCGTCGCGAGCACGCCCCCCTCACCGGCCGCCACGATGGCGCCGACGATGGTGATCCCCGAGATGGCGTTCGAGCCCGACATCAGCGGCGTGTGGAGCTGCGACGGGACCTTGGTGATGAGCTCCAAGCCCAGGAAGATGGCCAACACGAAGACGAACAACAGCAGCGGGTTCATGCGGAGGCCTCCAAGCGTTCGCGCACGTGCTCGTTGCGCACGGCGCCATCGTCGGTGAGCAAGACGGCGTCGACGATGCCGTCCTCGCTCGGCGAACGCAGCACGCCGTCTTGCCAAGCGTGCTCGATCAGATGCACCACGTTCGCGGCGTACATCAGGCTGGCGTCGCGCGCCACCGACGCCGGCAGTGGGTGGAGCCCGATGATGCGCACGCCGTTGTCGGTGACCACCTCACGACCCGCGACGGTCCCCTCGACGTTGCCGCCGGTGGACGCGGCGAGGTCGACGACCACCGAGCCTGGCTTCATGCCACCGATCGCCGCAGCGTCCAGGAGCCGCGGCGCGGTGCGCCCGAAGACCTGCGCCGTCGTGACCACCACGTCGCTCTGCGCCACGATCTTCGCCATCTGCTCGCGCTGCCGCGCGAGCTGCTCTTCGGTCAGGGCCTTCGCGTAGCCTTGATCGGTCTGGCCCTGGTCGCCGCCGAGGTCGAACTCGACGAAGCGCGCACCGAGCGACCGCACCTGCTCGGCGACCACGGGCCTCGTGTCGTACGCGTCGACGCGTGCGCCCAGGCGCTTCGCGGTCGCGATCGCCTGGAGGCCCGCAACGCCGACGCCGAGGACGAAGACGCGCGCCGGGGCGATCGTGCCCGCCGGCGTCGACATCATGGGGAGCACCTTGTCGATGCGCTGCGCCGCCAAGACCACAGCGACGTAGCCCGCCAGACTCGCCTGCGAGGAGAGCGCGTCCATCTTCTGGGCGTATGTGGTGCGCGGCATGAGTTCGACGCACATCCCCCGCAGCTTCGCGTCCATCAGGGCGCGCACGGTGGGAAGCGCGAAGAACGGGTCGAGGAAGCCGACGACGAACGTGCCGGGGCGCAGCCCTTCGAGCGCCGCCGGCGTCGGGGGCTGCACGACCACCGCGACGTCGGCCTCTACCATGGCGTCCTCGGCAGCGACGATCACGGCGCCAGCCTCTTCGAGTTCGGCGTCCGACACCCCCAGCGGGGCGCCGTACCCCGACGGCACACGGACCTCGTGTCCGAGGGTACGCAGCCGCTTGATCGCTGGCGGCACGAGCGCGAGACGACGTTCCTCGGGTGGCGACGGCAAGGCTGTGACGACCATGGTCCATCTTCGCACGTGAGACGCGCCACTGTCGCGTGGCACACAGTTTCGACCGACACCGTGTCGCAGCTGGGGGCGCCCTCCCACACGCCCCCGGCGCGGACCGTCGTTCTGGTATCCTCTACGTTTGTAGCGCCACATGGGCGCGCATGACCGGAGGCCGCATGAGCACACCCCGCAACCTCTTCTACGCGCAATCGGGCGGCGTGACGGCCGTCATCAACGCCACGGCGTGCGGCGTCATCGAGACCGCGCGCGCGCACCCCGACCGCATCGGGCGGGTGTTCGCCGGCAAGAACGGCATCGTCGGAGCACTCCGCGAGGACCTGATCGACGTGGGCCTCGAGAGCGCCGAGGCCATCGCCGCCCTGCGCCATACGCCGGGCGGCGCGTTCGGTTCGGTGCGTTACAAGCTCAAGGGCGTCGAAGAGAGCGCCAAGGAGTACCAGCGACTGATCGAGGTGTTCCGAGCGCACGACATCGGTTACTTCGTCTACAACGGTGGCGGCGACTCGATGGACACCGCCAACAAGATCTCGCAGGTCGCCGCGTCGATGGACTACGACCTGGTGTGCGTCGGCGCCCCGAAGACGGTCGACAACGACCTGCCGATCACCGACACGTGCCCCGGCTTCGGCTCCGTCGCCAAGTACGTCGCGGTCTCGACGCTCGAGGCGGGGATCGACGTGGCGTCCATGCCTCAGACGAAGGTGTTCATCCTCGAGGTGATGGGCCGCCACGCGGGCTGGATCGCCGCCGCCGGGGCGCTCGCCGCCAGGGATCGCAGCCTGCCGCCGCACATGATCCTGTTCCCCGAGGTGACGTTCGACGAGGACCGTTTCGTGGCCGAGGTCGAACGCTGCGTGAACACCTACGGCAGCTGCGTGGTCGTGGCGAGCGAGGGCATCCACACCGCAGACGGTCGCTTCGTCGCGGAGTCGGGCGTCAAGGACGCCTTCGGGCACGCCCAACTGGGTGGTGTGGCGCCGCATCTGGCCGAGGTCGTCCGCGGCCGCCTCGGGTACAAGTTCCACTGGGCGGTGGCCGACTACCTGCAGCGCGCCGCCCGGCACATCGCCTCCGCGGTCGACGTCGAGCAGGCGTACGCGATGGGCCGCGGCGCCGTCGAGCTCGCGCTCGCCGGCGTGCACGGCAAGCTCCCGATCGTCGTGCGGCTCAGCGACGATCCGTACCGCTGGGAGGTCGGCAGCGCCGAGCTGTCGGCCGTCGCCAACGTCGAGAAGACGCTCCCCGCCGAGTACATCAGCGAGGACGGCTTCCACGTCACCGACGCCGCCCGGCGCTACCTCGCACCCCTGATCCAGGGCGAGGACTACCCGCCCTATGAGCACGGCGTACCTGCCTACGTCCGCCTGTCGAACACCTTGATCGAGAAGACGCTGCCCGCCTGGGAAGACTGACGTCAGCGACGTCGCGCGACGCTCTGTCGCGCGACGTTCGCCCACGTGGGGTTCAGTCGCTCGACCAGACCACCCGCACGAACGCGTTCTTGCCGCTCTGGAACACCATGCTGGACGCCGACCTGACGTCTAGCACGGCGGTCCGATCGGCGAGCGGAACGCCGTCGACGCGCAACCCGCGGTTGTCGATCAACCGGCGCGCCGCGCCCTTCGACGGCACGAAGCCGACGTGGACCGCGAGCGCCGCCGCCTCGATGCGGCCGTCGGGCGCGAGCGTCTCGCCGACGCGCACCTCGCTCATGGCAGCGGGTATCCCGCCCTTGGCGATCTCGTCGTAGCGTCGCTCCGCAGCCGCCACCGCCGCGTCGCCGTGATAGATGCGCACCAGCTCGCGCGCGAAGGTCCGGTGAGCGGCCACGGGATCGTCCCGCAGCTCAGCCGCCAGCGGCTCGAGCGGCAGGTCGCTGCAGAGCGTGGCGAACTTGATGAGCAGGCCGTCGACGACGCGCATGGCCTTCGTGAACATCGCCGCAGGCGACTCCGTGAGGTCGATCGTGTTGCCGAGCGACTTCGACATCTTCTCGATGCCGTCGGTCCCCTCGAGCAACGGCATGGTCAGCGCCACCTGCGGGCTCTGCCCGTACGCGCGTTGCACGTCGCGACCGACCAGCAGGTTGAAGAGCTGGTCGGTTCCGCCCATCTCGACGTCGGCCCTGACGGCGACGGAGTCGTAGGCCTGCGCGAGCGGGTACAGGAACTCGTGGAGGCTGATCGCCGTGCCCTCGCGGTAGCGCTTGGTGAAGTCGTCACGCTCCAACATCCGGGCGACGGTCGTGGTCGCGGCGAGACGCACGAGCTCGCCGAAATCGAGCTGCGTGAGCCACTCCGAGTTGTGCCTGATCTCGAGCTTGCTCGGATCCGGATCCAGCACCGCCACGGCCTGGGCCACGTACGTCTCGCCGTTGCGGCGCGTCTCGTCCAGTGTCAGCTGCGGCCTCGTCTTCGAGCGCCCGGAGGGGTCGCCGATCGTCGCCGTGAAGTCGCCCACGATCAACACCACCAGGTGGCCGAGGTCCTGGAACTGCCGCATCTTGCGCAACACGACGGCGTGACCGATGTGCAGATCGCTCGACGACGGGTCGACGCCGAGCTTGACGCGCAGCGGTTCGCCCGACTCGGCGCTGCGGCGTAGCTTCGCCTCGAGCTCGCCCTCGGGGACCATCTGCTCGGTCCCACGAGCCAGGATCTTCAGGCTCTCGTCCACGTTGCGCATGACGCTCGACCTCCCTGCCGCACGGCCGGGGAGTCTACCACGCGTCGTGAGACGCCCCAACAGGGCGTGCGGCACCCCCTTGACAGGGCGTGCGGCACCCCCTTGACAGGGCGTGCGGCACCCCCTTGACAGGGCGTGCTAGCGTGCCACCCATGGACGTCGGCCCGCGCTGCAGCTTCGTCATCTTCGGCATCACCGGCGACCTCGCCGCCCGCAAGCTCGTCCCCGCGCTCTACGCGCTGCACATCGACGGCGCCCTGCATCCGGAGACGGCCGTCGTGGGCTTCGCGCGCAGCGCCCCGGACGACGACGACCAGCTGCGCGAGCGCCTCGGCGAGGCGCTGCGTGAACACGTCGACGAGGTCGACGACGACGCCTGGAACGACCTGGCCAAGCGCATCGTCAGCGTCCGCGGCGGCTATGACGAGGCCGGCTTCGAGCGCTTACGTGAGCGTCTCGACGCGCTCGGCAACGACGACCACGTCTACTACACGTCCACGCCGCCCGAGGCATACACGCCGATCGTGCACGGCCTCGCCGGCGTCGGCCTGACGCGCTCGGAGCGCGGCTTCCGCCGCATCGTGGTCGAGAAGCCCTTCGGGCACGACCTGGACTCGGCCGTCGACCTGAACGCCGCCCTGGCCGAGGTGTTCGACGAGGAGCAGATCTACCGGATCGATCACTACCTGGCCAAGGAGACCGCCCAGAACCTGGCGGTCCTGCGCTTCGCCAACGCCCTGTTCGAGCCCATCTGGAGCAACCGCTACGTCGACCACGTCCAGATCTCGATGATCGAGCCGATGGGGATGGAGGGGCGCGGCGCCTTCTACGAAGAGGCCGGCGTGGTGCGCGACGTGTTCCAGAACCACCTGCTGCAGCTCCTGGCGCTCGTCGCGATGGAGCCACCAGCGCGCTACGACGCCGACGCCGTGCGCGACGAGAAGGTCAAGGTCCTGCGTGCGACCGATTGCCTCGACCCCGGCGACGTCGTGCTCGGGCAGTACACCGCCGCCAAGGGCATGGCGGGCTACCGCGAGGAGGAGGGCGTCGCGGCCGACTCGCGCGTGCCCACCTTCGCCGCTGCCGCGTTCACGGTGCGCACCTGGCGCTGGGCGGGCGTGCCGTTCTACGTGCGCGCCGGCAAGCGGCTCGAGGGCAAGGCGTCGGAGATCGTGCTGCGGCTCAAGCAGCCGCCGCATCAGCCGTTCACCGAACTGGAGGCTCCGCCCAAGGCCGATCGCCTGGTCCTGCGGCTGCTCCCTGACGAGGGCATCGCCCTGCGCTTCAACGCCAAGGTGCCGGGCCAGGGGATCGCGCTCGACCGCGTGAACCTCGGCTTCACCTACCGCGAAGGCTTCGAAGGACGCGTTCCAGACGCGTACGAGACGCTCCTGTCGGACGTGATCACGGGCGACGCGACGCTCTTCATGCGTGCGGACGAAGTGGTGGCGCAGTGGCGCGTGGTGGCGCCGTTGCTCGCGCCACCGGACGTGGATCCCGAACCCTATCCGGCCGGCTCGATGGGGCCGCTCTCGGCCAACACGCTGCTCGAGCGCGACGGTCGCAACTGGCACAAGCCCGGCGGCGTATGAGCGTCGCCGCGACGCGCGACGTGCACCTGGTGGGCGTGCCGATGGACCTCGGGGCGGGCCGCCGCGGGGTCGACATGGGCCCCTCGGCGTTGCGGCTCGCGCGCCTTGCCGTGGCCCTCGGCGAGCTCGGCCACACCGTGACGGACCACGGCAACGTGGAGGTACCGGTGGCGGAGGCCGTCCCCGCTCACGAGGCGGGCGACCTCACGGCGCGCTTCGCCGACGCGATCGCCGCCACGACACGCGCCACGCGGGGCGCGCTCGACGGCGTGCCGAGCGCGGGCATGCCGATCGTCCTCGGCGGCGATCACGCCGTGTCGCTCGGCTCCGTGGCGCACGCCTGCGCTCGAGGTCGGACCGGTGTGCTCTGGATCGACGCCCACGGCGACCTCAACACCCCCTCGAGCAGCCCCAGCGGCAACGTCCACGGCATGCCGCTGGCACACCTCCTCGGCCACGGCGACGCGCGCCTGCTGGCCGCGCTCGGCGAAGCGCCGGCGCTGCGTCCTGAAGACGTCGTGCTCGTCGGTGTCCGCAGCCTCGACCCTGGGGAGCGCGCGTTGGCGGAACGACTCGGCCTCATGATCCTGACGATGGCCGACATCGATCGCCGCGGCATGGCGGCGGTGGCCGACGAGGCGCTCGCAGCGTTGGGGCACCTCGAGCGGGTGCACGTGTCGCTCGACGCCGACGTGCTCGACCCGGCCGTGGCGCCGGGCGTCGGCACGCCCGTGGTCGGCGGCCTCTCCTACCGCGAGGCGCACCTGCTCATGGAACTGATCGCCACGGACGGGCGGCTGACGGGCGTGGACCTGGTCGAGGTGAACCCGACCCTCGACGTGCAGAACCGGACCGCCGCGGTGATGGTCGAGCTGACGGCGAGCCTGCTCGGCAAACGGATCATGTGACGGATCAGGTCAGCGTCGGGGTCGCGGCGGCGAACCGCTCGAGCGAGCCGTGCAGGCGCGGCCAGGCGGTCTCCATCGCGGCGTCGCCGGCGATGATCGCCAGCGCTGCGCGATCGAAGCGCAGCCACGAGATCGGCGGTCGCGTCTGGACGTGCAGCTCGTCGCCAGTGCCCTCGGGCAGGCGCTCACCGGCGCCCGACCAGGCCTCGACCGTCAGGGCCAACGCCTGCATCAGACCCCCCCAGGGACCCGCGCCGCGCGCCCGGGCCAACGCGAAGCCGAGCAACCGCCCGGGAGCCGCCCGGACCGCACCGCGCGCCATGCGCAGTGGGAGCGAATCCCTGACCTCGACGCCGGCGCCCACGCCGATCGCCAGGTCGACCCGCTCGTCGCGGAGGGCATCGAGCGGCACCGGTGTCCCGATGCCACCGTCGATGAGGCGGCGACCGTCGACCAGCGCCGGGGCGAAGAGTCCCGGGAGGGAAGCGCTGGCACGCAGCGCCGGGGCGAGCGGACCCGAGCGGAGCGTGACGCGCTCGCCGGTGTCGAGATCGGTGGCCACGACGGCCAGCGGCACGTCGCAGTCCTCGAAGTGGCGGCCGTCGACAAGGCGCTCGAAGTAGGCCTCGAGCC
>SL_3KL_010_SEDDRAFT_10001749_pt1 | contig 19845 bp, 22 predicted proteins | sample SodLakKL_010_SED_2_FD_10381 | JGI IMG/M metagenome (IMG submission 10381) | reverse complement strand
AGAGGAATAGACCGCCACAGTTCGTATATTCCGTTCGCGGCAGGTACGGATAATTCGAAGTGAAATCTCTCCGCGATTTGCGATCAAAACTTTTTTAATTGAAGGCATCCGGCTGAATCAGAACAGATTATCTTTAAGCATTTTCGGGGCAAGTGTCCAGAGGTCTGCGGTTTCTTTATCCCAAACATAATGTTCATGCTCAATAAATTTCAACCATAAGATATCACTCATCCGGCGGGTTTCCTCTTTTGTTGGATCGTTTTTAAAATTGAGCAGCCTGATATCTACCGAACTGATCAGTTTCAGCATTTTTTCATCATTCAAATTCGGCATAAACTCAACGGGATTATTGAAGTAAATACTATCATCTGTCATCCCATCGAGATGCACGCTGATATCATAATAACCGCAAATACCAATCACCTTGTGAAAGTTGGTGGGATATTTGAAGGCCATCAAAAGAGCACAGTATGCACCAATTCCCACACCAGTGGTAATTAAAAACGGATTTGAGTTGGTGTCAGAAATGAACGGCAGCAGTTCATCCATCAAAAAGTCCTGATATTGGCCAAATTTCATGATCCTGGTGAGCGGATCGGCTTTTTCGTTCATAAAGCTGTCGGAAGCGAAAGAATCTACACAAAAAAACTGGTTATAGCCCTCTTTGATCTGCTCATTCAGTACGTTGATTGCATTGTGATTTTCCCATTCTTTGAAATTTCCGTGTGCAGACGGAAAAATAATCACCGGAGTCCCCTGCTCACCATAAATGAGCATCTCTGTAGTTTTGCCCAAACTGGGACTCTTCCATGATTTATATGTTCTTTTCATTTCTAAAACCGTCTTAAAGTTAGCTATTCTGTAGTCTTTCAGATTGGGACCAACTCATTAAAAAAATTGCCTGACACCCTGGATTTCACTCTCTTCTGAAAGATACCGAAATTTACAGCAACGAAAAGCGCTTTTTTATTTGAGTAAAAAATGTTTTTACCTCATAAAGCTCTAAAATGTTACGATTTTCCCATTCGCTGCTAAACTGTTTCCGACCTTTCTTGATGTCCATATAAAAGCCAAATAAGACGTTCTTCTTTGGCTTACATTAATCACCACAAAAAATATCAGTTTATGTATAATTAAACTTATCTGTTTGAAATCTCATCGAGGTGCTCCTGTATTTTATCAGCAGACCACCACGACCCACGAACCATTACACCGGCCTGATCACTCACATTACCAATATCTTCAAGGGGATTATCATTGAGCAGAATCAGATCAGCCACTTTGCCTTCTTCCACTGTTCCAAATTCATTTTCCATATCGAAATAAAGAGCTGCATTTCTTGTGCCTGTTACAAGTACTTCATAGGGTGTGAGTCCGGCAGCCACCATCATTTCCATTTCGTGATGGATCGAGAAACCGGGCACATTGAAAAACTGGGGTGCATCTGAACCAAGTGCTACAAGCGCACCCTGATTATAGAGCTCATGGGTCAGTTTTTGTCTGATTTCCACAAGCTGTCTTGCGGCCTCAGGTTGAAAATCATCCCGCGACTGAAAATTGTGCTTTGACTCAATCCATCCCTCCACAACATCGGCCGGCATGTATCGCATTTCGGGCCATTGCGCCATATCTTCTGGGGCCTGCGGAGATTCAAGATGCTCTACCAGGCTAAGAGTGGGTACATTCCATATACCTGCTTCAATTGTCAGCTCTATGGCTTCATCTATTCGGTCTTCATCGGCAAGATGAACCACAGCACTGCCAAAAAATCCGGGAGAAACACCCTCAGTATCAGGATTGCCTGAAGCCAAAAACTCAACATACCGGTCGAGATGATCAATTGACATCTGTCCCTCCTCAAGAGCGACTATAAGACCGACTTCTTCGGGGATATGCCCGGCAAACGGCAACCCGATTTCTCGGGATGCTTCAGCAAGAGCACGGTACGAATCAAGCGAAAGACTGCCCATTTTCATCAGATCGAACCCGTCTTCATAATATTCGCGAACAACATCTTCAGCATTGGCTGGCTCAGCAATGGTATTGTTACTCAGCCAGGGGCTGGCGGCAAAAATAGTCGGGCCAACAATTTCATTGTTATTTACACGATCTCTCAGCTCAAGGTGATAGGGATGACCGGCCATGTTCCTAACCAGTGTGACACCGTTTGAAATGTACAGGAAAAGAACATCCTTGGCGTACTGACGGCGGTTTGGACCGGGTATATGACCGTGCATTTCGGAGAGTCCGGGCATCAGATACCGGCCGGTTGCATCGATCTGATGAGCGCCGTCAGGAATTTCCACTTCTTCGGCAGGACCAGATACAACTATGCGGCCTTCCTCCACAACGACTGTATAATTTTCGTGAATCACTTCTTCGTGCATAGGAACAACATTAACATTCACAAAGGCATAGACTCCCGGTACTTCCACCTCAACAACAGACGGTTCCGGTTGATCGCATGCTGCTGCAGCCATTAATAACAGCCAGACAGCGGCAAGTAACGTTTTAAAGCGTTGAACTTCCTTATATATATTAGTTGAATTTGTCATTTTTCCCGATTTTAATTATTAATTTAATTAGACATAAGCGATTAACCGTCCGCAAGAGATCACTCCAAACCAGAGAAAAACAGAGAGAGCGCCAGCAATTTTTGCAGCCAGCGGTGTAGGCCTGTTTATATTCCATTCGTGCACAGAGATTATTGTAAACTTGTGAAAAACCGAAGCGTTCAAAAGTGCCACCCCGATTAAAATAAGTTTTATCTGAAATGCAGGGTTCGAAACCATTCCTGTGGCATCCACCACAAAAAGAATCAATCCGCTTGGTAAAACTGCCAGAAAACTGAGGCGGGCCCAAAACAGAAGGTAACGTGTACAATCAGTTACCGGGACCTGTTTTGCAAAGCCCAGCAGTCTGATATCAAAAAGTACAGCAGAACCAACCAAAACAGCGAAACCTGCAATATGAACAATCTCCACAATCGGGTAAAGCCAGATTGACTGACGAAACATCAGAGCCAGTGAACTGCTTTCCAGCCACTCAAAAACGGATAAAATTTCGGCTACTATGAGCATTAACGCAATTCGATCGTCACTTCACCTATAACAATTCTCTCCGCACGCATTTCATTTTCGATAGATCTGTGCGGATATCCAACAACACGTACGGTGTCTCCCACAGCGAGCATCGAGTCATCTGTCAATCCGCGGTTTCTCATCCGGGTTAGTGGGGCAAGCACTACTTCCCACTCTTTAATCTCTACTTCTTCGTCTCCGATTACCTGGAAATCAATATAAGTGTGTGGATTGCCGATATCATTATTTATGATAATACCTTCGTAATCGAGTTCTTTATCCTGGTCATAATTGGCCCATCCATGATGCAGTACAAATCCACTCAAAATAATAGCAGTACCTATTAAAAAAGATTTTTTTATGAAATACATGATAACCCTGATTTTAGTTTTAGTTTGTATTTTCTTTGAATAACAGATTAAATAATAGCATGAAATCCCTGTTTGTCAAATAGTTTAACCAGTTTTTTTACATTACATTTAACATATTTACTTTGATATCCGGGTTAGTCTGAATATTTCAGGAAAGAGGGGTAACATCTTATAAGTCATACTCTTTCCCCCTGCCAGCAAAGCAGAGTGAATAACCGGGTTAGGCATTTTCCCCTTTTTTTTCGTTTATTACAAAGATAGAGAACCGATACAGCCATGAATTATAAAGAACTTATAGAGCGCCTTGCCAGTCAAACAGGGCATTCACAAAAAAAAACCAGACAACTTCTGGGCGAGATAACTTCTGTGCTTTCTGACCAGTTGAGTGAGGGAAAATCAGTGTCTATACCTGACCTTGGCACTTATGACACCAAAATTAATGATGAAAAAAAGGTTTATAATCCTCATTATGATGCATTTATCCTTGTGCCCCCAAAGCGTGTAGTTGAGTTCACTCCTTCTTCGGTAATCAAAGAAAAAATGAAATTTTTGGAGACCAGCGATGAGTGAAAAAATCACTTTCAAAGAGCTGGTAGAGTTGATTGCAAAGCAATCGAACCAGAGCCAAAACTCCACTAACAGTTTTATCCATGAACTGGTGGGCATTATTGAGGACGGACTAAAAAAAAACGGTTCTGTAAGCCTATCAGGGTTTGGTAAGTTTGAACTTCGATGGATGAAGGAGCGGGCAGGCAGGAACCCTCAGACAGGCGAAGAAATTACAATTCCCGGACAAAACAAGGTGGTTTTCAAACCATTTAAGGCTCTTCGGGAAGATGTAAATAAGCCTTTTGCAAACCTTGAATCCAAAATTATAGGGGATGACCCGGACGCTTCCAAACCTGCACCGAAAGCCGTACCTCTTGCAGCAGCAGCATCAGTTGCATCAACTACGGGTGATATTAGCATTGATGATCTTCTGATCGAAAAAGAAAATCCACGGTTTCCATCAGCTCCCGTCAAAAAGAAGCCCCCTCTGACAACACCATCTGAAGAGAAGCTCGCCAGGGAAGTTCAGAAAAAAGGAATCTTCAACTGGTCGTATGCAGCAGCGGTAGTTGTGGTTCTTGCAGCATTTATCATTCTCTTTTTTATGATGCAGCGGTTGGGTGAACAAACAGATATCGCACCAACAGCCGATGAACCCACCGAACAGGTTTTAACCCCCATCGAACCAGTAATTGAACCCGACGAACAGGTAGCTGATGATGAAGAAGCTGAACCGGGTGAAGAATTAGAACAAACATCTTTCGAAACTGCATCACATACACTGCAAAGCGGTGAAACGCTCTGGAGCATCGCCGAATCTCAGCTTGGCAATCCCTATCTATGGCCGGTTATCTACTACCTTAATCTTGACTTGCTGGACAACCCAAATCAGATTCCATCTGGGGCTGATATCGAAATCCCATCCATTTCAGACCCCGATAATTTAAATGAATTCGAAAGAGAGCAGATAGCACTCGGTTATTTTTCCTTATACGAATGGAACCGGGCCAACAATCCGGACGAAGCCCGATATTTTCTCTGGGCAGTCGGGGTTTTTTCTCCCGACCTCCTGGATCAACCGCCTTCTCAAGTTGATCCCGACGACCTGATATTTGCAAGAAATCGATAGTTCATCACCAAAATCAAAACAAAGGAGTTTAATATGATACGTCATATAGTCATGTGGAAATTAAAAGACCAGGCCGCAGGCGCCACTAAAGAAAAAAATGCCGAAAAATTAAAACTCATCCTGGAGGGCCTCAGAGCCAATATCGATGAGATCAAAGCTGTTGAGGTGGGTATACAGATCAATCCGGAGGAGAAAGACGCCCTTGATGTTGTATTAATTTGTGATTTTGCAACTGATCTCGATTTTAAAATGTACACTCGTAACAGCCACCATCAAAAAGCCATTAACTTTATAGAAACGGTAGCTGAAAAACGCTTCTTCGTAGATTATAAAGTGGACCTTTGAAAGATGTCAGGAAGACCAGACTCATGCTCACAGAAACCGATCTTAAGCTGCTCAGTAGTGAAACCTGTCAAGAAAATTTGGAAAATCATTTTCATGAATTTACTGACAAACTCACTCAACAGGCTTACAAGGCAATAAATACACCGGAGGCTTCAACACACCTGATCCGAAAGATGCTGAAACGTTTCCGGGCGTTTGCGAAGTTGTTACATACAAACCGGAATTCTCCCGCTTATAAACAGGTAAATGCCTTATTGAGGGATCAGGGACGGGAATTTTCTGCATTAAGGGATGCGCATGTACGACACCTTTTGCTAAATCAGTTTCTCTGTGAAACAAATTATCGACCGTTTGCTGAATTGCTTGAAAAACTACTAACCAGGAATAAACATCAGGTCATCCAACTTGAATCAGAATTATTGGATCAAGAGAATCGCTTTGAACGATTTGCACACCGGATCGGATCAAACCAGCCTCTCATTCACTACTTTTTCGAAAACCAAGCCGATTCAGAATTACTGGCACAAAACTATCGGGAATCTTTTGATTTGAGCCATGCAGCTTTTCAAGCCGCTGTCACGAATAAAGACTCGGAATTGTTGCATGAATGGAGAAAGCGACTGAAAGATCTTCAGTATCAGAGTGAACTTATTGCAGGAAACACTCCCGCTGAGCTGTTCCCTCAGTTCCCTGAACTTGAACAGCTATGCGATCTGCTTGGAGAAATGAATGATTATTCAATGCTGGCCGGCTGGCTACATTCAATCGAAAAAAATTCCCCGGATTCGGCCATTACTTCTGATTTAGCGAACAATCTTACTAAACAGATGGATACCATTTATTCAGAAACAGAGCAAAAAGGATTTCAATTTTACAGTGAAAGTTCAAGAATGATTGAAAAATTTATCTCCGTAGCTAAAAAGCAATGAATACTAACGAACCGCATAAACTGGAAATCAACGGAGTTCTTGACCTTCACTATTTTAAGCCAGAAGACCTCTCTACTCTCGTGGATGAATTCATCGATGCATGCCTTGAAAAAGAAATTTATGAAATAAGGATCATTCACGGTAAGGGAATCGGCAATATCCGCCGGAGTGTCCATGCTCTGCTGGACCGGAATCCGCATGTAACAGGTTATCAGCTTGCCGGCCCTTCGGGTGGCGGCTGGGGAGCAACAATAGCAAATCTGACTCCCTGAAGTAGAAATGTTTTATCCTGATAAATTGAAATCTGCTACTCTTTTAAAAATGGATTTGATGTGTAACATTTTATTGAACTGCAATAACTTATTGGGATAATCGGGCTAAATAATTAATAGTTGTGGCCTGCAAAGCAACATCATAAATCAGTTTATAAAAAATCTTTTACCAACACAGCAATAAACAATATCAGTTTTCGTCTTATCACACATCCACCCGAGAACTATTCCGGTTTACACGAATCATTTATCTGAATTGAGAATATGAAAAACAAAATTTATTATACCCTTATCGCACTGTTTCATTTTGTGGTCTTATTTCAAACAACAAATACTTATTCGCAACCGGGGACCATAACAATTGAAACGGCCGGAGAAATTGAAGTGGCTGCTGATCTGATCTACTTTCAGGTAAATATCACCCAGTTTGATAAAGACGCACGAGAGGCTTTCCAGCGTCACAAAGAGCAGGAAAACTACCTAACCTCTTTACTGAAAGATGAAGAGATCGATGAGAGACATATTTTCGCCAATCCCATCAGCATTTCAGAAACACGCTGGCAACAGGAGGGTTCCGGGTTTGAAACACGACAGCAGGTCACCATCCGCCTTGATGATGTAACCCGTTTCGAAAGTATGCAGATTGCCCTGATAGAAAATGGTTTTGTGAACTTTTCCGGAAATTTCAGCTCTACAAAAATTGCCGAAGCGCGGGATGAGGCCCTGTCAAAGGCTGTAAAAGAAGCGAAAAGGCAGGCCGAAATTCTTGCCGATGCAGCCGGAAAAAAAATTGCCACCATCCAGTCGATTGAGTACGGTTCTCCGTACGATCATTACCCCAAACTGAGAAGTGCTTCTATGGCCTTTGAAGCTGACAGTGGTTCACTCCTTCAGTTTGAACGAACCTTGCCGGTTAAAGAAAGTGTAAAAGTGGTTTTTGAACTCGGAGAAGACTTATAAATTCAGGGCCCAAGTATTATGAACGAATAAATTTATTTACTCTGTCTCCTCTTTTTTTTCTCAGAATCGAGTTCAAGCTGAACACCATCATTACTGCCATCACTTTCCGAGACTTCTGCACCTTCTTTCTTTTTCTTATCAGCTGAACCGTTAGAAATTGAATTTTCTGGAGTTCGATCCTCGAAAATTCCCTCCGGATAATTTCCGCTTGGCCTGTCACCAAGCATCTCTCTCAGATCGATATGGTTCAGTACTTCTTTTTCAAGAAGCGTTTCTGCCATAACTTCAAGATCCTTTTTGTGTTTTTTCAACAGATCAAAAGTTCTCTTATAGTTTCGCTGGATGATGTTTCTTACAGCCTGATCGATCTTTTGCGCTGTGTTTTCAGAATATTTTTTATTGAAGCCATAGCTGTTTTCCGGGCTGTTGGAATCTTTCAGGGAAAGATAGCCAAGCTCCTCACTCATTCCATATTCAGCAACCATGGCAAATGCCATATTAGTAATACGTTCAAGGTCGTTTTGTGCACCTGTGGACACTTTTCCGAAAATAATCTCTTCGGCAACTCGCCCTCCGAGCAATGCACATATTTTATCGTCCAGCTCTTCAGTTGTCATCAGGAATCGGTCTTCAAGCGGAGTCTGCAAGGTGTACCCTAAGGCAGCAAAGCCTCTGGGCACGATACTCACCTTTAAAACAGGGTCGGTGTATTTGAGCATCCATCCTACAATAGCATGACCCGCCTCGTGGTAGGCTACAATTTTTCGCTCGTTGGGGCTGATAAGTTTATTTTTCTTCTCAAGGCCGGCTACCACACGTTCAATAGCATCCTGAAAATCTTCCATCTCAACCTTGTCTTTATCCCGACGTGCTGCATAGAGTGCTGCTTCGTTACAGAGATTGGCCAGTTCTGCACCTGCAAAACCAGGTGTTTGTGAAGCCAAAACTTTCAGATCAATATTTTCAGAGAGTACCAGTTTACGGGAATGCACTTCAAGTACCTGCATTCTGCCTTTCAGGTCAGGTTTATCAATGAGTATCTGCCGATCGAATCGTCCGGGACGCAACAAGGCAGAATCCAGAATATCGGGGCGATTGGTTGCCGCCATAATGATAACACCCTTGTCGGAATTGAATCCGTCCATTTCGCTAAGAAGCTGGTTAAGTGTATTCTCTCGTTCATCATTTGAGCTCATCTGCATTCCACGCCCCCGGGTTCGCCCGATGGAATCAATTTCGTCAATAAATATAATACATGGAGCTTTCTCCTTCGCTTGTTTAAAGAGATCACGCACACGTGCTGCTCCCACACCTACAAACATTTCCACAAAGTCGGAACCGCTAAGTGAGAAGAATGGTACATCAGCTTCTCCGGCCGTAGCTTTGGCAAGCAGGGTTTTACCGGTACCCGGAGGCCCTACCAGCAACACTCCTTTAGGCAGGGTTCCACCCAATTTGGTAAATTTTTGTGGACTTCTCAAAAATTCAACCACCTCTTCCACTTCTGCTTTCGCTTCCTGAAGGCCTGCTACATCTTTGAAAGAGACTTTGCTCTCTGACTGTTTATCGTAAAGTGAAGCTTTGTTTTTACCGATGTTAAGTACCTGCTGACCAGGGTTCATCCTGCGGAATATAAAGATCCAAAAAGCTATGATAAGTGCTATAGGAATTAACCAGATAAATATTCCGCTAAACCAGTCTTCCTCTACTCTGACATCATAAATCACTTCATATTCATCAAAAAGTGCACGTACCTCGTCTCCTTCAAGCATGGTAGTGGTAAACCTTCCGGATGGTCCATCGGAACGCTCCCATCGATTTTCACTGGGTTGCGGACGCTCCACAGCTCCCTCTTCAAAAGCTTTTTCGGAATATTTACCCTCCACCTCTACATTGTTGGTGATAGTAATCTCTTCAATATATCCTTTCTGTACATAGGTTAGGAATTCACTGTATTTGATTCTTTCAGATGATTCTCCGGGGACAAACCACAGGTTAAATCCGATAAGAATCAGGAAAAGTACAACGTAAATCCAAATTGGAAATCTGGGAGCTTTTTTCCCGTCTTTTCCTTCTTTGTTCGATACTGGCTTTTTAGATGGTGTATTTTTTGGCATTTCTTACATATAAATAACAAAAGAGCCTTAAATATAACTCTTTTTAAGGAACTCTGCGTGATGAAGGGCAGATATTACGATTTTTACATCAATTCAGAAGATAAACGAACAGGGCCTTTATTTATGCAGATTATTTAAAGCTCCAGTTGAATGGTTTTATCCTCACCAGTATTAATTCTCATCTCATGATGTTCGGCTGTCATAGTGCCTATGACTGAAAAATCTTCAAATGATTTCCTTAGTTCTTCAGCATTCTTTTCCGAAATTGTAAATAACATTTCATAATCTTCTCCACCATAAAATGCATATTTATCAACATCTTCTTTCATTTCATCTGCTACTTTTCTCGTTTCGAGGGAGATTGGCACAGCCGGTGAATAGATATCCAGCCCAAGGCCGGAAGCTTTGGCTATCTCTTTGGCATCTGCAACAAGACCTTGTGTGAGATCGATCATACTTTCAGGCTTTAAGCCTGTTTCTTCAAATACCTTTAACAGCTCATTTCTGGCAGCAGGTATCAACTGTCTTTTAACAACATATTCATAATCATCCAAGTCGGGTTGAAAAGTTTCCTGTCCACTCTCTTTCCAGAATTTTTTTTCTCTCATTAAAATTCTCAATCCTGCTATGGCTGATCCGAGATCACCGGTTACACAAATCAGGTCTTTATCTTTTGCTCCTTTTCTGTAAACAAGATTTTCTTTGGCAGTTGAACCAGTTACCGCTACGGACACTGCCAAAAGCTGATGAGAGGCTGTAGTATCTCCACCACTAACCTCAATTTCGTAATCTTTACATGCGGCATCCACTCCTTTATAAAACTGTTCCACCATTTGAACCGAATATTTATTTGGAATAGCGATATTCACCAAAAGCTGCAGAGGGTGTGCATTCATCGCATATATATCACTAACTGCAGCTGTAACGAGTTTATAGCCGAGGTGCTGGAATGGATGATAGCTGAGATCAAAATGTACCCCTTCCAGAAAAATTTCCGAACTGATTAATGAAATCTCGCCTTTTCTGCCTTCAAATACAGCAGCATCATCTCCGATACCCTGCAATATTTCTTCTCTTTTTTTCCCGGAATAACCACTCAATTTTTCGATGAGTGAACCAAAACCGATTTCCTGAATCTTTTGAAACTCTTTCTCTTTCATAAATTGGGTAAAAAATAAAAAAACAAAAAAGGCATCCCTGCACTAGTGCCGGGATGCCTGTTTAAAGTATTCTTGGTTCTGTATTCTACAACTGTCGCCGGGTACTGTAGTTAATTCTAAGTGTACCTGCATGGCGCAATTCCTGTTGAACATCGGTGATAATCCCGAATTCAGAATCTCTGTCAACCCGAAGTGATACGATTAATCGCGGCTGTTCCATCAATTTATCATACATGATATTTCGTATACCATTCATATCATCAATCAGCGCATCATCAATTTGAACCCTGGTTTCACCAAGCCTTCCGCCACCAAGGCGTTCAGGTCCGATGTACACATAGCTCACAAGACGTTTTTGCTCAATCTTCTCAATATTTTCTGCTTCGGTATAATCAATTTGTACCTGGAGTTCAACCTCACGAAGTACAGTGGTTACCATGAAGAAAATGAGAAGCATGAATACCACATCAGGCATTGCTGATGTTGGTACGCCTTGTTTTGTTTTGGCTTGTTTCTTTTGAAATTTTGACATAGAGATTAGCCCTCGTCAGGTTCTGCGATTGAGATTTGTTTCGGATACATCTCCTGTATCTGTACTCTTCGTTCGCTTCCCTGTTCAAGAGAACTAAAGGGGACTCCGAACTGTTCCATCGAGGCCTGGTGCCGTAATTCTTCATAAGCACCCATAACCTCATCGAGCATGTCTATATAAACGTTATACGGAGTTCTTCGATCTGTTTTAATAGAAACAATGGCATCATCCGGGGATTCTGACAAATTCGGATCCACACCATTATTATTTACAAATCTTCTGACCTCTTCGCGAACAGATGCAATTGCTGAGGGTTGTTCATTAATCAGAACCATACCCTGCGCATTCACGAGAATGTTCATCAGATTTCTTTCCCGAACTGGTGGTGGTTCTATATCATCCGGTATAGGAGGAAGAACCAATCCAATTCCCGTATCAACATCAATTGTTGTAACTACAAGAAAGAAGATCAGTAGCAGAAAAGCGATATCAGCCAGTGATGAACCATCAATATCTGCGTTTTCCCTGCCTCTTTTTTTATTTAGCATAATCTTTCAGTTTAAAATTTGAAAGTTCCACGAGTGCCGGTAATCATAATACCGAGTATCATTATGCCCATCATAAAAACCAATGTGGCCATACCCGCCTGGTCGAATGTGCCCATCGTAACATATGAGATCACAAAGACTGCAACCGGTACTAACATAACGGTAATTCTTTTGAATTCTGATTTGCCATTAATCACATTGCGTATTCCTGATAATGCTATACCAACTAACCCTATTCCGATGAGCCCTAATACCAGGCCCACTGCTATCGTATCAACCATAAAATTTACCTGTTTAGTTTAAATGGATTCAGTGAGCTGGCAATTTTATGCATCGCCTTCTTCTTCAGTACCTTCATCTTCAGGAACAATTTGCTTTCCTTCTTTAAGAAGTACAATAGAGTCTATAAGAGTAATAGAGCTTTCTTCCATATCGGAAATCAGCCTGTCGATCTTGGATACACAGTAGTTATATCCAATCTGGAGAATAATACCCGCAAGCAGACCGGCAGCCGTTGTTAAAAGTGCAATTTTAATACCACGCGCCACAAGGCTTGGGGAAATATCGGCAGCAGCTTCAATGGCATCGAACGCTTCGATCATACCAACAACTGTACCAAGGAATCCAAGCAGAGGGGCAATAGCAATAAATAGTGAAAGCCAAACAAGTCCTCTCTCAAGGAAGCTCATTTCAATTGACCCGTAGGTTGTAATAGCTTTTTCAGCAGCGTCAATACCTTCGTCGGCACGCATCAGGCCTGCCTGGAAAACCGAAGCTACAGGACCTCTTGTTTTGGCACAAAGTTCCTGTGCGGCGGGGATACCGCCTTCCTGTAGTGCCTGCTGTACTTCAAGTACAAATTTTCTGGTGTTGATGTCAGCCAGGTTAAGTGTGATTATGCGCTCCAGGAAAATAGCCAATCCAAGGATCAGGGCTATAAGTACCGGCCACATAAATTCACCACCTTCGTTGAACTTTTCTACTAATACATTAAAAAAGCCAGCATCAGCCCCAGCTTGAAGGAAAAAGAGAGCTAAAGATGAAGTCATACGTTTACTCCGCGTTATGTTTTGGTTATGAGCTTAAATTTTCAAGCAAAATGATAGATCATTTGTACCATAAAGTCAAAATATCAACTTATTATTTAATATTATGAAAATAAATAGGATGATCTGTCATTCAGCAAGTTAAAAAGTTTCTTGTGGAATATATCAGATGAGAACACTAAGTGCCAAACTGATTATTGATTTTTCTTGAAAATTACCCCAAATCAGGTAATTTTTTGAAAAAATGAAAATGAATGACGGTATTTATGAATAATATTTCATGATGTTAGCCCAAATTTTCTACAGTAAATACATTAAATGAAGTTTGATATTTAGATATAACATACTTTATGGTTCAAGTCTGGGATCTTCAAATGAAACACACTGTTTTTCTGCGACATTTTCCTCTCAACTTCGTTGAAGCTTTAATGGCTCTCTTTTGCATAAAGCTGCGGAGATCAAGCCTGTAAAATACTTCGCCTGGCCTTTGAAGTTTTAACATTGTGGCCAGTCTAGCAATGCCTTGCTGAGGAATAAATCTCTTCGTGAGAAATCTGGTTCAGCATTCTGCAGATATATTTTTTCACCATCGGTCGATATAGATCAGTAAATACAGGTGCTTTATAAAATTTCTGAATCTGATTTTCATTATAGATAAATAGAATACAATTGACGGGTGCATATGCGACTGCTGCGTAATCTGGCTGCTTCCCGAAAAGAGATTTATTTATGCAAAAAAAAACGCATCTCTTATTTGAGATGCGTTTTTTATAAACTTAAGAAATTATCGTGATGCTGAAGCACCCAGCGGATGAGATTCCGCCCTTCGATTTTTCTCACAGCCCGGTGAATGGGTGTCCATCTCAGCTTCTGCGCATGGAACCGGTGCTTTGCCAAGACCGCGTGATTCAATTCTACCTTCCTCAATTCCGTTCTGCTTGTAAAAATCAACTACAGCAGCCGCACGCCTCAAACTAAGGCGGAGGTTATACTGATCGCCACCAACATGATCAGTGTATGCATCAACACGGACACGTGTGTTAGGATTGTCTCTAAGAACTTCTATGTTCTCAGCGAGTAATCGTGCATCACGGTCTCTGATGGTGTACCTGTCGAAGTCGAAGTTGATCGTATGCAGTTCTTCAACTGCTTCTTCTACTTCTTCCTCTTCTTCTACTTCCCAATCATCCTCATCCTCAACTGTAGCCTCTGCGGTTTCTTCCGGCTCGGGTTCTACAATTTCTTCGGCCGTACGGCACGAACTGAAAATAAGACCAACTGACAGAAAAAAGAGTATAATTGTAAATTTATTCAGTGTAATAGTCATAGAGCGTATTAAATTTTTATGATTTGAACATGAAAAGGTGAAAATCTAAAAAGAAGCATTTATTTGCAATATATTTTCGCCTTAAAGCGAATATTTTTTTTATTGCGTTGCAAATAATTTTTTTTTGTTTTTATAATCTCTTGGTTTCCCCGTCTGTTTTATCATTGTTTTCAAATTTCAACGGAGAGATTTTATGTGGAGATTTGAACTGAAAAATATAGTCATTAATTTAGCAATTACAAATACCTGTCTTACGATAATTTTAATCTCCTGAACAATTTATCATGACAAGATTTATTGAACCCTGACAAGTCACATTGATTGCCAATGTTAAATTAAAAAGAAAGTCATGAAAACTATTGCAAACGTATCAACTTTGCCTGCGAGCCTGAGCTCTTTGATAACGTTCAAGGCCGCGATCGAGAAATTTTTCGAAATCCGGTGCGCGTGTAAATCCTATCAACTGGTCTAAAACATTACCAGTATGAGGATCTATAATTGCGTAAGTGGGAAGAGCAAGAGTGCCTGTTAACTCAAACTGAAACTTTTGATTTTCAGAGGCATTTTGTCCCCCATCGGTATAGAGTTTTACCTTCTCCATCTGCTCGAATCTTTCTACAATATTTTGCCTTGGGAAAACCGTGCTTTCCATGGCCCGGCAATTCGTACAGGTATAACCTGTAAAATCTATAAATACAGGCCTGTCACTGGCAATCCCTGCTTCAACCGACTTTTCGTAGTTATCAGACCATGAATCAGCTGTTACACCAGCTCCTCCGGACGTTCCAATAGCACTTACCACACTAACATCCGTTGCCTGACGCGCAGGAAGCCAGGCATCCCAAATCCCCATGGATGCCCCAAGCAAACCGGGTATCAGGTAAAAACTGAATAGAAAAAATGGTATGGCAATCAGCAAACGGCCGGTGGTAATATATTTCGGCCGCTCTTCTCCGTGAAGTGCATATGAACCGATTACATATAATCCGGCAAGGAAAAAAAGTGTTATCCAGATAGCGATTCCTAAAGGACGTGTGATAATACCCCACTCCCAAATAATATCAGCATTTGAAAGAAACTTAACCGCTGCAGCAAGTATGATAAAACCGAGCAGTACTTTTACAACATTCATCCATGAACCGCTTTTCGGGAGTGATTCGAGATAACCGGGAAACATGGCAAACAGCACAAAAGGGCTTGCAAATGCTGCTGAGAAGCCCAGCATACCAAGAATCGGGTAGAACCATTCCCCGCCTGTTGTAGCGGCGAGTATGGCACCTACAAAAGGGGCTGTGCAGGAAAACGAAACTGCACTGATAGTAAAGCCCATAAAAAGTGTTCCGATTACCCCACCCCCTTCATTGCTTTTCTGATTGAGCCAGTTTGTGAGCTGATAGGGAAGTCTTAGCTCGAACATTCCGAGCATGCTAACTCCGAATACAACAAACATCAGGCCGATAATGAGATTGACCCAAGGATTAGAGGCAAACTGGCTTACACCAGCCACTCCCAGAATGAGAGCAAGAAGAGCGCCTATAGCTGTAAATATTAATACGATGGAGAGGCCAAAAATAATGGCTTGAGCCCATTTGGTTCGGGATTTTCCTTCTCCCTGGTTCGAAAAATAGGATACTACAAGTGGAATCAGCGGAAATACACAAGGCGTGAGTAAAGCGGCGAATCCTGCAGTAATTGCCAGCCAGATAAATGCCCATACATTATCGGATGTGGCTCCTGCATCACTGGTTAGCTCATATGTTTCTTCCTGGCCAGCAACAGCCACTTCCTCCCCTTCGTCAGGAAAGTCTTCAAACGGATTATCTGCAATGCCTTCTAATACAACTTGAGCCTCAATCTCTTTTGTTTTAGGAGGCAGGCAGGAGCGATCGTCACAAACCTGATAAAGCACCTCAAGCAGAATTGTTTGTGTACCCTGAAGTTCACTCCGAAAAGCAATAGGAATTGTAAACTCGACACTGCCGGAATGCATACCAAGTTCAGTGTCGAAATTGGGGTCGAATTTGATTTCAGCTTCTGACTCGGATATAACTCCGGCTATGGCCATATCTGCTGAAGGAGAAGAAAAGCGTGTTGGATATGGGCCGGCATCAGGATCATTGTGGATAGAATAAAGGTACCATTCTCCATCGATAGTGGTTTCAATTATAACATTGAATACCTCTCCTGCAGGCACAATTTCCGGCACCTCTTTAATTGAATAATCAACAGGATCCAGCAACTGCCCGTAAACAAAAAATGGGGATAACGCCCATAGCGCAATCCCCAACACAATACCTGATTTTTTCATTTTAAAAAATGGAATGAGCGTTTTCTACTCTTTCTTTTTACGTGATTGACAGTTCTGAGTGACGCTTAATCTTCTTTCACGACCCAGACTTTCACCTGAGGTTTCAGGTCTCCCATCAAGTCGATGGTAGCAGTGTATTCACCAAGAGTTTTAATATCCTGATCAATGGAAATCTTTCGACGGTCAATCAGAATTTCTCTGTCTTCAAGAGCTTCCGCTATTTGAATATTTGTAACGGTTCCATGAATCTTATCATCTTCACCGACAGTAACCGGAATGGTAACGGAGGTTGCCTCAAGTTGTTGCGCCAGCTCTTTAGCTGCTTCAACAGTTAGCTCAGCTCTCAGTTCGGCATCGCGTTTCATTTTTTCATGATGGCGAATGGCTCCTTCTGTTGCCATTATTGCCTTGGCCTGGGGTATCAGGTAGTTACGGCCAAAACCGGGCTTCACATCAACAAGATCACCGGCTTCACCAAGTTTTTCTACATTTTCTTTTAGTATAACTTTCATAATATATACCTTATCTCAGATTTTCTGTTACGTATGGTATCAGGGCGAGAAAACGTGCTCTTTTAACTGCGGTTGAGAGCTGACGCTGGTGCCGGGCACTGTTGCCAGTTACACGTCTGGGTAAAATTTTACCCTGGTCGTTAATAAATCGATCAAGAATATCGGTTTGTTTGTAATCAATATACTCGATGCCGGACTTTGTAAATTTGCAGTCCTTGCTTTTCAGATGTCCTTTTTTGGGGTGTGATGGATTGTTAATCATAATTAATATGCCTCTTAATCTTCGTCTGTGGTTTCTTCTGTTTCTTCCTCAAAAATGGTGGGGATTTCACCTTTTTGCCTCAGCTCGAAATGGCGAAGCATTTTAGCATCATATTTGAGTGTGAGGTATCTCATAATATCATCATGGATTCTCATGTTTCTCTCTATCACCTCGATTGAAGAACCGGGTGCATGAAAGTATAGGTTCACATAGTAACCTGTACTCTTGTTCTCAATTTCATAGGCAAGTTTTTTCACCCCCCATTCATCCACTTCAACGATCTCACCGCCGTTGTCTTCGATAAGTTTATTTACATGAGCTACAATTTCTGAAAACTTCTCTTCATCGAGAACCGGATTCAGAATGCAGGTCATTTCATAGAAATCTTTCTTCATTCTGTTTTTTCTTAGGTTGATTTCCAAAATTGGAAACAGTCATCGTGCGTTGTGCCGATAACAGAGCTTTACAAGATACGGATTGTTCTTTTTTAAGACAATCTTAGATTCAACTTATGTTTTCTGTGTCAACGATACATCAATTCACAATTTTTGATAAAATTTATCTGGTAATTTTTTTATTTCCAGGCCGGATTCAATACGTCAAACTGTTTCTTTTTCGTTACAAAATTGTATTACAACGATCCTCACTTACTGCAGAGATTCTTGAAAATCTCTGAATTATTAAAAATTCGGTCAGTCTGACAAAAAGAAAATAAACTCTTCTTTTTGACTGTCCTCTGTCATTGTAAATCACAATCTGCATTGAATGTGGCAACCATTATCGGCAATATCGAGCCTTTTTTATAGTATTGTTGGCTTGTTCATTTTAAGGAGGAGGCCCATAACCGGTCTTGTCCTCATTGGCCTTGGCCTCTCAAGTGCTGCATTCCACTGGACTGCAAATAGCATATGGCATTCAACCGACGTTATTTTCATCTTTCTCATATTTAATGTAATTATCGCGAACTTTCTTTATAAAGGTTTCCTGATGCCCCGCTCGGTTCTGGTTCCCTCGGTAATTATAGTTACCGCCATCATGGCATATTTCGAACCAATCATCAATTCCGTAATAGTTATAGGCGGACAGTTTGCAGTGCTCTGTTTTATTACCCGTTACTTCCAGAGACATCAACTCTACATCTGGATATTTGGAATAGCACTGATTTTTAACATTCCCCACATCACCGCTTTTGAACTCTCTCAGTTATGGCATGACCTTACTCACACCATCTGGCATTCTCTTACAGCTTATGGATTTTATAAGATAATGAAAATCGAAATTGAGATGCCTGTTGCTCTATTTTACCGTAAAAATCAAATTGACAGGTTACAGGAAAAACGAATCAAAAAAACGTTATACCACCACCCAGTACCCGTTATTAAATTCTGGAAGGAGTGTAAATTGCACTTTCAGTCTCTATGGTTCCGTACCCGCAGAACCTATCCGAAAATTGAAAAAGGCGGCAGGAAAAATGGCCGTTACCATCAATATAACCATTAAGCCGATCGCTAATTTATTCAACTCGAAAAAATTGCTAATCCAACTCAAACCGCGTAATAGGAAGTAATCAGCTCAATCAATCCTGTTGTTGGCAGAACAGGTTCAATTCCGTAATAAATGGTGAGCACCGCAAGCAATATAAGTGTGGATTTGAACAGGAGTCCGGGTGTCTTGAGAGTGTATTCTTTGTGAGCTTCCCTGAAGTAGAGATATACCATTACCCTAAGGTAATAATAGACACTTGCTGCACTTGCCAGTACACCAATAATGGCAAGTGGAATTAACCCGGCTTGTACAGCGGCTGCGAAAACATAATACTTACCCACAAATCCTACCAGCGGCGGGATTCCGGCAAGTGAGAATAGAAAAACAGATAACATCACTCCCATAATTGGCATCTTAAAGCCAAGGCCGGCATAGCTGTCAATCTCGGTAAAATCGAGGCCGTGGTTACGTTCATAATAGGCAATCACACCAAATGCACCTACATTCATGAGGGTGTATGCAAATAGGTAGTAGAGAACGCCAGAGTAACCCGCAGCAGTACCGGCAGCAAGCCCTACCATCAAATAGCCTGCATGAGCAATACTGGAATAGGCCAGCATCCGCTTCACATTATCCTGGGCAAGTGCAATCAGATTTCCGATAATCATTGTCAGTACCGCTACTACCTGGATCACGTTTGTCCAGTTTCCTGCTTCGGTATCAGGGAGCATACGTGTTAAAATCAGAATAAAAGCTACAAATGTGGCAGATTTTGCTGCTGTGGCCATAAATGCGGTGAGGGTGGTTGGTGTGCCCTGGTAGACATCGGGCGTCCACATATGGAAAGGAACGGCCGCAATCTTGAAGAAAATACCCACAAGAAGGAGAGCAGAACCTGCAAAAAAGAGAAGCG
>SL_3KL_010_SEDDRAFT_10001748_pt1 | contig 19872 bp, 16 predicted proteins | sample SodLakKL_010_SED_2_FD_10381 | JGI IMG/M metagenome (IMG submission 10381) | reverse complement strand
AAGGGATTCGAACCCTTGATCCGCTTGTGACGGATACACGCTTTCCAGGCGTGCGCCTTAGACCACTCGGCCACCTCTCCCTGATTTTGCCATCTCATGTAGCCTTGTTTTTTCAAGCTGCTAAAATACAAAAAAAATAAAACATAAACCCCTTTCATTATTTTTTTTGACAAAAGGTCAAAATGGACAACAGGCCACAATCAAACTTTTATTCAATTGTTTATCTCATGGCCGCCAGGGCCTTCTCCACAGCATCAAATATTGGCTGATTGCTGATTTGTTCCCCCGCCGCAGCATCCATCCAGTGTTTAGGTGTCAACCTGCCAATGGAAAAAATGCGCAATTCTTCTACTGCAAAATCTTTGCCACGAATATAATCTTCCAGCTGGAACATGATCAACCGGCCATATGGATAGTTTGAAAGATACAGGGGCGACTGTATCATGTGCGAATAGATGGCCAGCAATGGATTGTCTTCTGTGCCGAATACGTCGGCATAATATTCATTCCAAGTGTCTTTTGCTATTTGTATCACCGCATGTTTAAGGGTTTCAGGTGTTGCGTCCGGATTGTCGTACATCCATTTCCAGACGCCCATATCCACCAGCGATACGCCCATCATTTCATAATTGTCCCAGAAAACGTCAAGAACTTCAAGGTGCTCCTGCATCGGGTCATCCTGGTGTATACCCAGGAAATCCAGGTCACGGCGCTGATACATGAAAGCAAGGGCTTCGGTAAACGCGGTGTTGGGAATGCCGTTGATAAAATAGTTGTCGACAAAATGGGTGCTTATGGTTTGTTCCACATTATGTCCAAACTCATGGATGGCTATGTTATAACCTTTGTAGTCCATCCCTTCAGCACCAATACGGGTACGCAGGTGCGAGGGCATATCACGCATGGAAGCCCGCCAGGCATGACCGGAACCCCTGGCAGGATCCACTTCAATTTTGCCGGCAATGAAATTGGCCATCTCGCGCGTATGCCCCAGGTGTCTTAATATCCGCGGGAGGTCGCGATTCAGTGCAATGGCATCGGGATACCTTCTTTTGGTAATCTCATCAAGCGCCTCTTCTGATATGCCGCTGCGGGCTTTAAAACCGTCGTACCAAAGGTCGTATGGACGCAGTTCACGTCCCAGCCGTTCAGTTACCAGCCTGGCTGTTTCGCGGATCAGTGGTGATGCTGCATACTCCCTGAACAATGCCTCCACTTCTTTTTGTGGAATTTCCATGCTACTGTCGAAACGGCGTTTGATATAATTGTCAAGGTGGGGATAATATGGATCCATGTTGCTGAGGCCATGGAAAATATTCAACAGGTGGGAATACCGTCTGCTGCCCTCAAGCTCAGGGACTACATCTTTCCCATCTTTCCATAATTCATTGCTGTAAGGGTTCCATTCATAAGCATCATTGTTGATCACTTGTTTGGGAATATCCTGATTGATGATGCGGAGCATCACACGATACAGCATTTCTTTTTTTTCCTGCCCGTCGGGCTGTCCGTAATTTGAACGGATCTCATCGCGTATATTCCAGTGTGCAAGCAACTTCATTCCCTCGGGGAAAAGGGTTTCTCCTGCTTTATTCCGTAACCTTCCCGCATAAATATTGTATTCTGAAATATACATACCAGCCTGGCTGCTGGCCTGGCTGTATTCCTGAATGAGCCTGGGGGGTATCCTGGCAGTAAAGTAATCGCCCAGGCGGACATGTCCCCATTGCCGGTCGCTCCATTCGGCACCCAGCTGGTTTTTCTCATCCAGGGTGTAATGCGGAAAGTTCAGGGCGATCATAAAAGCAATCTTGTTGTTGTATAGATCATCTTGTATGTGGGCTGATGGGCTGTATGAAGCAAACATCTGATCAATACGGTGAATGGGACCCCGGTCTTCATGAATCTGACGGTTAAGCTCCAGAGATATCCTGTTCATGTATCCGAAAAGGTGTTCAAAATTGTGTGCCAGGCGTTCAAAAACCATATCCAGTTCGTCGTGGTCGCCAATAAAATGGGTCATGCAGAAATGCTCAAAATCACTTATGCTGCCATCTCCGGAACGCCATAAAGAAGCCACCTGCGTAACACCCCGGCGGATACGTTCACTGTGTTCCGGGCCATATTGATCTGTGAGCTGTTCAATGACCCCCTCGGAGGTGAATGTGTCAATATTCGTGATTTCCTGTGTGTCGGGAGTGCACCCCCCGATAAGGATTGCCATGGAAATAATCAATGCAAGCTTTTTCATCTGTTGTTTGTTTTTATGTTTATAGTGAATTAAATATAGACTTATGCTTTTTATAGTGACTTGAGTTTATCCGGGATGTTTTTTGCCGCATCCACAAAAGGCAACAACACCAGGTCGGCCCCAGCTTTTTCCAGTTCTTTTGCGGTGCGGCCTGTGTATGATGTGACAGCAATGCCTAAAACTGCAGCAAACTCATAAAACGAATTGGCAATGGCATCCATGGGTTATTTGTTAAAAACTTGTTTTACCCTCGATATCAGTTCTGCATAAACACCCTGATTGGTGGCGACAATTTCTTTCCCAAAAATAAAATTATTTTGTTTTGAAAAATCACTGACCTGTCCGCCGGCTTCGGTAACAATCAGACTTCCTGCAGCCACATCCCAGGGGTTGAGGCCGTACTCGAAAAACCCTTCAAAACGGCCACAAGCCACATAAGCCAGATCAACAGCTGCACTGCCAAACCTGCGGACCCCATGAGTTTTGCGTAAGCACCAGGTAAACAAATCCATGTATTTTTCAAGCAAGGAATAATCATGATAAGGAAATCCCGTGGCCAGAAGGCTTTCCTGAAGACTCCCAGCCGGGGATACCCTGACAGGTGCATCATTCAGATAAGCACCCCCGCCTTTCCAGGCATAGAAACATTCGTCGTGGTTGATCTCGTATACCACACCCATCACTACCTCCTTTCGGTGCATCAGTGCAATGGACACACTAAAACATGGTAGCCCGTGGATAAAATTGGTGGTGCCATCCAGGGGATCTACAACCCACTGGTAATCAATGCCTTTTTTTTTGATGCTTTCTTCTTCCACGATGAATCCGGCTTCCGGCAACAATTGTTCAAGGGCTTTGACGATGCGTTTTTCTGCGGTTGTGTCGACATGGGTCACATAGCTGTGCAACCCCTTGCTTACAACATCCGAAGCCCTGAGCCGGGGCAGTTCTTCGCGGACAAATTGCCCGGCCTCCCTGGCCACGTCGCATACCTGAAGGCATAGTGGTCTGAGTTCTTTCATAGTACATATATTCCTTTTTCATCGGTACGGTTTAATTGTACCGGTTGAATGGTGTTTATTTTCTTTTGGTCGTAAGGAGTCTTTGCCCTTAGGTAATTCTCGGTAAACCCAAACATAAAACCGTTCTGGTGATCCTTTTCCCATAAAACGGAAGTATTGAGGCCCCTGTTGGATGCTATAAAAGACTGCTTCTTTTGCGCAGAAAGCTCTTGCATGCGCTTTGATCGGGCCTTTCTAACTGTATTATGTACGTTGTCAGGATGAATAGCCGCGCGTGTATTGTTCCGTTCGCTGTAGGTAAATACGTGTAAATAAGAAACATCCATGTTTTCAATGAACATCAGGGATTCCTCAAAAAGGGCCACTGTTTCGCCGGGGTGCCCAACGATAACATCTGCAGCAATACACGCATGAGGGATATGGCGACGGATGGTTTCAATCCTGGAAGCAAACAGTCCTGTATTATACCGGCGTCCCATGGTTTTCAGAACTGAATTGCTGCCAGACTGGAGCGGCAAGTGAAAATGTGGCATCAGTTTGGCTTCGCCGGCAACCAGTTCAATGATGTTGTCGTGCAAAAGGTCCGGTTCAACGGACGACAGCCGGATCCGCTCCAGGCCGTCTATGGCAATAAGTTTCTTTAAAAGATCATACAACGATTCTCTGTGAACTTTACCGAAGTCACCAATATTCACACCCGTGAGGACAATTTCTTTGATATGAGTCTTTGCGATTTCGCTGGCTGTTCGAAGTGTGTTAGCAATGGTGTCGCTGCGGCTTTTTCCGCGAGCCAGGGGAATGGTGCAATAGGCACACGTGTAATCGCATCCGTCCTGGATTTTAAAAAAAGAACGGGTGCGGTCATCAAGGGAATAGGTTGGTACAAAGCTTTGTGTGGCTTCATGTCCTGTTTCCCGGACAAATTTGTTGTCGGGTTCAGTGATGTGCGAAAGATATTCACCCAGCCTGTATTTATCCGTGTTGTCAAGTACCAGGGAAACCCCTTTCATGGATGCCATTTCTTCTGGTTTGAGCTGGGAAAGACAACCCATGATGGCGATGTGAGCCGATGGGTTTGTTTTTATGGCTTTTTTGATCAGTTCCCTGCACTTTTTCTCAGCTTTTTTTGTAACGGTACAGGAATGAATTACATATATGTCGGCGGTTTGATGAAAGTCTACCCGGGTATAATGCCTGTCTTCCAATTGCCTGCTGATGGCTGCCGTTTCGCTAAAATTCAGTTTGCAGCCAAGGGTATGGAAGGCAATGGTTTTGTTTTTCTGCATGGCACTGCAAAGGTACTGCTTTTACTGAAGTGTAATGTCTGCAGGTTCAGCTCCCGTCAACCGGAAGCCCATATTGCTTAAGTCGTTCGGGCAACATTTTGTAATAGCTTGTGGGTGCGGGGGCCAACGGGGGCTGTCCGAGAGCGTTCAGGATCCGCTGGCCATTGGCCTCCTCCATTACAAATGCCACGAATGTTTCGGCAAGCTGCTGATTGGTCGTCTTTTTGGGAATGGTCAAGCCATAAACCATGGCCTGCCCATATTCGATAATTCGTTCACCGGGAGTGCTTCCCAGGGTTTCGATTTGTACTTGTTTGTACCATGGATTGAGGGACGGGTCACCCAGGCTCAGCTCCGAAGGTAGCTCCAGATACAACAGTCCGTGCTGCCGGGCCACACTGCGGTATAAATAAATGTAATCAAGATGGCTGCTTTCCAGCAGGGCAATCAGGTCCGTTTCCTTGGGCCTGAGGTTTTCTGCGGCTTTATCCAATAATTGTTTTGCCAACCCCTCTTTGTTGTATAATATTTCTGCCAGTTTGCAGGTAAATACCGTTCGCACACCGCAAGGGTCATGGTCCGGATCACTGCGCCCGGAACTTACCCGGGGGCGAAGCAATATGTCAAACCAGTTGTCTTGCGTAATTTGTTCGGCATACCTCGATGCGGCCGTATACACAATGGCCATTTCGTTGGCGGCAAATGGCAAATACCAGCTGGCATGGTCCGGAATAAGCATGTTTTCTATCACCATGTAATCGGCCGAAAGAAATACATCAGCCGGGGTATTCAGGTCAATGACACGGCGAGCTCCCGCTTTACTGCCCCATGCTTCGGTAAGGATTCGGACACCGGGGTTCTCTTCTGTGAAAGCGCTGGCTATTTCATGAACAGGAACCGTCAAACTTCCTGCATGGATTATGTGCAAGACATCTTTCTTGCCGCTTTTTTTATCCTGGCTGCCTGGGCTTCCGCAGGCGGTCATTATGCATGCAAACAAACAAAACAAAACAAAATGCTTCATTTTTTTTATGGCTTCATTGTATGATTAATTTTGTGTTCCATTGGCCGGTAGCATGACGCAATGATACAATATACACTCCTGCATGAAGGTTTGTTGTATCCATTGCCGTACTGTATCTGCCGCTTGTCCATGCGGTTATTTGGGTTGAACGGACAATGCGGCCGCTGCTGTCCATTACCTTGAGTGTATAATTGCCTGGCATTTTGATGGCAAACGCAATAATGGCATTGTTGATTGCCGGATTTGGGTATACGGATAAAGGATTGCTGCTATGCTGATCTTGCACCGTGTCAAAACCGGTTTCATCCCCGTTGTCATCGTCCTCCCCGTCATCGCCATTGTCATTTGCTTCAGGTGCTGTAAAAGATGGGATTTGTTTGGTGATGCAATGAATGGCTCCTTCCCAGTGAATCATTGCGTTGCAATTGATGCCGATAACCTCTTTGCCGGGCATCAGCCCCCGGTAAATCTGCAGTGCATGCTCGTCGAGGGGATCGTCATAAACCGGGACCAATACCGCATTGTTGACAATAAGGCTGTTGATATATGTTTTCCAGTTTTGAGCTTTTGGGATTTGCACGATTTGATAGGTTTTCCCTTCCGGGTGCTGAATTGATTGCAAGATGTTGTAATTGTCCTGCAAAACCAGATAATCTTCGTGCCATGCATCCACTGTGCTTATAATGAATGTGGTGTCATTGAGCAGTTTGATCTGCATATCGAGGTGGCCCCAGTAATCATTGGTCATGGGCAGAAATACAAAGATGTGCTCTATGCCCATGTATGTGTTGAATATTCCATCGATTTCCTCTTGCTGAACACCGGGGTTGTTGGTGTATATCCGGTTGGTTGCAAACAACCGGTTGTGGTTGTCTACCATATAATTGCCTCCATCAAACACAATATGCGAGAAATCATAGTAGTTTATGCCCCAGTAACTTGCAAGTCTTTCAGGCAAATCCTTGTCACCGTGGTTGGCGGCGAAATCATCGAAGCCCACAAAAGCCAGTGAATCGTTGTCGAAAATGCTTAGCGGTCCGTGATCCCTGATCCAGATCCGATCACCGTAAACATCTATAAAAACGATTTGATCCAAAGAAACACCATGATTCTGGAACGTGCTGATCATTTGCTGACGGTGGTTGTCTCCATTGGTTTGCATGAATACGGTGGCATGCGATTGTATGCCATCGACCACTGCGACAACAATTTGGTCGTAGCTTTGGTTGTTCCCCGGGTTCCAATACATCACCACACCTGCAACGGTGTCATATTCCGCAATGGGTTGCGGATTAACCGGATGAACTGCATTTCCGCTTTGATCCCCTGGCATGGCGTAAAGTGACAAGAACGACAAACCACAGATGACAAAGGCGAGAAACGGCAAATAAAAATTAATATGATTGTATTGCTTTTGTCCCATAAAGAGGACAAATTTACTGCGATCTTTGAAAAAAGTAAAAAAATAGTATTTTTGCTTGCAGTTTGTATAATATTATTGGTAGATCAAAACCCTTGTACAACTTGTTTGTGGTGATTAATAAGATATTCTTTCAGGCGTTGGCTGCCATACCAAATTAGGTGTTGGATTATCAGGGCATGCCCTGATGCTTCGGAGGAATGTTACATGTTATTAATATCCTGAACAGGTTATTTCAAGGGATTTTTTTTCGAATATATGTTGAACCTTGATTTGACCTGTTTACACAGGAGTTTGACCAACGGTTGGCGAGTTGCATATACCCGAAACATTAAAAACACATACATATGAAAAAATTGTCTGTTATTGCATTTGGAGGAAACGCCCTGTTACGCAGTGGCCAAAAAGGCACGATTGACGAACAGGAGCAGAATGTTTATGAAACCTGTCAACACCTTGTGCCACTTATTCAAAAAGGGTATGATCTGGTGATCGGGCACGGCAACGGCCCCCAGGTGGGCAATGTATTATTGCAGCATGAGGCCGGACATCAGATTTATGGCCTGGCCAAGCAGCCCATTGATTTTTGTGTTGCAGAGACCCAGGGTTCTATCGGGTTTATGATTGAACAGCAATTGCGCAATGTGTTGGCCGAACATGGTATTCAGCGCAATATTGTAACCCTGGTAACCCAGGTGGTGGTGGACAAGGAAGATCAGGCATTCAAAAATCCCACCAAGCCGGTTGGCCCCTTTTATCCCAAAGAAGAGGCCGACAAACAGGCACGTGAAAATCAATGGGTGTTTCATGAGGACCCCAGGAAACGTGGCTGGCGCAGGGTGGTCGCTTCACCAAGGCCCTTGGACATTCCCAACTGGGAAGCTGTCGAAAAGCTGGCCCGCACAGGCACCATCGTGATAACCGTAGGTGGTGGTGGCATTCCTGCCTATATTGATGGCGGCAAAATGGTAGGTATCGATGCGGTGATCGATAAGGATCTGGCGTCATCTTTGCTGGCCAATAAGATCAAAGCGGATGAGTTTTGCATCCTGACGGATGTTCCCAATGTGTTTATAAATTTCCATAAACCTGGTGAGAAAAAACTCGGAAGGGTAAGCGTTGAAGAGATCAGCCGGCACCTTGACGAGGGCCAGTTTACTGAAGGCAGCATGGCACCCAAGGTACGCGCCTGTATCCAGTTTGTGGAAAGTGGGGGCAAGGATGCCATCATTACCGAGGCCGGTCAACTGGGCAAACCCGGGTCCGGTACTGTAATCCTGCCCTGAAAAGCATATGCATTCAATCATTGTAAACAACTAAACATAAGGAGAACAAATCATGGCTTTTAATTTAAGAAACAGAAGCTTTTTGAAGCTTTTAGATTTTACCCCACAGGAGATCAAATTCTTACTCGACATGTCTGTTGACCTGAAAAAGGCAAAATATGGCGGATATGAGCAGCAAAAACTAAAAGGAAAAAACATTGCCCTGATTTTTGAAAAGGCATCCACCCGTACGCGATGTGCATTTGAGGTAGCTGCTTTTGATCAGGGCGCCCTGGTTACCTATTTGGGACCCAGTGGCAGCCAGATCGGCAACAAGGAATCCATGAAGGATACTGCCCGCGTTTTGGGCCGGATGTATGACGGCATTGAGTATCGCGGTTTTGCCCAGACCACGGTTGAAGAACTTGCGGAATATTCCGGGGTCCCTGTATGGAATGGCCTGACCAATGAATTTCATCCTACCCAGATCCTGGCCGATTTTCAGACCATGATGGAACATTGCGATAAACCATTGCATCAGGTTTCTTTCTGCTATTTGGGTGATGCCCGCAACAACATGGGGAATTCCCTGTTGGTTGGTGCGGCAAAAATGGGAATGGATTTCCGTGCGGCAGCCCCCAGGTCGGTTCAGCCCAGTGAAGAACTGGTGGCAGAATGTCGTGCGATCGCCAAAGAAACCGGGGCAAAAATAACCATTACGGAAGATGTAGAGGAAGCGGCAAAAGGTGTTGATTACCTGTATACCGATGTTTGGGTTTCGATGGGGGAACCGGACGAGGTATGGAAAGAGCGGATCAAGCTGCTAAAACCCTATCAGGTGAACATGGATGTGGTTAAAAAGACCGGAAACCCAAAGGTGAAGTTTTTGCATTGCCTGCCGGCATTTCATAATCGCGAAACCACCATTGGAGAGGAGATTTACCAGAAGTTTGGACTTGACGGCATGGAGGTGGTAGAGGAAGTGTTCGAATCAGAGCATTCTGTGGTTTTTGACCAGGCCGAGAACCGCCTGCACACCATCAAGGCGGTGATGGTGGCCACACTTGGTTCTTAAGAGGAGAACATTTTATGAACATTCGGGTGATCATGCAGCCAAATCCATGATCACCCGAATTATTGTTTGATGGTTCGGTGATCAAACACGGTCTATTGTTCTTCCTGCTTTCTTTCCTTGCTTTTTGATTCTTCCTGAACGGCTTCTTCAATGGCGCGTTGTACCTCTTTCATCACATCATTGATCACCGGTCCGATCTGTTCCAGCCCTTTTCCGATTTCCTCCATGCTCCGGCCAACTCCCTCCATGACATCCTGTAATACCGGACCAATGTGCTGCATTTCCAGGTGCAGTTCTTTCATGGTTTTGTCCACTTCCTGCATGCCCCTTTTGATATCATCCCTGATGGCATCCCAGTCGACCGCTTCAAGTTCTTTCATGGCTTCTTTAATCTGCTCCCTGGCCATACGCATCTCTTCCCGGAAGGCTTCATCCTGCAACTCTATTTGAAGTTCCTCCATGGCTTTGCGCAACTCTTCACCAGCTTTCCTGGCTTCTTCTCCTGCTTGTTGCAACTCCATACGGAATGCTTCAGAATGAAGTTTCTCAAACACTTCTCTGTTGACTTCGGTCATGGCCTTACGAACTTCCTCCATGGCTTGCTGAATTTTCTCTCTGTCCCGTTCACTCAACCCTTCATACTGGATGGTAGTACCGTCGTGAAGGTAAATGGTGCGTGGCTTTGACTCCTGCTTTTCTTGCTGAAGTGCAGGTGGATTGTCTGTGGCTGTTTCTTCATCCACCATCAAAGACACATCAAATTGGTAATATGCGTCAATGGGTGGTGCGCTGCTGCCGGCATCGGAATACAAATTAATGGTTGCGGCCGGGTTAATCCAGGCGATGGATGTCAGTGCGAATACAATGGCCAGCATGGCGGCCAGTTTTTGTCCTGTGTTCAACGATCTTGTTTTCATGGTCATCATGTGTTTAATACGTGTAAATAAATAATTTTTTGATTGGGTGGCAGCCACCATTGGTTGCGGCATGGCAGCGTCACGTTTTTTTTCTAATGTAACAAGGGCCTGTGCATAGATCAGCGGGGAACCGGTTTCGCCGACGACCCACTCGTCTACACATTGCTCCCGTAAAATCCTTATATGTTTGCTGATCCACCAGGCAGCCGGATGATAAAAGAACAATATTTCGATCAGGTTTTGCAGGGCGTTTATGTAATGATCCTTACGACGTATATGATAGAATTCGTGTAGCAAGATGGTCTCAATGTGCTCGGTGCTCATAGAAAAGAGCATGGCTGCCGGCAAAAGGACCACCGGCTTCAGAAAGCCCATCACCACCGGGACATTCACCTTTTGCGATAATTTAACTGGTATACTTGTTTTGCAGCCTGTTTGCCGGATCAGGGCTGTAAGCTTTTGTTGCCAGCTGGCCGGCAATGGCCGGGTATGTTTTCTTTTGAGCCTGTAAATTTTTGAATAACACAAAAGGGCATGTAATGAACATGCCAGAAGTCCTGCAAGATAAAACCAGAATACCATGGGGGTGTAGGCTTCCAGGCCTTCCAGAAAGCCAGGCTGATCTTTGTCAATCAGAAAAAATGCACGGTCACCTGCTGCGGCAATCCATGCCGTGGTATCAAATTCGAACGAAACAATTTGCCGTGCGCTGGTGTAAACGGCGTATTGCCTTACAAAAGTGTATATAAAGCTCAGGGGGATAGCCAGCAAAGCCACCAGCGACATTTTATACCGCAGGCTTGCCATACTGTTTTTTGCCAAAATCATGGCTGTGTGCCATATCAAAGCGATCAGCACGATTTGCCAGAGGCTGTGAAATACTGTCCAGCCCAAAGCGTTAATCGCCGGATGGCTGATATGTTCAATGATGCTCATAGACCTTTGTGTTCAAATTGTTTCAAATAATCCCTGATCTTTTTGATTTCTTCGCCAGATACCTCATCATTGTCAAGGGCACCGATTACGAGGCGGCTGGTTGACCCCTTGAACAATCCATGGATCATTTTTCCAAGAAATTGCTGCTGGGTTTGTTCGCGGCTGACCAGGGGCATGTAGATGTGTGTGCGGCTGCTGGTATCGCGCGACAGCATGCCTTTTTCTGTCATGATCTGCATGGTTTTTAACGTGGTGGTGTAGCCAATGTCTTTTGTGTTTTCAAGCACCTCATGCACCTGTCTGACAGTTGCTTCTTTTTTTTCCCACAATACCTGCAGTATTTCCAGTTCACTCTCTGTAGGTTGGAACGGCTTTTCCTTTTTCATTGGCATGTGCTTTAGGATCAGAAGTACGATAAATTTCGTAGCAAATATAATACGAAGATTTTCGTAATGCAAATTTTTTAAGAATTTTTTTAAAAAAATTGTACTTTGGGCAAAAAATGATGCAGCAATATACCATATCACTACCTCCTTACCGGCGTGGTTTCCATCTGATCACAAACCATATCCTTGATGCCATCGGTCAATTGCCCGAAAAAGGCCTGGTGCATATATTTATCCACCATACTTCGGCCGGATTGATGATCAATGAAAATGCCGATCCTTCGGTTCAAAAGGATCTGCACAGCAGTTTTGAACACCTGGCTCCGGAGCGCATGTCCTATTACACACATGTAATGGAAGGGGATGACGATATGCCCGCCCACATCAAATCAGCCCTGACAGGGGTGTCACTGACCATCCCCGTTTCAGAAGGCCGGCTAAAGCTTGGCACATGGCAGGGGATCTTTCTGGGCGAATTTCGCGACCGTGGTGGCAGCCGTAATCTTACCATTACTGTGTTTGGATAGCAGGCAGGGTTAAACATTGTGATTCTTCTGTTGTTTTATTTACATACAACCATACGTATGGATTAATGGATTTGTAAGGATTATGTCTGATCAGTTTTTCAAGCCTGTTGCTTATCACGTTGAGGGAATGAGTTGTACGAATTGTGCCCTCGGTATCCGGCGGACCCTTGAAAAAGAAGGGTTTCATAATGTAAGCGCCGATTTTACGACGGGGGAGGTGCGTTTTGATGTTGCCGACGAAAGCCGTTTGCCCCTGGCTGTTAAACGCATAGAGTCACTCGGGTATCAAGTGAAGGATGTTATCGAAACCGGGCAGGTCAGCAAAAAAGGGCTGGCTCCCATTGAAAAAAAATTCTGGTTTACCGCAGTGTTTACCATTCCGCTGATCCTGCATATGTTTTTACCTGTGGGTATTTTACACAACGATCTTTTCCAGCTTGCCCTGACCATACCTGTATTTGTTGTCGGTTTTTTGCATTTTGGCCGCAGTGCCTGGAGTTCACTCAGATCGGGTGTGGCCAACATGGATGTGCTGATCTTCCTTGGCAGCACGGCTGCTTTTGTGTACAGTTTGATCGGTACGATTTACGGGCTTGGCCACGACTATATGTTTTATGAAACTTCCGCCAGCATCATTTCCATTGTATTGCTTGGCAATATGATGGAGCACCGTTCAGTGCGAAAGACCACATCGGCCATTGACGACCTTGTGCGTTTGCAGAAGAATACGGCCAGGCGCCTGGTTGTCGAGATGAACGAAGGGCAGGAAACCGTTGAAGAGATAGATGCTTCACTGGTAGAGAGCGGGGAACGTGTCCTGATCAATACCGGTGATAAGATCCCTGTGGATGGAGAAATTTACTGGGGAGCAGGCAGTGTGGATGAAAGCCTGATTTCAGGTGAGAGCGTTCCTGTGGACAAACAAAAAGGAGACAAGGTGGTGGGAGGTACCCTGCTTGTTTCCGGCACATTGCGTGTAAAGGCCACGGCCACAGGAAAGGATACGGTGCTGTCGCAAATCATTGAGCTGGTCAGGAATGCCCGGAAAGACAAACCCCGGTTGCAGAACCTTGCCGACAAGATCAGCATGGTATTTGTACCCACGGTAGTAATACTTGCAATACTCACCATAGCCTTCTGGTATTTTGGCACAGACCTTCCTTTTCGTGACTCCCTGATGCGCGGCATTGCCGTGCTGGTGATTGCCTGCCCTTGCGCCCTCGGTTTGGCTATTCCAACGGCTGTTTCGGTAGGGCTTGGGCGTTTTGCAAAAAATGGCATCCTGATCAAAGGAGGAACAGCCATTGATAAATTTTCGGCCATTGACACCGTGGTGTTTGATAAAACAGGCACACTGACTACCGGTACCTTCCGCATAAGAAATCCAGAATGTTTTGGAAAATCTGAGGAGGAGGTACGCAGCCTGCTGTACAATATGGAAAAGCATTCCAATCATCCCATCGCCCGGGCCATCACACGCTATTTTAAGGGGGCGGGACAAATTCATTTTGAAAGGGTAGAGGAACAGAAAGGCCTTGGTATCGAGGCCGTAGATAAAGAAGGTAATGTGTTTTTTGCGGGCTCATACAATGTGGCTTCCCATCTGACCACAGACGACAGCCATCAAGTTTACCTGCTGATGAATGACAAGCTCATTGCCTGGCTCGATCTCGAAGATGAAATCAAGCCCGGGGCGGCAGAACTGATATCTTTCCTGAAAGAAAAAGGACTGAAGACGGTACTGCTCAGCGGTGACCGTCAATCGCGCTGCGATTCCATTGCATCAGAACTCGGAATAGAAGAAGTGTATGCCGAAAAACTTCCTGACCAGAAACTGCAGGTGATCGAAGACTTGTCGGGCGCGGGAAAAGTTGCCATGGTTGGTGATGGGATCAACGATGCACCGGCTCTGGCCAAAGCATATGTAGGAGTAAGCATGAGCGATGCAACCCAGGTAGCCGTGAAGTCGGCAGAGGTGATCCTGCTCAAGGGAGATCTGTCATTGCTTTCAAAAACATTTGGTGCCACCCGGACCACATTGCGGACCGTTAAAGAAAACCTTTTCTGGGCCTTCTTTTACAATGTCTCCGCCATACCTCTTGCCATGATCGGAATGCTTACACCCATTGTGGCGGCTTTTGCCATGGCCGCATCTGATGTGATCGTGGTATTGAACTCACTGCGTTTGAAAACCCGGAAGCTGAGGTAATCCTTCACCGGCATCAACCGGATATATGGCTCTGCTGTTAAGCCTTTACCATCCGGATCTGCATCTTCCCCCAAAAAAATAAAATGTAACAGGGGTTAACCGTTCATAGACATCAGGAACTCTTCGTTGTCCTGGGTGTGCTTAATACGATCCAATAAAAACTCCATGGCTTCCAGTGAGGTCATGTCGGCAATAAACTTGCGGAGCACCCAGATTCTGTTCATCATGTCTTTATGCAGCAAGAGGTCTTCCCGGCGTGTCCCTGAAGCTACAATATCGATGGAAGGGAATATGCGCTTATTCGATAGTTTGCGGTCAAGTTGAAGTTCCATGTTTCCTGTTCCTTTAAACTCTTCAAAGATCACCTCATCCATCTTAGACCCTGTGTCTATCAAAGCAGTGGCAATGATGGACAAAGATCCCCCGTCTTCGATATTCCGGGCAGCGCCAAAAAAGCGTTTTGGTTTGTGCAGGGCATTGGCATCCACACCTCCCGACAATACTTTCCCGGAGGCTGGTGATACGGTGTTGAATGCCCTGGCAAGCCGGGTAATGCTATCCAGCAGGATCACTACGTCATGCCCGCATTCCACCATGCGCTTGGCTTTTTCCAGTACAATATTGGATACCTTCACATGTCGCTCTGCAGGTTCATCAAATGTTGAAGAGACCACTTCGCCCTTTACGTTGCGGGCCATTTCCGTTACCTCCTCGGGCCTTTCATCTATGAGCAGTACGATCAGGTAAACTTCAGGATGGTTTGCCGCGATGGCATTGGCAATTTCCTGCAGCAGGATTGTTTTCCCGGTTTTTGGCTGTGCCACGATCAATCCGCGCTGACCTTTGCCAATGGGTGCAAACATATCAATAATCCTTGTGGACAGGGTTTCCCCTTTGTGTCCGGTGATCTGAAACTTTTCATCAGGGAACAGCGGGGTGAGAAAATCAAATGGCACCCTGTCGCGGACCTCAGCAGGGATGCGGCCATTGATCTGTTCCACTTTGATCAGCGGAAAATACTTTTCATTTTCCTTGGGTGGACGGATGCCTCCTTTGACAGTATCTCCGGTTTTCAGGCCAAACAACTTGATCTGGCTTTGTGAAACATATATATCATCCGGTGAGTTCAGGTAGTTATAATCCGATGACCTCAGGAACCCATAACCATCGGGCATGATCTCAATGACCCCCTCAGCGATTATAATGCCGTCAAATTCATATACCGGTTCTCCGGTGCGCTTGTCAAAACCTTTGGGACGCTGATAGGGCTCCCTTTCTTTGTCCTTGATTTTGGCGGGTTGGTCGGTATGTTTGTCCTTGTGGAGTTCTTCAGCAGTGACAGTATCAGTTTTTTCCGGAAAATCGGCCGGAGAAGGCTTTTGCTGCGGACGCTCCTGCTTGTCGGAGAAGTGTTGTTTTTTACCCTTTTCATGTTGTTTATCACGAACCACTGCGTCGTCTGGCCTTGTGGCCTTTTGCGCTTGCTGTTTGTCTTTTTGCTGATCTGCTTCCCCCCTTGATTCAGCAGCCTGACGTTGCTCCTTTTTACTTCGGCGACCCCTCTTTTTTTGGGTTTCCTTTTCCCTGGTTTTGTCTTGTTTTGGGGCCTGGGTTTGTTCTTTTTGCTCCGGTTTATCTGGTTGGGTCACCTTGGATTCTTCAGGTTTTTTTATGTTTTCTGATTTTTCGATGGCCTTGTTTTCAACAGAACTTCCGGCAGGAATTCGCTTGCGCGGACGACCAGGTCTGCGAGCGGATCTCTGTTCAGGCCTGCTCTCTTTCACTGGAGAGGGTTTTAAAGCCTGGGCATCAAGTATCTTATAAATAAGGTCTTGCTTTTTATATGAATCTACTTTTTTTATATCTAAGCCCCTGGCAATGTCTTTTAATTCGGCAAGAAGCTTGTTGTTCAATTCTACAATGTCGTACATGGGATGAATGATAATTTGGATCAGAAATAAAATAGTTTATTGAATTAGTGGGCCATTGCATTACGTATGAAAGGATCAACGGACCTGCTTTCTGGTGATTGGCGGGATTGATTTTACCAAAGCACCAACAATGAATGCGATTAAATGAAACAGTATGGTACAGGTATGTTTGTCAAAGAAAAATATTGAAAAAGCGGAAACTGGTGCAAATATACAGATTCCTGTTTAAACAAAAAAATTTTTTTTAACAGCCATCGCTTGTTTACTGGTTGCTTATGGCTTTTTTGTGTAAATTTGAAATGTTATAAACCAATGATCAAAAATCATGCTACAACGTATTCAAAGCATTTATTTATTCCTGGTTTTTGTTTTTGCCATCTTGTTTGTGATGCTTCCCCTGGCACACTTTCCTGCAGAAGCACCCGATATCCCGTTTCGTTTGTCGAAATACAATGTGTTTTTTGATGCCCTTGGCATTGTCTCCATTCGATGGCTGGCTTTGCTTTTGCTTGGCTTGTTCGCGTTGGCTGTATTGTTAACCGTGTATACCAGTTTTCAATACAAGAACCGATTATTGCAAATCCGTCTGGGCAAATACAACATGCTGGTACATGCGGCCTTGATTTTGGTGGCATTTTTCCTTACGGACAATTTGCGAAACCAGGTGCATGATGCCGGTTTTTCCTATGGTGCGGGTGTGTTCTTCCCGGTTATTTCCCTGATATTTATTTTATTGGCCAACAGGGCGATCAAAAAGGATGAAGAACTCGTGCGTTCGGCCGACCGCATCCGTTAATCAGTCTTCCAGTTTTTTGATCACATAGTCTGAGTTAAACAAACGGAGCGCGCCCATATATTTAAGCTTAAACTTGATAAAATCGCCCACCTTGTATTTTTTCGGGTTCTTTCCGAGGTCAATCACAAGGATGTCGGAACTTGCCCCGGCCATTTTAAAGTTTTTATCGGTTGGAATCAGAAAATCCGGGCCGATGTCCAAAAGCCCGACGTCGAGCAAAGCCCGCCAGGATGTTTTTCCATAATTTGAGTCCTTTATTTCAAACGATTCACCCGAAGGGTTTTCTGCCAGGGTTCCTTCCGGGACTATGGGCTTTTCAAGAAGTTCAATGATCTCAGCCTTGAAGGTGATGACATCGTCTTTCATCCCTTTGATGGTTTTGCCGGTAAACAGGTTTGCCCCAAAATACAGGGTTTCCCCTACGCGAAAATGGTTCAGGCCAGGAGGCACCTGTTTCTTGGCCAGCATAGGTATGGTAACGGAAGTGCCCCCGGACAGCAGCCTGACCTTGCGGTTGAATTTAACTTCCACAATCTGTTTGTACAAACTGAGCTGGATCAACTTGTCGTGTGTTGGCATAACACCGTACAGGCAATTCAGGTTGGTGCCAAAACCAAGTATTTCAATATTAGGCAAATCAAAAACCCTGGAATAGAAGTCGACCAGTTTTTCACCCAGCACCCCCTCGCGCAATTCACCCATCTCCACCATGATGATCACCTCGTGGATCTTGTCTTGTTTCTGGGCTTCGCGGGATATCAATTTCAGGGTTTCCAGGTCGGAATTCATGCTTACATCGGCGTATTTGACTATGCTTCGTATGCTTCGTCTGGGAGCCGGCTTGATATAGATGGTCTTAACCCCCGGATCGATGCGTTTGATGGTGCGAAGGTTGGAGATTCTTGAATCCATTAGCTCCCTGGCGCCCAGGTTAATGATCTCTTTGATGTACATTGGGTTGCCGCACAGGAGCTTGGTTACGATCCCCCACTGGATGTTGTGTTGATTGAACAAATTTTCCAGGTAGTCGTAATTGTGCTTCAGCTTCTTGCGGCTGATTGCTATTTCTGCCATGATGTTTTATTTAGCGGGTCCACCGCATTTCCAGGTATTTACTTGTGAATCCCAGCTTTTCATAAAGAAAGCGGGCAGGGTTTTCGGGCTCTACATGCAGTTTGATGTTCCCTTCTGCCTGATCGAATGTTTTGAGGATCAGTTCCTTGCCCAGCCCCTTGCCCCGGTAATCATTGTGCACGGCAATGTACACCAGGATGTTTTCGGGGATATAGCCTCCCATTCCGGTTTTGTTAATAACCACCGCACCGGTAATTTTCCCTTCTTCGCGTGATACCAGAATAAAACCGCCAAACTTTTCCTTGTCGTCGAGGGCAAAGTTGATGCATTTCGTGATGTGTTCATGTTTATCGCCAAACTGATCGAGGTGCTCAAACAAAAAGTCGGCGATCTCTTTTTTTGTTTTTTCCGAAACTTTGTCATTTGGAGTATACAATGCGTAATCCATTACTTTTTTCTTTGGTTAATGATGGTGAAGTTAATGATTATAAATGAAATAAGAGACAATGATATGCCAAAAATGTTTGGATCGAGCCCCAGGGGAAGCCCCCATTCGCCAATAATCAGGGTTATGGTGGTGCCACCACCCAGAAGCATGGACCAAAAGGCAGCAGCAGGACGTGCATTTTTAAAGAACAGGGCCCCGACAACGGGTATAAATAATCCGGATACCATAAACGCATAGGAGTGAAGCATGAGCTCCAGCACACTGGGCATCACAGAGGCCAGCATCAGCGCGATGACCCCAAGAATCAATGTAAGGCCCTGGCTAACCAGCAGGAATGACTTTCTGCCTTCCGGCACATTAAACCACCTGGCAAGAATATCGGTCAGGAAGTTTCCGCTTGATGCCATCAGACAGCTGTCGGCGGTCGACATGATGGCCGAGAAATAGGCCGCCATCATCAATCCCATTAATCCGACCGGCAATACGGTACGCAGCAGCAATGGAAGACCTTGTTCTGCATCTATATCAGAAGCTGCGGAAAAACCAATGTATTCAAACATCCCCTGTGCGATAGCCACACGTGCAAACAATCCCAGCAGTACGCCCATAAATGCCATGATTGGCCACTCAAACAATCCGGCAATATACCAGGCTTTCTGGGCTTGCCTTCTGTCGCGCGAAGCATAGATGCGCTGGTAGAGTGTCATCCCCACAAACCATATGGGGATGATGGTTACGCCCCAGTTTAGCAATTGTTGCCAGGCAATATTTGTCAGGCTGAAATATTCCGGTGGCAATACCTCCCGGATGCCTGCCATGCCGCCCACACTGTAAAAAGCAATGGGGATTCCTATAAAAATCAATCCGGACATCAGAATGATCCACTGGATGGTGTCTGTATAGATCACTGCTTTGATTCCCCCCATGGCTGTGTATACGATCACAATGATGCCCATAATGATCAGGGCTGTTTGTCTTTCCAAAAGCGGGGTGAACGTGGCTTCTGCAAGTATGGCTCCCGCAAGGATCTGTGAACTGGTAAACCCCAGGTAGCCTATGGCAGATATAATGCCTGCCAGCATGGCCACGTTGGGACTGTAAAAACTGCCCAGGAACTGGGGGAATGTGTAAAAAGTCTTTGTTTTTTCCAATTGTTTGACCCGGGGAATGAGCAATACAGCACTCAACCATGCCCCAACCAGGCCCGTAAACAACATCCACGATCCGGCCAGACCCATGATAAAGCCAAGCCCCCCCAATCCGATCGAAAACCCGCCGCCAACATCTGTGGCAACGACTGACAGG
>SL_3KL_010_SEDDRAFT_10001747_pt1 | contig 19874 bp, 14 predicted proteins | sample SodLakKL_010_SED_2_FD_10381 | JGI IMG/M metagenome (IMG submission 10381) | reverse complement strand
TGGTCGCGGCGGCGATGAAGGAATGGGCGATGGCAAAGGGTGCCAAATTCTTCTCGCACATCTTCTACCCGATGACCAATATCACCGCCGAGAAGCATGACGGATTCATCCTTACCAATGCCGATGGCGGGGCGATGACCGAGTTTACCGGTAGCCTGCTGATCAAGGGCGAACCGGATGGCTCCTCGTTTCCCAACGGCAGCTTGCGGATGACCAATGCCGCCCGCGGCTACACGGCCTGGGATCCCACCAGCCCGGCCTACATCATGCACACCGCCAACGGTGCCACCTTGATGATTCCCAGCGTCTTCATGTCGTGGACCGGCGAAACACTGGATAAGAAGATTCCCCTGCTGCGGTCCAACGCCGCGATGAACAAGGCCGCGCAGCGCGTGCTGGCACTCATGGGCGAGACGGACATCGCCCCGCTCAATTCCAGCTGTGGCGCCGAACAGGAATATTTCCTCGTCGATGCCGGCCTGGCCAATAGTCGGCCGGACCTGCTGCTGGCCGGGCGCACGCTGTTTGGTGCGCCGCCGGCCAAGGGCCAGGAATTCGACGACCATTATTTTGGCGCCATTCCGGAGCGGGTACAGGTCTTCATGCAGGACTTTGAAGACAAGTTGTACCGCCTGGGGATTCCGGCCAAGACGCACCACAACGAGGTGGCCCCGGGCCAATTCGAGATTGCGCCGTACTTTGAGGCGGCCAACGTCGCTGCGGACCATCAGCAGCTGATGATGACCCTGCTCAAGAGCACCGCCAACGCCCACGGGTTTCTCTGCCTGCTGCACGAGAAACCCTTTGCCGGGGTGAATGGGTCCGGTAAACACGTCAACTGGTCGGTTGGCAACGCGACCCAGGGCAACCTGCTGGATCCGGGTAGTACGCCGAGTGACAATCTGAAGTTTCTGCTCTTTTGTGGCGCGGTCATTCGTGGCGTGCACCGTTTCGGACCGCTGCTCAGAGCCGTCATTGCCTCGGCCGCAAACGACCACCGGCTGGGCGCCAATGAAGCGCCTCCGGCCATTCTCTCGGTATATCTGGGTGACCAGTTGGAAAAGCTCTTCCTGGATATCAAGGCGGGGAAGCTGGAGGCTGCCGCCGAAGGTGGCATGATGGATCTGGGGCTGTCGCAAATTCTCCGCTTTGAGCGCGATCCCGGCGACCGCAACCGGACCTCGCCATTCGCCTTTACCGGCAACCGCTTCGAATTCCGCGCGGTGGGTTCATCGGCCTCCGTCTCGGGGCCGCTGGTCGCGATGAACACCATGCTCGCCGATTCCCTGAACTGGATCGCCGACAAGCTGGAAAAGGCCCTCCCTGACTCAGTGAACCAGACGGCGGCCGTCATCAGTGTGCTGAAGGAGTTGATCGAAAACCACGGCAATGTGGTCTTCGGCGGCGATGGCTACTCGGCCGAATGGCATCGGCAGGCGGTGGAGGAGAACGGCCTGAAGAACATTCCCACCACCGCCGATGCCCTGCCGGCACTGTGCGATCCCGAGGTGATCGCGTTGTTCGCCGATACCGGCGTCCTCACCCCGGTGGAACTGCAGAGCCGTTTCGAGGTGTACTCGGAGCAATACATCCTCTCCATCCAGGTGGAAGCGAAGCTTGTCGTGGACATGGTCAAGACCCTGTTTTACCCGGCGGCCATGCAGTACTTGTCCGCGCTGACGGCCACCAACCTCGGTCTTTCCCAACTTGGCATTGCCCTCGACGACGATACGGTGCGGTCGGTGAGCACCGGGGTGCAGGCAATGATGAAGGCAGTCGACAGATTGTCGAAGGCCATGGCCCGGGACGAGTTCAGCTCGGTCAACGAGCACATGCAGTATTGCGCCTATGAGATCCGTCCGCTGATGGATGCCGTGCGGGTGGAGGTCGACCAGTTGGAAACGGAAGTCGCCGATGAACTCTGGCCCGTGCCCAAGTACCGGGAGTTGCTGTTCATCAAATAATAAGCGGACAGCAAACCCGCTCAGGCGAATTCGACCTGACGGATCGTTCCCCCCGGTGCAACACGCACGGCGCAATACTTGAACTCGGGGATCTTGCCGTAGGGGTCGATCGCCTCGTTCGTCAGCAGGTTTGCCGCCGCTTCGACGTAGGCGAAGGGCAGGTAGACCTCGCCCCTCTGCATGCCATCGTCACCGCGCACATAGGCGGTGACCTCGCCCCGGCGGGAGGTAACGGTCAGCGGATCGCCCTGGCCGACCCCGAGTTCACGCATGTCGAGCGGATGCAGGCTCACCACGGGTACGGGCTCGATCGCGTGCAGGACCCTGGACCGGCGCGTCATCGACCCTGTGTGCCAGTGCTCGAGCTGGCGCCCGGTGATCAATACGAAGGGGTATTCCTCGTCCGGAGTCTCCGCAGCGCTGATGAGGTGGGCGGGAACGAAGCGGGCGCGTCCTCCGTCGCGCGGGAACTGGTCGCGGAAGACTACGCCCTGCCCCGGGTCGTCCGCGGACGCACAGGGATAGGTCACCGAATCCGCTTTCTCCAGTCGCTCCCAGGTGATACCGCGAATGGAAGGCATCGCCTGACGCATTTCCTCGTATACCTCGGAAACATCACCGTATTTCCAGTCGAGCCCGATCCGACGGGCAATCTCCTGGATCAGCTCCCAGTCCTGGCGTGCATCGCCGGGCAGATCCAGGGCCCTGCGCCCAAGTTGCACCCTGCGATCGGTGTTGGTGAAGGTTCCGGTTTTTTCCGGAAATCCGGAAGCCGGCAGCACGACATCCGCGTACGCAGCGGTCTCGGTGAGGAAGAGATCCTGCACGACCAGGTGATCGAGCATCGCTAGCGATTCACGCGCATGATTGAGATTCGGATCCGACATCGCCGGATTCTCGCCCATGATGTACATGCCGTGGAGCTTCCCATCGTGAATCGCGTTCATGATCTCGACCACGGTCAGGCCAGGTTCCGGATCGAGATTCTGCACGCCCCAGAACGCCTCGTACCACTTCCGGACCTCATCGTTGCCCACCGGTGCGTAGTCGGGATAGACCATCGGAATCAGACCGGCGTCGGAAGCTCCCTGGACGTTGTTCTGGCCGCGCAGCGGATGCAGGCCGACCCCCGGCTTGCCGATGTTTCCCGTCATCAGCGACAGGGCAATCAGGCAGCGGGCGTTGTCGGTGCCGTGAATGTGCTGTGACACGCCCATGCCCCAGAAGATGATCGATTTCGATGTGGCGTAGATTCGTGCCACTTCCCGGATCGTCCTGGCCGGAATGCCGCAGATGTCTGTCATGGCTTCGGGACTGTAGCCGTCCATGACGACCTTCTTCAGTTCGTCGAAGCCCTCGGTACGGCTGGCGATGAACCCCTCGTCGGTCAATCCCTCCTCGATGATGGTATACATCATCGCGTTGAGCAGGGCGACATCGGTATCCGGCCTGAACTGCAGGTAATGCATCGCGTGGCGCGCGATCGCCGTGCGACGCGGGTCCATGACCACGAGTTTCACGCCGCGCTCCGCGGCATTCTTCAGGAAGCTGGAGGCAACGGGGTGGTTCGAGGTCGGATTCGCCCCGATGACGAACATGACTTCCGCATGCTCGACATCGGCCACCTGGTTGGAAACCGCACCCGAGCCGATGCCTTCCATCAATGCGGCGACCGACGAGGCGTGACACAGTCGGGTGCAGTGGTCGACATTGTTCGTGCCGAACCCGGTGCGAACGAGCTTTTGGAACAGGTAGGCTTCCTCGTTCGACCCTTTGGCCGACCCGAATCCGGCCAGTGAACGGCCACCTTTCTGGTCGCGGATCGCCCGGAAGCCCGCAGCCGCGACGTCGAGCGCTTCCTCCCAGCTCGCCTCGCGGAAGTATTTCAGCGGATTCCCCGGATCGAAGTCCTCCGGCAGTTCCTTCTTCACGCCATCTCGACGAAGCAGCGGCTTCGTCAAGCGGTTCGGGTGCTGAACGTAATCGAAGCCATAACGTCCCTTCACGCACAGTCGACCCTGGTTCGAAGGTCCGTTGCGGCCCTCGACATACAGGATTCCGTTGTCACGGATGTTGTAGGTCAGCAGGCAACCAACACCACAGTAGGGGCATACGGAGTCAACCTGTACTTCCGGCTTGACCAGACCGACGCCGCCGGCCGGCATCAGCGCACCGGTCGGGCAGGCCTGGACGCACTCGCCGCAGGCGACACAGGAGGACTGGCCCAAAGGGTCGGCCAGATCGAACACGACCTCCATTTGGTCACCGCGGAACGCGAAGCCAATAACGTCGTTCACCTGCTCCTCGCGGCAGGCGCGAACGCAGCGCGAGCACTGGATGCAGGCGTCGAGGTTGACCGCGATTGCGGGGTGCGACAGATCGGGCCGCGGCTGCCGGCGAGGGGCAAACCGAGGCTTGCCGAGANCCAGCTTTTTTGCCCAGTGGTCCAGCTCGCTGTCGAGGGTGTATCNCGTCTCCGGCATGTCTGAGCGCAGCAGTTCGAANACCATCTTCTGCGCCCGTACCGCCCGGTCGCTCGTACTGCACACCACCATGCCCTCGGTCGGCCGGCGCACGCAGGACGGTGCAAGCACGCGCTCGCCTTCGATCTCGACCATGCAGGCTCTGCAGTTGCCGACCTCGCGCATGCCATCGGTGTAACAGAGATGCGGAATATCGACCCCATTGCGCCGGGCCGCCTGGAGAATCGATTCTCCGGCCCGCGCCTCGATGGCGCGGCCGTTCAGGTTGAACCGGAGCGTGGCAACAACTGCCTCGGGTTCGGCTGCCATCAGGCCAGTTCCTCCGGAAAATGCTTGATCACCGATCGCAACGGGTTCGGCGCCGCCTGACCAAGGCCGCAGATCGAAGCGTCGACCATGCACAGGGAGAGTTCCTCGAGCAGATCAGTGTCCCAATGATCCTGCTCCATCAAATCCACCGCCTTGGCCGTACCTACACGGCAGGGCGTACACTGGCCACAGGACTCGTGCCGGAAGAAGCGCATCGCGTTGAGCGCAGCCCGGCGCGCGCTGTCGCGATCGGAGAGTACGATCACGGCCGCGGAACCGATGAAGCAGTTGCGATCGAACTCCTGGATCGTGTCGAAATCGAGCGGCACATCCGCAGCTCGCGCCGGCAGGATCCCGCCGGAGGCACCACCAGGGAAGAAGCCGTACAGCGCATGGCCCGCCTCCATTCCCCCGCAGAACTCGTCGATCAGTTCCCGCAACGTGATCCCGGCCGGCGCGAGATGAACACCCGGCCGGCATACGCGACCGCTGACCGAAAACGAGCGCAGGCCATGGCGGCCATTGCGACCGTGATCCGCGAACCAATCCGCACCCTTTTCCAGGACGTCCCGGATCCAGTGCATGGTTTCCAGATTCTGTTCCAGGGTCGGCCGGCCGAAAATGCCTACCTGGGCAACCAGCGGCGGACGCAGGCGCGGCATGCCTCGCTTACCCTCGATCGATTCGATCAGCGCCGATTCCTCGCCGCAGATGTACGCGCCCGCGCCGCGCCGGATATGGATCCGCGGCAGCGCACAGGGTGGATCCGCCTGCAATTCGGCGATGGCCCGGTGCAGAATCTGTTCAGCCGCAGCGTACTCGTCGCGCAGGTAGATCCAGACATCGGGCGCGGTGATTGCCCAGGCTCCGATCAGCGTACCCTCGATAAACCGGTGCGGATCACGTTCCAGGTAGTACCGATCCTTGAACGTACCCGGCTCACCCTCGTCGACGTTGATTGCGACATAGCGTGGTTCCGGCTGGTCACGCAGAGCGCGCCACTTGCGTCCCGCTGGAAAGCCGGCACCCCCCATGCCGCGCAGTTTGGCGCTCTCCAGCGTCGTGAGGATCTCCTCGACGTCGCGCCGACCCTCCACGCAGCCAGCCAACAGTTGATAGCCGCCAGCGGCGCGATAGGATCCGTAATGAACCGTGTCCAGCGGCAGATCGGGCACCACGGCCCGGGCATCGACCGCCCGCCGCACCCGCTCCAGCGTCGCATGGCCCACCTGGTTGCGGCCGACGACGGCGACGGGCGCTTCGTAACAGCGACCGACGCAGGGCACGCGCTGGATCCGTACCCGGTCACCAATCCCTTCCTCGAGAGAGCGCACGAGATCGTCGCAGCCGTAGAGTTCGCAGGTGATCGAATCGCAGACGCGGACCGTGATCGCCGCAGGAGGTGACGTGCCCTCCTTCACCACGTCGAAGTGGTGATAGAACGTCGCGACCTCGTAGACTTCGGCGGGCGCAAGTTTCATTTCCCGGGCCAGAGCCACCAGATGGTCGGCGGAGATCTGGCCGAAATGGTCCTGAATCCGGTGCAGGTGTTCGATCAACAGGTCCGCGTCGCGCGGACAGTCGCCCAGCAGCACACGCACGGCCTCCAGTGCGGCCGCATCCGCCGAACGTCCCTTCGGCTTGCCGAGTTGCCGCAAGGGTACCATCACGTTCCGGACCTTCCGGGTATCACTCATCGCGTTACTATCCCCGCTGACCTGGCATCGTCCCGCAGGACGAGGGGTAGCCGGACCCTCTTCGGCCCGGCCGGCAGGCTCAAGAAACCGTCGCGCAGCCCCGTCTCAGGGGCTGGCCTTTTCCGGTTTTGGGCATCTTCGCAGGCTCGGCTCCGTGCGGCCACTTTGTGCAGGCGCCGATTCGTCGGGCCGCAAGAGCATGCGCCACTCGCGGGCGCGGGCGCGTTGCTGGGAGATGCGGTTCATTGACCCGCCGGTTAGGGTCGCCATGGTTTCTCTCCCCTTGCGTGTGTGCCGGGCGCAGCACGGCCCCTGGGCCGGCGTCGCGGCGCAGGTGTCATCCGGAGCGCACCAAGCCACGAGGGTGGTGTCTTTCTGGTGCGCCCGCGGTTGGGAAAACAATGCAACGGAATCACCATCCGGACGTACCCGGATCGCCCTTGAACGGCCCCACCACGTCTCTGGTGATCCATCCGCCGTAAAAGCCCCCGGCCTGAGGCAGGACCCGCTCGCCAGCCACGAAGCAGGCAACGCGATCGGGGTAGAAGGCATACCAGCCGGCCAGTGTCTCGAACTCCGGGAACGGTTCCGGGTAGATCCAGGCGACCGGAGCGCCGCGCTCTGCAGCATGGGCGAGTTCGAAGTACCGGGCCGGCCCCTTCCATTCGCAGAATGAATGCCCGGACATCGGGATCAACAGGTCTTCTTCCACATCTTCCGGCGGCAGGTAGAAAGTCGGCGCACTTGCCGTCTCCAATACCCGCACAGATCTCTCGCTGACGGCGACGGTCTGGTCCCCGTTCTTGATCAGAACCCCCCTCGAATCCGGTGTGACGACGGGAGGACGCGGATAGTCCCAGACCGACTCTTGCCCCGGACCGGGTTCATGCGCGAACGGCGGGCGCTTGGCACCGGTGTGCGTCCAGCCCGCACGGGCAGCCCGAATTTCTCGGGGCAGATCATGCATGGTGACTTCTCCTTCGGCATTCTTCCGTGGGTTGAACTCGGCTACATACCGTAATTTAGACCATCTCTGCGGGCCGAGCGGCCGAAACTGGACCAGCTTTCACGGTCGCGTGTGGCGAAAATGCCAAAAGCCAAGTCGAGCAGGCCGGTTTCTTCGCCTTCTGATCTCCCGCCAGGATGATGGTTGGCGACGCACCCACTACCCGCGCCGGGCTTGGCCGCAGTCCCGGGGATGCTGCTATCCTTCAATGAACGAGGATCGGCAGTCAGGCGTGATGCTTTCCCCGTGACCGCATGCGCCCGTCCCGCTGCACCCTTCTGCAAACTCCCCCATGGGAATCGCTTGAACGATGGTGAAGGCCCACTCCAGAACCCTGATCCGCTGTCCGTTGCCAGACGTCTACGATTTCGTGGTGGTTGATTTCGTCCGCAACTATCCACGGTGGTCTCCCGAGGTCCAACACCTGAGACCCTTGACCGACGGGCCGCTGGACCTGGGCTGGACGGCCCACCAAGTGAGGATCGACCAGGGTCGTCGCACCGAAACCGACTTCCGGGTCATCGCGCTTGATCCGCAGCATTATGTGTGTTTCAAGGGAATCAAGGACCCGTTCGTGATCGACTATCGATTCGACCCGCAGGGGGAGAACACGCAGCTGACCTTCAGCTTCGAACTGGCGCGGCTGGGTTTCGCGCTGCGGCCGTTTGAGAAGCTCATTCGGTTTGCGGTACAGGACGGCACGGAACGGGTCGTGCGCAACCTGAAGGCCCTGGTCGAAAGGGAACTCGGCCAGAAATCGACCGACTCAACGACCTCCTGAGCGTATCCTTCACCGGAGAAACCATGCTGTTTACCGCCGAGAAAGACACCGGAATCATCCCACACGTTCTGACCCAGATCCTGGATACCTGCGTGAATGGCGTGACCCTCTCCGACCCCGACATGCCGGACAACCCGATCGTATACGCGAATTCCGTCTTTGAGCGGATGACGGGCTACAGTCGCGAGGAGATCCTCGGTCACAACTGTCGTTTTCTGCAGGGCCAGGACCGGGATCAGCCCGCGCTGGAGGAGATCCGTGCCGCAGTCAGAGAGCATCGCGCCGTCGAGGTGACGCTGCGCAATTATCGCAAGGACGGGACCTTGTTCCACAACCGATTGTCAATTCAGCCGCTTCGGGATGCGTCGGGCCACCTGATCTACTATCTCGGCGTGCAATATGACGTCAGCGAACTCGTCAACGCCCGGGCTGAGGTCGATCGTCTTGAAAACATGCTGAAATCGGCCGCGCAGGACTGACTTCCATCCGAGCGAGGCGCCCTCCTTCGCTCGTGACGTCGCTTTGCTCAGCAGCCCCCCGCCTAGTGGGCCATGCCCGCTCCTGGGTAGTATTACCTAGGTAGAGAATCGGCTTTCCTATTCTGCACTACAGTCCTATGCTTGATATCGTAAGTACTAGATCGAATCAGGTTGCGTCGCGGGAACGTCCATTCCTAGAGGGGTTGCTGATGCAGGATCATAACGATGAGAACGCCTGGGTTCGGACCAGAGTGTGGCTGGTCCTCGGCAACGGCCACCGGATACAGGTCCAGGCTCGGAAGCTTTGCCGCATCGGCGGCTTTCTGGAATACACCGGCCCCGTATGGGATCGCTTGCTGGAAATCGTCTTCCCAGAACCGGACGCGCTGGAGGGTGGCTATCGCACCCACGCCATGGTGGCGCGCCAGTGCCCCGATGGCATCTGGGTCCGTTTCACCCGGGAGTTGCCCAAATCCTCAGTACGGTTGGTGCCCCGCTGAGAACGGGCACCAAATGCCCATCACAGACGAAACTGGGCCAATGCGGCCTGAATCGCGCTTTCGACGCGTTTCAGTTCCTCGGTCGCTGCACTGACTCCATCGGCGGTACGGGCTGACTTGTCGGCCCCGTCCGAAATCTGGACGATATTGCGGTTGATCTCCTCGACAACGGCGCTTTGCTGACGGGCGGCTACCGCGATCTGGTCGGTCATGTCGACGATCGTACCAACGGACTGCTGAATCTTCTCGAGTGCCAACTGCACCTCCGCCGTCTGGGTCATGGTACTCCCGGCCTCTGCACGCCCCTGCTGCATGACCCCCACCGCATTTTTCGTGGAACCCTGAAGCCGACTGATCATGGTGTCGATCTCGTCGGTGGATTCCTGCGTACGGGTCGCAAGCAGACGCACCTCATCGGCCACCACAGCGAACCCCCGACCGTGCGCACCCGCGCGAGCGGCCTCGATGGCGGCATTCAGTGCCAGCAGGTTGGTTTGCTGAGCGATCCCGCGGATGACCTCGAGGATCGTGCCGATCTGTTTGGAATCCTCGCCAAGCCCAGCAACCGTCGCGGCCGCAGCCTCGACCGTTTGCAAAAGGGCGGCCATGGATGCCACGTTTTTTTCCATGACCGTCATGCCACTGGTCACCGCAGCCTCCACTTCCTGCCCGGAATCCGAGGCTGCGACGGTATTGCGCGCAATCTCCTCGGCACTGCTCTGCAACTCGTTGATCGCGGTGGCAACGCGGTCGATCTCGTCGCGCTGCCGTGCCACCGAGGCGCGAGCCTCCTGGGCCTGCTCGTGGAGAATACTCGTGGATTGCCCCAAGGCATGCGTTTCCTTTCGCGCCTCGCCCACGGCCCCGGCGATCTTTCCCACGAACCGGTTGAAGGCCACGCCGAGTTGAGACAATTCGCGCAATCCATGTTCACCCAACCGGCGGCTGAGGTCGCCATCGCCCTGGGCAATCTCCCCGAGGGCCTCACTGGATGCATTCAGTCCACGCCGCACCACTAGAATGATGACGAAGGCTGCTGACAAGCCCAGCACGATTCCCACCGCGGCCAGAATGCTCTGGGTCACCTGGGCCCTTGCCATCGACGCCGACAGGTTTCTCGCGTCATTATCGACCCGTTCGGTGATCGCCTCGCTGATCGCCTGCAGGTGACCGCGGGCGTTCATGATCAGGGGGCCGACCTCCGTGCGGATCAAGTAGGCATCCTGCTGTGCCTGGTCGCTGCCATGGACCGCGACCAGATCCTCGAGCGCTGTGTTGAGCCCACGCAGGACTTCAGCGAACTCCTCCAGCGCGTCTTGCTGTTCGAAATCCAGGTCATCGATCTGCGCGAGGAGTTGTTCGGTGATACGGTTGGCCTGGTCGGAATACAGTCTTAGATTTTGCTCGAATGCACTTTCGGGAAAGGCAAGGAACCCTCGCAGATTGGATGTCACCTGTAGCGATGCGGCGCGCAGATCATAAAGACTGGTGAGCCGACCGAGGGACTGCTCAAAGGACGGAAGATCAAGTTCCACGGAAATCATGATATCGGTCAGTTGGGACATCTCCCTTGTGGCCGGATTGACGCGTGCGTTCGCGATGGCAAGGGCCGGCATGTTCTCCGCAGCATCTTCCGCCACGGTGATCAGCCGTGCCTGCTGACCTTGAAAACGTTCTATCGCACTCCGGACCTCCCTGGCCGCCAAAGCAAGGTCCGGGTCTCCGGCAACCACTGGATCGGAGAGAAGCAGGTTCGATTCCCGGTCGAGTTGACCCATGGCGCTGATCCAGGTGGCTCGATGCTGCTCTGCCTCACTCATCAGGTAAAAACCCAGGAATGCCGCGCTCTCCTGCAGCAACTGTTCGACCCGGTTGACCCGCGAGATGGCCGCGTAATCCACCTCGGTGATGGTTGCCACTTCCTGCGCAGCGAGATTCATCGCTCGCAAGGCGAGAAGCGAGTTCGCGATCAGGATGATGACCACCAGGCCGAACCCGGCAACCAGAAGCCCGCGAATCGAAAGTCTGTTGAGCATTTCCCCTCCCTTGCAGCGTCCTTAAGGACGCTGAATCCCTTGCGTGGGCCCCTTGGCGTGATGTGAGCATAGACGAAGATCTCCCATCACAGATCGGCCACACGACTCCGCCAACTCCCCAAGACGGCGTTCTGGGCCGAGGCTGTCCTCTGTCTTGCTGTCTTCGTGATGCTCGCCCGTTCCTGGAAGGCTACACGCGGTTGCGGGTCCAGGCTATACGGCGGCAGCGCGGCCCGCTCATCTTCCCCGCAACTCACCCAGACCCTGCCCCTGGAAAAACTCCGCGAAGTTCTCGTCGAGTTCATCAGGCTCGAAGCGTCGCCCGCAGGCGGTGTGGACTTCTTCGAGGAACCGCTTCTGCTTGCGGCGGGGCCGGCCGTCGAGCATCACGGTTGTGTTCAAGAGCAGCAGCAGCAGATCCTGCTCCGCCGGCTTCAGCTGCGCGAGACCGTGTCGGTGTGCCGTCCAGTCGACAGCCAGCGAACCCCGTTCGATCTCGAACTCCTGGAACAGGCGTCCCAGCAGGAGTACGAAGTTGGGATGGTCGTTCTCGCTGCGGATAATGACCTCGGCAACCGCTTCCACCATGAGCCGCCGGGTATGCTCATCGAGGCCAGCCAGCTTGCTCCGAACGCTTTCGGCCAGTTCCTCGATGGCCACCGGCCCGGCAGCGCGGACACGCGATCCGCGCATGATCCAACCGATGATGATCGCATTCCAGACCGCGTATACGACGATCGCCACCAGGGGTATCAGCGCACGCACCGCGGCCCGTGCCAGCACCCGACGCAGCATCACACGGACGATGAAGCTGGTGGCGCCGATCTTCAGCCGGTACATCAATGCATAGGCCCAAAGCCTCCAGCGCGGCACCCGCTGGAACGGGTCGATGCCGTATATCGGCTCCCGGGGGTCGGGCAGATCCAGCGCCGAACGCGACAGGCCAATGGCGATCACCTGCTCCACCTCGTGTTCGGACAGCCGTAGCCCGGCGATGGACGTGATTCGCGCCACCCGCCACAGGACAACCCAGTAGAGAAACACGATCTCCACCCCACTGACCAACACCGAAATGGCCAGGAAGATCGCCCAGTATTCGATCCACCGAAGCCAAGACTCGTCCGTATCCGTGATCGTGAAGTTGAGCCAGATCTCCAGACCCCCGATCAAGGCACCCGACGCGATACCGGAGACCGCGGCCAGGATCACGGCTGAAATCTCCAGCCAGCGAATGGTGCGCAGTTCTTCCCGGGGCCATCGGTGCACCCGCGGCTCCTTCAGCGCGTTGCGTCTGCGCAGGTACCGGACCGCCATCCGTTCGATGGCGTTCAACTTTGCCAAATCCGGTTTGGCCGGGTCCATGATCATGCCCCTTAGCTCTGAATCCCGGCGAAGCTAGCCCGCGCTGGCCCCTTCCGTCAACGAAAGGGGGACCTCACTGCAGGCTCCGCGACCGGGACAACGGGTCGAGGGGCATCAGTGCGGCCCCTTGTGCGAGGCGGGCGTGGCACGGTCCTGCGACCAGGTGCGCAGCGCCTTGATCTGTTCGGACATGGTCTTCGACAACGGCACGATCCGCGCTGTGCTCCAGAACAGATCGCGCTCATTCAACTCCCGCCCTTCCTCCCACGCGTGCACTGCGGCCGACTTGATTCCCTGTTCGATCTCGGCCCCGCTCCAGCTCCGGGTAAGGACGGCCAGTGTCTTGAGGTTGAAAGCGGCCGGATCCGCACCGGCCGTGCGCAGATGAATCTCGATGATCCCCACGCGCTCCTCCTCCGTGGGCAGGTCGAGGAAGAACAGCTGGTCGAATCGCCCCTTGCGGATGACCTCGGCGGGAAGCAGCTGGATCCGGTTGGCCGTGGCCACGACGAAGACGCCGGGGGGCTTTTCCTGCATCCAGGTGAGAAAGCTGGAGAAGATGTTTGGATTGTTGCCCCGCTTGCTCTCGGTATCGTAGCCGAAGCTGTTCTCCATCTCGTCGATCCAGAGCACCAGAGGCGCGATCTGCTCGGCAAGGCGCAGGGCGTTGTCGAACGCGTACTCCGGCGAACCGAAGGCCCCGGAGAGCACCAGGTTCATGTCCAACCGCACCAGCGGCAGCGACCAGGCGCTGGCGATGACCTTCGCCGCCATGCTCTTGCCGCAGCCGCTAACGCCCATGAACAGCACTCCGGAGGGTGGCGGCACGCGCGCATCGGCCCGCTCTCCGGAGAAGAAAGCCCGGCGGGTGAGCACCCACTCCTTGAGATTCTGAAGACCCCCGACGCGATCGATGTCCACCGTCTCCGGCATATACTTCAGGCAGGCCTCGCGCATGAGTGCCGTGGCCTTCTCCTCGCGGATCTCGACCAGTGCGGCCTCGGTACCGAGCTTGCCCTCCTCTGACAGACGCCGCATCAGGTGTCTGGCCTCATTGAGCATCATGCCCTTCATCGAAGTCGCAGCCTGGATCAGCCAGGGTTCGGCAGGCGCATCCGCGCCCTCCTCCGATGACGCGAGACGCCTGATCTCTGCGAGAATTTCCCGCTCGTCGGGAGCGCCGAGCTCGACCGTGAAGAGTTGCCGCGAAAGCACCTCGGGGATTCGCCACACCGGGCTGGACAGGAAGATGCAGGTCCTGCTGCCGGACAGCGACTCGTACAGGTCGCGCAGGCCCCGGACCACGCCAGGATGGGTCTCGAACAGCAGCGGCAGATCCTTCAGGAGGTAAAAGGCCTCCTGCGGGTCTGCGAGGATTCCCTGGAGGGCCTGGATCGGATCGTGTGTTGCATTCGCCTCCGCCGATTGACCGGAAAATCCTTGGGTGAGCGTCCAGACGTGCACGGGGCGGCCGTCTGCGAAGCGGGATGCGGACAACTGCTCCAGCATGCGTTCCAGCCGGTCCTCCTCGTAACAACGGACGTAAACCAGCGGCTGGGCTCCGGCGATTGCCTTCCCGATGCGGGTCATGGCGCTATTCAAGGGTCGGGCTCCTGTGATGGGTGGGTTCCCGGGGTGCAGGATCTCTGCTTACGCTCTTTCCCCGGGTCCGGCAGGCTGCTAGCTTGCCATGTTTCTTCTCCCCTTTGGGGCTCTTTCCCGGGGGGGCGGAGGCGTGACTGCCCGACGAAACTCGTGCGCTTGCGGGCGTCTGTTCATGCAGAGGCAAACCACCCGGTGGAGAGACCCCAAGTGCCGTCCGCAGTCCCTGGGCTTGCCAACCGGGCAGCGAATCCCGCACGCTCGGTGACCCATGTCTGACCCTCGAACCCCGTTCAGCAGGCCCCGGCCCATACCAACCCACCTCATCACGGGTTTCCTTGGGGTCGGCAAGACCACCGCCATTCGCCGGTTGCTGGAGCGGCGGCCCAAGGACGAGCGCTGGGCGGTCCTCGTGAACGAATTCGGGGAAGTGGGCGTCGATGCGGAACTGCTGGCCGATGGCGAGGTTGCCGTCCGCCAGGTGGCCGGAGGCTGCTTGTGCTGCGTGGCGAGTCAGGCCTTCACGGTCGGCCTGAACCATATCATTCGCCGGGAGCGCCCCCAGCGCATCCTGATCGAACCGACGGGCCTGGGACACCCGGCGCAGGTCATCGAGACACTGACGGGACCGCTCTACGCATCGATACTGGAGCTTCGCGCCAGCATCACCCTGATGGACGCGCGCCACCTTGCCTCGATCCGACACCGAGCGCACCAGACCTGGCGTGACCAGATCCACCTGGGCGATGTCCTGGTAGCCAACAAGGCGGACCTCTACAGCGACCGGGATCGCGAGGCCTTCTTCGAGTTTGCACGCGCAATGGACCCTCCGAAACTGCGGACCGCGCTGGTGGCACACGGCGACCTCGACCTGGCATGGCTGGAGCTGCCCCTGAGCGCGGCGCGGAGAGCCCTCTTCCCCGAAGCGCACGCGTTCCTGACGGCGCATCGGCTGCAAACCTCGGAATCCATGGATGCCCAACCCCTGGAGACAGACCGCCCAGAGTGGTGGACCGCGGAATCGCGGGGCGAGGGACATTTCGGACGTAGCTGGCGGTTTGGCCCGGCGGTACAATTCGACTCCATTCGCCTGGACGAGGTCCTGCGCCGGCATGCCTGGGACCGGGTCAAGGGCGTCGTGGCCACCCCTACCGGCTGGGTGAGCATCAACCGTGTCGCCGGGGTGGGCGGCCTCGAGCCCCATCCGGGCGCTGCGGAAGGGCGGCTGGAAATCATCCACCACAGGCCGCTGGATGGGGAGGCCATCGATCGCCAGCTACTGGGGGCGCGGCGGCCGATCGATCCCTGAAGGGCACCTCCGGCATTGCCGGAACCCCTGAGGCGGGTTACCTTCGTCGGAGACGATCACGAAAGCGAGTGTTGGATCGGGAGTGGCGTTGCAGCAGTCGGTGAAGAAAATCGAATCGCGCACGGGTGGCCAGCGGATGTCGACGATGATCGAGCGGACGGCCGTCGCCAGTTCCGCGATCTGCAAGCGTTGCAGAAGAAGCTGGCATGATGGTCTGGAGAGTCCACTTTGACGTCACGCCATCCGCGCCCGGCCACCATTGAACAGGATCGGCGCCTCACGAGAGACCCCGGGGACACGGGCAGTCCCCGAATTAACGGCGCCGCCTCGATGCCCGGCCCACGCACGCGGGTTCCATACCCCCATGGCCGCTTTGAAGCAGCCGTGTCGCGGCTCCTGGGGCGGGTCAAGAACTGGCGTTTCCGCGAGGGCGCGTTGCTGCACCTGCGCGAAACCGTGCCCGGAATCGATCTGCTGAACTGGCTGCAGGTCAACCCCCACGGTGCGCGCTGCTTCTGGCGGGACCGCGAGCACGTGATGAGCGTCGCCGGGGTCGGTGCGGCGGCCGAACTCGTCGCGCATTCCGCTCACGATCACGCACGGCTGCTGGCAAGGATCAACACGATCCTGGAGGGCCGGGATGCGTTCTTCCTCGGTGGCCTCGCCTTTGCCGGTGACAACGGCAGGGACGAATGGTCCGCCTTCCCCGCTGCCCGCTTCGTGCTCCCCGCGATCGAGCTTCGCCAGCGGGGCCTGGAACACCACCTTGCGGTGAACCTGCTGGCGGAATCCCCCGGCGAGTTCGTGCGCATGAAGACGCACCTGATCGAGCTGCTGTGCAAGCTGGAGTTTCGGCCTCAGGCATTGCAAAACGCGGATTTGCCTAGCGTTGCGCGTCGTATCGACGACATGGACTTCCCCGTGTGCCGGGAGCGCATCGCCGACATCCTTCGCGATATCGCGCAGGGCCGCCTGCACAAGGCGGTGCTGGCACGCCGGGTCGAACTTCGCCTGACGGCGCCCGTGGCCCCCTTCATGGTGCTGCAGCGCTGGTGCAATACGAATCCCGATAGTTTCGGCTTTGCGATGGAGCAGGCGAATGACCTGTTCATGGGCTGCTCGCCGGAGCGGCTCTACCGACGGTGGGACCGGGAGGTCCGGACCGAATCCCTGGCAGGAACGGTTCGCCGCGGTCTGACCCGGGAGGAAGACGCGGACATGGAACGCAGGCTGCGCGACGACCCCAAGCTGGTGCATGAACACGATCTCGTGACCCGCTTCGTGCGCAGCCAGATCGCACCCTGGGTGACCGACACCGATAGCCCAAGCGAAGCCGGTGTCTTCAAGCTGGACCGTATCCAGCACCGCCATCTCCCAATCAGAGCCACCCTGAAGCCCGGGGTGCTGGACGCTCAACTCCTGCAGGCCCTGCACCCGACCCCCGCAGTCTGTGGCTTCCCGCGCGGCGCGGCGCAGGCGCTCATCCGGCGTCAGGAGACGGTGCAGCGGGGCTGGTACAGCGGTGCGGTCGGTATCGTTTCGCCGCATCACTCCGAGTTCGCTGTGGCCATCCGCTCCGCGCTGGTGAACCGGGATCGGATTCTGTGCTATTCCGGCGTGGGCATCGTCGACGGCTCGGATCCCGAGGCGGAATGGAACGAACTGGAAGCCAAGATCGAATCCTTCCTATCCGTGCTGGGATGCTGAAACACACAGGTTTCACCCACATCAACGAGGCCTGGGCCTATGTGCTGATGGACCGGCTGCACCGCGGGCACGGGGTCCAGGACGTCTGCATCGCCCCCGGCAGCCGCAGCGCACCCCTCGTTCTCGCCGCGGCCCGCTACAGCCGGGATCACTCTGATGTCGCGCTGCATAGCCACTTCGACGAACGCGGCCTCGCCTTTTATGCGCTGGGGCTGGCCAAGTCGGCACGGAGGCCCGTCGCCATCGTCACCACCTCAGGGACCGCGGTCGCCAATCTGCACCCGGCCCTGGTGGAGGCCTTCGAGGACCACCGACCCCTGATCGCGATCAGCGCCGACCGGCCCGAGGAACTGCACGGCTGCGGCGCGAACCAGGCCATCAACCAACGGGGAATCTTCGCGACCCACGTCCGCGGCGAACTCCGGTTGCCCTCCCCCGACCCGTCCTGGTCGGCAGGGCGTCTGGGCCGGGAGCTCGACGGTGTCCTCAGCCGGTTGCGCGGGGTCGACGCGGGTCCCGTGCACATCAACGTGCCCTTCCGTGAACCACTGTACGGAGCACCGGGTCAGCAGGACTTCAGCGCCTGGCTGGCGGACCTCGAGGACGGCAGCCACGGGAACCCGGCGAGGGCCCTGGAACCGGCTGGCCTGGGAGGCCTGGCCGGTCCTTTGCTGCTGGTGGCCGGGCGGCTCGAAGCGGAAGAGGCCGATGCCGTACTCGCGCTGGGGCAACGCTGCGGGATACCCATCGTGGCCGACATCGGCAGCCAGCTGCGCCTGCTGCACGNCCCCGCCGTACTGGAAGGGCCGGACCTCCTGTTTGCCAGCCCGCGCGGACTGGCTGCACTGGAGGGAGTGGAACAGGTTCTTCAGTTTGGCGGGCGCCTGACGGGGAAGCGGCTCAACCAGTGGCTCTCGGCCTTCGACGGCCAACGTTGGCTGATCAGCCGTCACTCATCCTATCTGGACCCGGAACACCGGGCCGTCGCGATTCAGGCGGATATCCCCGCATTCTGCAGGAAACTGGTCGTGTCCCCGCAAACAGACCTGGGACTGACATCCATTGCCCGGGAGCTGAGTGCCCGCGTGGACGGTTTTCTCGTCGAGAGCTTCTCGGAACTCGCGGCGGCCCGCATCATCAGCGAGGAGATTCCGCCGGCCATGGCACTGTTGCCGGGCAACAGCCTCAGTATCCGCCTGATGGATCGGTTCGCGCGCGCCCGGTTCGGTAACGCCTGCGTGACCAACCGGGGCGCCAGCGGCATCGACGGCCTGCTCGCCACCGCCTGCGGTTTTATCCAAAGGTATGCAGGGGGAGTGACGCTGTTGCTGGGCGATCTGTCCCTGTTGCACGACCTGAACAGCCTGGCGCTGGCCGCGCGCAGTCCGAGGCCCCTGGTGATCGTGGTCCTCAACAACGATGGCGGTGGAATCTTTAACCTGTTGCCAGCAAAGGAACAGGGCGAGTGGTTCGAGACCCTGTTTCAGCTTCCCCACGGCCTGAATTTTCAATACGCCGCTGTGCAGTTCGGCGTGCGGTACGCGTGTCCCGCATCGGCCCCGGCGCTGCGCGCGGAGTATGTCGAAGCCTGCGCACGACAGGGCTGCACGCTCATCGAGCTGCGCTTTGCACCTGGGCACAGCGCGGAACTGCTGCAAGAACTGAGCCGTCGGCTCCGGGGCGACGACGCGTGCTGAAGGTCGGGGCTGCGGGGCATCCGACGGTCGTGATGCTACACGGCTTCCTGGGTACGGGGGGAGACTGGGCGGGGGTGGCGCGTTTTCTGCAGCCCCGGTTTCGCTGTCTGCTGCCGGATCTGCCAGGGCACGATGGCAGACCCCTGGATCCGGTTGTTGGAGAGGACCCCTTCGCAGCCTATTCGGAATTTCTGTGGCGCAAGCTGGAACCGCTGTTGCCGCCCCGGTTCGCNNTGGTCGGCTACTCGCTGGGTGGACGGCTGGCATTGGATCTCGCCTGCCGGCATCCGCACCGGATCAGTGCCCTGATGCTCGAAGCGGCCCACCCCGGCCTCCCCCTGGCCGGCGAACGGGCGGAACGTGCTGTCGTCGACGCCGACTGGGCGCGCCGTTTCGAGACCGAACCGTGGCCGCGGGTACTCGATGACTGGTATCGGCAACCGGTGTTCGCATCGCTTTCGGACGAGCAACGCCGCGCCTTCATCGCGCGCCGCTCCGCGCAGTTGCCGGGTATCCTCTCGGAGGTGCTGCGTTCCACCAGCCTGGCCCGGCAACCCAACCGCTGGGATGACCTGCCACGGCTCACCATGCCCATCGGATTTCTGGTGGGGCGACTGGACGAAAAATTCTGCGCCGTCGGCGACCGGATGGCCGGGTTGGTCCCCCACTTCACCCTTGTCAAACTGGATGGCCTCGGGCATAACTGCCATGCCCTGGCGCCGGAAGCGGTGGCAGGGTTCATTCATCGCCTGTGCACCGCCGAGCCTGCCTCGTCATGAGACCATCCGCTGCCGATTCCTCCTCCATCGTCCCTGCCCTNGACTGGCAGGATTGTTCCGGCGATTACCGCGACATCCGCTATCACAAGGCGGAGGGGATCGCGAAGATCACCATCAACCGCCCCGAGGTTCGCAATGCCTTTCGGCCGATCACGGTGAAGGA
>SL_3KL_010_SEDDRAFT_10001746_pt1 | contig 19882 bp, 16 predicted proteins | sample SodLakKL_010_SED_2_FD_10381 | JGI IMG/M metagenome (IMG submission 10381) | reverse complement strand
TGCCGGCGAAGTAGAATCTACCACGATCCATGGTGATATCGGGGTGTATCCAAATGACGCATACACTGGTGAGGAAAACGTGGTTCAAACTGGCGGAGATGTATACCTTGCTGATGAAGTTGCACAGAATGCCCAGGACGATCTGTCAACTGCTTATACCGATGCTGAAACAAGAGAGGGGGCCACCGAAATTCCTACAGAGCTTGGTGGCCAGGAGTTGACTCCCGGTGTTTACGATTCAGCTGATGGAACTTTTGAGTTAACCGGCACACTTACACTCTACGCTGATAACCCGAATGATGCTTTTATTTTCCAGATGGATTCAACGCTCACTACAGCATCAGCCAGCAGTATTGTCCTAACCGGCGAAGCCACGTTCTGCCAGGTTTACTGGCAGGTCGGAAGCTCTGCGACCTTAGGAACAAACTCCACTTTTGTGGGGCATATTCTGGCCTTGACAGACATCACAGCGACTACCGGTGCCGAGGTGGAAGGCCAGCTGTTAGCCCTGAACGGCGCAGTCACTCTGGATACTAATACCATCACAGTTGTGGATTGTACACCTCCCGATGACCCCCACGATGATGCCCCGGAAGAAGATGAAGAAGATGAAACTGTAGAAGAAGTTGTTGATGATGAAGATGATGAAGAACTTCCACAGACGGGAGCACCTGTCAGTTACGGCTTAGGTCTGCTGCTCTTGGCTGGTGGAGCCTTAACTATAATTAAGAATAGAAGGTAAAGAAAAAATATTGAGGCCTGGCACTTTGATGTCGGGCCTTTTTAATTCTACCAGCAGCATTATTAACATAACGGACATGGCCAACAATATTGATGCGAATTGGAAGATAAACATGGCTAACGTTGCTGACGATGAAGAAAAAGGGTATAGGTTGAAAAGGCAAGGAAATGGCGAGGGATAACCCTTGCCTTTATTTTTGCTAGCCACGTGAGCTTTGGGATAGAAACAGGTAATGATAGCTAAATGCCAGTAATAACATTTTTCTGCAAAGCAAAATGGAATAGGGTGGCATTTTTATTACTGGACGACGCTTCGACGCTGACGACGCTATTAATGCCAGACCTGATTATTGACCACAAGTCGGAAAGGCTCACATGGATGACGTTGCTAAGGAGAGACTGACATGGCCAGCAATCCTGTTATTTCCAAAGTCAGAAAAAGGAAAATGGATGTTGAATATGGAAATATAATGTAAAGGTTTTATAGTTGTAATTGGAGAAAAAGAGACTAGTAATATGTGTTAGGTTATTTATATATTACGGGTGTTATGTCTATTAGCCGAATTTAGAACCAGATGAATTAAAGGCTCGGATTGTTGAGTCTCTTACCCGTCCCAGTGATCTTACACCGCGCTTTCGCGCATTCTTGGAGTTAATAAGCCAAGAAGACCGAATATGCAGCAGAGACGAAGTAAAACAAGGGCTGTATGAGTCTGGCGTGGGGATCGATATAGGTCAAAGTGGTCGTTACCTTAGCAATATCTCTCAATTCCTAACCAAAAAATCAAATCCACACCTTCGGCAAGCGATTGAATTCGAAACTGGTGGTACCCATGGTGAGACAAAGGATAATTATTATGTCATTTCCGAATATCGAGATTTGATTCAACAAGCTTTGGAAGAGACATCATAAGAAATAACTAAAGAATCAATGATCAATTAATGCCATCCAGACGGAGTAAAAGCTGATAAAGGCTGAATAGAGTTTGCTTTTGCTGTTAGTTTACTTTAGTGCTGTTCCTTAATAATGTTTTTAGCTGGAAATTATTATAGCAGGTTTAAAGAAATCGTTACCTAAAAAATATTAAAAGGATGACGGTTCTTCGGCCCGGAACCATGAATTCCTCGCGGGGGATAAGCATTAACCAGAAAATAAATGCTTCGCAGGACAGGTTTTTAATAACCAATTTCCGGTTTACTTTATAAAGAGTAAGTTTGCTTAATTTGTACAAATGGATTTAACGCAGCATTAACACCGTCGCTATCGACGCTATTTTAAAAAAAGTAGAGGACCCAACTCTCTACTTTATCATTTCCATGTAGCACTCCCCGTAAATATTCTTGTTTTTAAAATTTACAACTTCATCAGCATTCCCACAAAAGATACAGGCAGGCTCGTATTTCTGCAAGATAATTCTATCACTGTCCATAAAAATCTCCAAGCCGTCTTTTATCCCAATTCCTAAAGTTCTTCTTAGCTCCATTGGGATTACTACTCTGCCCAGCTGGTCAACTCTTCTTACGATACCTGTGGATTTCATTATCGGTTTCTCTTCTTTTACAAATTAATACAAATTATAATGCTATGATAGCATAAAATGTTAAATATGGAAATGCTTATATCGAAATAATTGGTTATGCGACAAAAGTTGTCAAAATATAACAAGGAAAATGTAATCATAAATAGAAGTATATAGTAATTATTTATTCTTTTGTAAGCGATGTCCAACTTACTACATAAATAGAATTCTATTTTGGTAGGATTATGACTCTTCATTAAACGCAGTGTTTGGGTAATTATGAAATTATCGTTCAATTATCCATATAAGTCGGTATATGAAAAATGTTTAACCTGAAGCAGTTACCCTTATATCTGGAATATGCCTATGGTAAAGGTTTGCGGGGCCCGTTTAAGCATGCGAAATATTCATGCTGTAATGATTACAGGTACTAAAAGACAGAGAGTTGGTGACGAAAATGGTATGATATAGAAAAAGTTACCTGGATTCCTCATAAAATATTCTCAAAAAAAGGAATTTTTGATTTGACGTGGAATGTAGGAAGTATTAAATTTATAATTTTATGAAAATAGGCCCGCATGTAGAAAGACTAAAATAGCAAAGGGGAAGTGACATTGACTCCGCTTTTCTGTTTTTTTGCAGGAATTCTAAACAAATTCATAGAACCTATTCATATGAAGTGGCACCAAACCAAAACCATTAAAGGAGGCGAGTGAATTGAGCGAAAAAGACCTATATCGGCAAAAGATGCAGGCTCAGCTGAATGAGTGGAAAGCAGACCTTTATAAACTTAAAGCAAAAGCCGAAGGGGCTGATGCCGACACGAAGCTTAAAGTGAAAAAGCAGATTGATTCGATTGAAAAAAAGATTCAAGAAGGCGATGCCAAACTTGCCGAACTTGATGAGGCCAGTAATGAGGCTTGGGAATCTGTTAAAGATGGTGTAGAATCTGCGTTTAATTCTTTGAAATCCGCACTTATTGATGCTGACTCAAAGTTCCAAGATTAGTTCTTTCTATGCAAAGGAAGAACTAAGAAAATATGATTATAGTATAGAAATAGGCATACAAGAGTAGCCACCATTTGATGGAAATGTAATCAACGCACCCCCAAGAATTCTTTAAAAGAAAACTTAAGGGTGCGTTTTTTTGTTTTCCTGCCTTCACTTTTTCAAGTATATACTGCTGGCAGCAGTATTAGGATATATATAAAAAAATACCAATAGTCAATGACATTTAATCGCCATTAATTTGTTTATTCAATTGATGGATTTGTTATATTGGGGATTTGGCTTACATCAGCGTTTTATAACATATATGCTGGAGTTCAACCAGACGACTTAATAAACCCAAGAAATCAACATTAGTTGTGTTAATTATATTTTTTTGACGTACTATATTTTATTTAATAAAGTAATATCTTGAATCGGAACTTATAAAGTTGGAAGAAAAACAATTACATAGAAAAGTAGCTAAAAGTTCTTTTTTATTCAAATATAAGGACAACATCTACAAATTGGATTACCTGGAATATGTAAATATTATGAATCACTATTTAATTGATAATGAGTTCCAAACAAAAATTCATGAGTTCAGAAAGAGACTAAAAATTGAGATAGATGACACTTTAGAAACAATAGTTGAGATATATAATAATTTTTACCATTACTTGGTTAGTTATTTTTATTTCAATGTACGGAAGGACCGATTCCTCATATCGTTACGGTCTCTTTTTGAAGAATTTATATATCTAAACATTGATAATGAACTGGACTATTACTTAGTAATAAATCATTTAGTCAATAATAAAAACTTAACGAGAAGCTCTATTCAGGATATCTTTGGTACAGGATTAATTCAATTTTATAAAGGGAAAGATTTGATAATGAAAAATAAGATAAAAAAGGATGCGTTATATGTTGAAATCCCTAAATATGCTGACGGAGCTTATATAAAGAGTATGGCAGGATATATTAAGTCTCAACTTTTTGAAATGAATAATGTGACATTTTCAAAACAAATACCACCTAATTATTACTTCAGGGAATACCTTGTAAAATTACGGACAGCAATTCGCAATTTTTGTAAATCACTTAAAGAAAATAAGCAGTATGATATTGATATTTTTATGTTGGGAGACTTAATACCAAAATATAAAAATATTCAACAATACAATAGAAAAGAAAAATACAAATGTGAGCTTCCAGGTAGTAGTGAGGAAGAAAGAGTCGATATAATGATACATATTTTAAAAGAAACCTATAGTATTGATGAAGTACCAGATATTTACCCAGAGAAAGTATTGATGCACAGTTAAGGGCAATTCATGCTTTTGCTGAACAAGAAAAATTTGTTATTACAAAAGAATATGTTGATTTGGCTAAATCAGCCACAACAAGTGAAAGACCAGAACTTCAGAGGATGATTAGAGATATTCAGAGTAATAAATTTCAATATATCATTATTCATAAATTAGATAGGTTTGCGAGAAACCGTTATGATGCTGCGATAATGCGACAAGAGTTAAAAAAGTACGATGTTAAGTTGCTGTCCGTAACTGAAAAAATTGATGGCAGCCCTGAATCAATCCTCCTTGAGTCTTTATTAGATGGTCTAAATGAATATTATTCAGTAAATTTGGCACGAGAAACAATGAAGGGGTTATTAGAAAACGCTCACAATGGATTATACAATGGCGGGTGGGTGCCATTTGGTTTTGATATTATTGACAAACGTTATGTGATAAATGAAATAGAGGCAAGAGCGGTTAAACAAATATTTGAAATGTATTTAAATGGCTCTAGTTATAACAGTATATTAAAATGGTTAGTGGAAAATGGTTACAGTACTAAAAAAGGTAATCAATTTAAAAACAACAGCATTCATGATATTTTAAAAAATGAAAAATATGCAGGGATATATACATTTAATAAGGCTGCCCGAAAATTGAAAGGGAAAAGGAATAATCGAATTTTAAAGGATGATAAAGAGATAATAAGAACTTCTGGGGCTTTACCACAAATTATATCTGAAGAATTATTTTCTGAAGTTCAGGAAATGCTGAATAAAAAAAAGAGAAAGAAAAGAAATGGTAATAAAGCATCTGAGCCATATATATTATCTGGGATTATTTACTGTGGAAAATGCGGTTACAAAATGCATGGAGAAACTAAAACTAATAGAGGTAAAAAATATAAGTATTATTCTTGCAGTAATAGAAAGAATGGATGTAATCAGAGCTCAGTAAGTAAAAGCATTGTAGAAGAAGCGATAATTAATAAAGTTACCAGTTGTGTTTTTAAACCAGAATTAGCTGAGATTTATACAAACAAAATTAATAAAATGATTGTAAATAAAGCAGTCACAATAAGCGATGATCTAAAAATAATTGAAGAACAAATTAAAAACAGTGATGCCAAGATTCATAACCTGCTTAAAGCAATTGAAGAAGGTTGTGTTATCCCACAAATAAAGGATAGGATTGAGGAAATTTCTGGACAAAAAGAAAACCTTCAGCTGCAATATGAAAAATTACAAATGCAGATAAATAGAACTAAAATAAATGTAGAAACAGTAAGAGAGTTTCTACAGCATAACTTTAAGGTTTTAGTCAACAAGCAGTTGGGAGAATGTCAAAAGCTTTGTGGGCAATATATTGAAAAGGTTGTCGTTTCTGATCATGTAGTGGAAGTGCACACTATACTTGATGAAAATGATATAAATTGTGTGGGTTTTGTTGGTGTCGGGGATGGGAATCGAACCCACATGGTGTTAACCACACGGCCCTCAACCGTGCGCGTCTGCCTGTTCCGCCACCCCGACACATAGATAAAAGGCTTAATTATTTTTTACATTGTATAGTATAGCTCAAACTGCATAAAAGGTCAAGGTATGCAGCAGCAGTGCACGTGTGTTCTGGCAGCAGGAGAACAATATTTTAAAAAAAGAAAGGAGCCGGAAATCCGGCTCCTAATAAATTTAATATTTTGTTGGAATGAACACTTTTTCTCCTGGGAAAATCACGTTGGGGTCCTTAATCTGCGGATTTGCTTTGATCAGAGCGTCTAAGGTAACACCTTCTCTTTTAGCGATTTTCCAGAGAGAATCTCCCTTTTGTACGATTACGAATTTCTTGGGTGGTTTGGGTGGCTTGGGAGGCTTTGGTGGTTTAGGCGGCTTTGGAGGAACCGGCTTTTTAGCTCTAACATCCAGCACAACCTCCAGCTGTTCCGTTTCGGTAACTTTGATAAAGGCCTCAATAACCGCTGTCTGACGTACAATTTTCCCTTTAATGAGGTCGAAATCGATATCTCCGACAATTCTCAGCCTTTCCTGCACATTCATATCCGGAACTGCCTGGGGAATGTCAGCTACAATTTGGAACGGTACATCTTCCCTTACATGTCTCAGCAGCCCACCCTTATCGACAAAGAATAACTGTTTATGGAGAACCGCCCTTATAATAACTTTGCCGTTTACAATTTCTGTCTGAACATTAACAATTTCTGCAAGAATTCTGAAAATCTTTTCTGCCTTCATGGGCAGCTCAACATCTGCTTCCACGGTGGTGGTCTGAACTACATCGGTTACTACCTGATCCACTTTCAGGAGTTTCCTGTCAACAATGATTCCGGTGCCTTTAACATTAGTAACCACGTCAATTTGCAGGGTTTCGGTTACTTTAACGAAGATATCCAGAATAATTGTCTGCCGAAGCTTTTTGCTGGGGGGGTCAATTAATTCAAATTGGTCTACGATAGCATTTACATCCACCTGAACATTGAATTCAGGTCTTGCTCCAGGAATGTCTACAGCCACGCTGAAGGGTACGTCTTCTGATACGTGCCTTACCAGGTCACCTTCGTCCACCAGGAAAATCTGTTTATGGACTATACCTCTAACAATTACAACGTCTTTTTTAACATCTGCCTGAACATCTCTTATTTCTGATACGATCTGAAAAATTTTCTTAGCAGTAATGGGCAGTTCTGCAGTCTTTTTAATGACCTCAGATACCCGGTCTTCACCCACTACACTTTCCACTTTCAGAAGTTTCTTTTCCACCTTGAGATCTTTGGGCCCACCGATTACATCAGTAACTACCATAATCTGTTGGGTTTCGGTTACTTTTACAAATATTTCAAGTATTACTTCCTGCCTGACCTTTTTGCCATCGTCAGTTAATGTCGTCTGTATGTCAACAATGTTGGCTCTAATCTGTACATTCAGATTTGGCCGGGCACCCGGGACTTCAATAAACTGGCGGAAGGGTACTTCTTCCGGTACATGCCTTACCAGATCCCCTTCATCTACGATAAATAGCTGCTTTTTGATGATGCCTGTAACCAGAACTCCGCCTTCACGAACTTCTCCTCGAACGTTTGTTAAGCTTGCTACAATATCAAATATTTTAATCGCTTTAATAGGTAAAGTGATAGTGGCTTCAACCACCTTGGTAACTGTGGTTTCTCCAATGACCTTATCCACTTTTAACAACTGCTTTTTAACATCTAATGGTGCATGCATATAACTTCCCTCCTTTTTAGGTTATTCTCTTTCCATAATATGCTGTGGGGTATAATGTGTGACAATATAATAACTATTCCATAAAGGCACGGTAGGTTATATCTCTAAAGAATGGATATTTCTTTTCTCTGAGGATTTTTTCTCTCCTCCTTAATTATTCTCTTTCTATAATATGAAGTTATAGATACAATTGTTACAGATTATATAATCAAATGCATATGCTTTATATGCTATAATGTACTTACATGATGTCAAGCAGTTTCATTATGATAAATAAGTTTATAATAGTGAATAAATATTTTATTTTTAAAATTATAAGAATTAAATACTCAACAAAGATATGTTGATATCTCAACTTAGAAAAAGGTGATAACCATAGATTTTTTTATTACTGTCTTCATTATTATTGTTATTTTGATATATTTTAGAAATAAAAATAAGCTGGAAAAAAGCGATAAAGAAATTAAGAAGGAAAAATTATATAATTATATGGCCATCATTTCCGTAATAGTTTTAATCATGGTGTTTATCGCTTTTACCAATCGAGGCACTCAAAGCTGGCCCTTTTCCCGGAATGATAAGATTGAAGAAGAGGGGAACGCCCTTGTGCCGGAATTCCAATATAACCTTCAGGAAGAGCAGGCAGTTGTTATGCTGGTCAATCAGGAGAGAACCCGGGAGGGATTAGATGTGCTGGCTCATGACCCGGGCCTCAGGGAACTGGCCAGATTCCAGGCTGTGGATCTTCTGGAGCTGGATTATTATGACCACATTTTGCCTGGCTACAGCAGCTCTCTGGAGATGGTGAAAAATGCCGGCCTGGTGCAGTACAATAAGGTGGGCGTAAACTTTGTTAAAAGCAGCGGCAATGCGGGGGATGCCCTGGAAAGCATGTCCAGGAGCTCACACCAATGGAAAAATATAATGGAGGAAGATTATACGAATCTGGGGGTAGGAGTTGTAGAAGTTTCCGACAGAGGGCCGGAAACCTTTCGGCTTTATATCATTATTTTTGCTGGCACGTAAGCCAGGTTATTCCTTTTCTAACACAGTAATTTCACGTAAACGGGGTGAATAAATGAGTTTAGGCAAGAAAGTAAAACTGGTAGCGTTCGATGTGGATGGTACTCTGACTGCAGAAAAAAGTGCCTGGGCATATATCCATAGGAAACTGGGAATATGGGAAGATATAGGGGAAAGATATCTGAATCAGTTTCGCAGTGGAGAAATTACCTATGCTGAATTTGCCAGACTGGACGCCTTACGGTGGAAGGGGGTCACCTGGGATAGACTAATTCGGATTTTAGAAGAGATATCGGTCATGGGAAAAGCGGTGGAGGCGGTAGAAAGAATTAAACAGCAGGATGTTGAAGTAGCTTTAATTTCCAGCGGCCTGCTGCCCCTGGTGGAAAGGGTTGCTCTTGAACTGGATATAAAATATTTTGTGGGAAATGAGCTCATGGTAGAAGAAGGTATACTTACCGGAAAGGCTAAGGTAAATGTTTCTTTGGATATATGGGACATGTCCAAGGGAGCGTATCTTAACAGATTGGTCGATAGGTTAAAGATCTCCCCCAAGGAGGCTGCAGCAGTAGGGGATGGTTTGGGGGATTTAGATATGTTTAAAGCAGCAGGGATTCCTCTGTTGGTTAACTGCGATCCCCAGGAGAGGGAACTTATAACTCAGCAGGTGAAGGGTGTTATGGATGTTGAATGTATCACCCGGGTTCCTGAAGCATTGGGGTTCTTATAAAGAAAAAGAGGAGAGATAGATGAAAAATATTGTTTTTATCGGGATGCCCGGTGCAGGGAAAAGCACCCTGGGAGTGCTTTTGGCCAAGGCGCTGGGAAGGCCCTTTGTGGATACAGATTTACTGATACAACAAAAAGAAGAAAAGCTGCTTCAGGAAATAATCGATCACAAGGGGATAGATTATTTCCTTGGGTTAGAGGAAGAAGTGATTTTTGGATTGGATGTTAAAAATCATGTAATTGCCACCGGTGGGAGTGTTGTGTACAGTCACAAAACTATGAACAAGTTGAGAAAAAACGGAATAATTCTATATTTAAAACTTTCCTTTGAGGAATTAGAAAAAAGAATCAAAAATATAAAAACCAGGGGAATTGCCATGGAAAAGGATGAGGGTTTAAAAGCCCTTTATCAGGAGAGGACTCCCCTTTATGAGCAGTTTGCTGATATAACTGTTGATTGCTCCAGTTTGGGGATGGAACAGCTGGTAGAACAGATGGTGATTATTTTTGAGCATCAGTTCTTAAATGAGAATATTTGCAAGGAATAAGAACTGAGCAATATATTCTGTTACCGGGAGTCTTTACAGGGAGAGAACAGTATGGTGCTCAGATATCGTTCGCCGGTATCCGGGAGAATGGTTACTACTGTTTTCCCCGGCCCTAATTTTTTGGCCAGTTGTATTGCTGTCCAGGTGTTTGCCCCAGAAGAGATGCCTACAAGAAGCCCTTCTTCCCTGGCCAGTGCCCGGGCGGTTTCAAGAGCATTTTTATCGGAAATAAGTGTAATTTCATCAACCACGTCTTTATTTAAAATGTCCGGGATAATCCCGTCACCCATTCCCTGAATTACATGTTGTCCGATAGGCCCGCCATCCAGGACTGCTGCTTCTTCAGGCTCTACGGCAACGATTTTTACTTCAGGAAAATGTTCTTTCAGGACTTCTCCTACACCGGTTATAGTGCCTCCCGTACCGATACCGCAGCAGAAAGCATGAACCGGCCCATCTATTTGTTCTAATATTTCCCTGGCAGTTGTGGTTCGGTGAATTTCAGGGTTTGCGGGATTTCCAAACTGATTTGCCAACCAGACCCGCGGATCCTCCTGGGCCATTTTTTTAGCGGCCATCTTGGCTATCTCAAAAGTATCCCCAATGTTTTCACCCTCCGGAGTCAGAACAATTTCCGCACCGTAAGATGCAATTAACTTCCTTCTTTCCAAACTCATATTTTCAGGCATGACAATCTTACATTTGTATCCCTTTACTGAGGCGATTAAAGAAAGGCCAATCCCCTGATTCCCACTGGTATATTCAACAATGATTGAGTCTTTTTTCAGCAGGCCCTGTTTTTCTGCAGTTTCAATCATTCCCAGGGCTGTGCGGGTTTTAATGCTTCCTCCAATGTTTACCCCTTCATACTTTACTAAAACCCTGGCATCCTCCGGGCCAACCAAACGCTGAAGTTGAATGAGGGGAGTGTTGCCTACTGCTTCTAAAATATTTTTGCAAAACTTAATCATCGATGCACCTCCAATGGTTGTAGACAAATACGATCAAATACTCTCAGATTATGTTTATATTCTACAAAAGGTTTCAACGTCCTTCTATAACTTTACAATGTTTATTATTAAGTTATTTAAAAAATTTAAAACATTAAAAGCAGGAATTTTAAGTAAAAACAAGAAGTATAGTTCCATACAAGCAATTATTGAATATTAAAAATTTTCAGACAATTGAGATGGTTTATTTTGCCCGGCTTATTCTTATAATCTATAAATAGAATGTTATGAAGAGGAGAGTGATCTAAATGCCGGAGGAGAAAGGAAAGAAATTTATTAAGCTCCAGTGGAAGATGACCGCCATTATTTTAGCTATTTTGTTTCTGGTACTTGCCATTTTTACGGTTTATGACATCAGCCAGCAGAGCAGGGAAGCAGAAGAGGAGCTGTTAATTAAGGGGCAGGTACTGGCCCAAAGCGGTGCCGTGACCATGGGAAGAATTTTAGAGAATGCTATAGAATCCGGGCAGCTGAGTAATGAAGAAGTTTGGGATCGGGATTATGTGCCTTTTGGTACCAGTATCCGGCAGATGTACAGGACCAGCTACGATGAATTTACTGATGCAGAGATACAACAGATTGTTGATGAGATTCAAAAGGACGAAGAAGTGGTATTTGCTGTTTTGGTAGACGTAAATGGCTATCTACCTACCCATAATTCAGATTTTTCCGTAGGGGAATGGCCTCAAAACCGTACCAAGAGAATATTTGATGATTCTGTTGGGATTCAGGCCGCTCAAAATACCCAACCCTTTTTAAAACAGGTGTATGACAGGCCTGATACCGGCGAAACCATGTGGGATATCTCTTCTCCGGTGTATGTGCATGGCCAGCATTGGGGAGGTTTTAGAATTGGTTTTTCTATGGAAAGAATAGATGCCAAAGTCGCCGCCATCCAATGGAGAATAATAATATCTATGATAATTGTTATGGCGGTTATTGCAGCGGCCATATACATACTTTCCGGGTTTATTGCCAAGCCTTTGGTACAGCTGTCAGCTGTGGTAGGCCGTCTGGCTCAAGGAGACTTCACCGTAAAAATAAAAGAATACGGCAGGGATGAAATAGGAAGGATTGCTGACAGTCTTAAAGGGATGATAAACAACCAGAAAAAAAGCCTGCAGAAAGTCAGAGATGCTTCCGATGGAGTTGCTTCTTCTTCCCAGCAGCTTTCCGCTGCCGTAGAGGAGAGCAATGCCTCTATGCAGGAGATTGCCGGGACCGTTGAAGAACACGTTTCAAAAATGGCACAGAATATCGCTCTGGCTTCTCAGGATGCGGCGGAGATGGGGGTAGAAACTGGGAAAGTGGCCAAAGACGGAAGCGAAGCGGTTCAGGAAGCGGCCCAATCTATGAACGAGATTAAAAATGTCTCTGACGAAGTATCTTCCATGGTGGATGATTTAACTTCTGCTTCGGAAAAAATCAGTATTATCGTGAAGACTATTACCACCATAGCTGACCAGACCAACCTGTTGGCATTAAATGCAGCTATTGAAGCGGCCCGGGCCGGGGAACACGGGAAAGGCTTTGCGGTAGTGGCGGATGAGGTGAGAAAGCTTGCGGAACAAAGCAGCAGTGCAGCAGGAGAAATTGGCAGCCTGGTCAAAAACATACAGGTCAAGACCAAAAATGTTGCTCATGCGACCCGGGAGGCCGGGGTAATTACCTCCAAGGGGGCGGAAAAGGCTCAGGTGGTCAGGGGCTTTTTGGATAGAATACTGGAGTCTGTAACCAATTTAAAAACCCTGGTAGGAGAAATCAGTGAATCTACGGAAATGCAATCTGCATCAGTGGAAGAAATTGTAGCCAGCATAAATGAACAGAAAACGGTCATGGATGAAGTAAGCAGCGCTACGGTAGAACTTTCCCATATGGCTGACGGTCTTAACGAACTTTTAGAGATGTATCAGTTTGACGATACAGAGAGGGAAATGGAAGAATTGAACAAGGGCACTCTACAGGAAGATTCCTGGCTGGACCAGGCTGGAGACCTAAAAAATAATAAAACATCTTTGGATGAAAATGAAAAATTTTAAATAATATACTTTTGACAGCAGCCCTAACACAGGGCTGCTATTATTTTTCAAAAGGTCTGAGGAAAGATAATATAGGTAAATAAAAGGCCTAAGGTGCCTACCAGGAAGGCATAAATCAGGGCAGGCATAAAATTTTTTTTAATAATTTCTCCCTCTACACCACTGATCCCAACGGTAGCCAGCACCGCAACAATGTTGTGAATACTTACCATGTTGCCTATAGAACTCCCTGCGGACTGAAGGCCCAAGGTAATCATTCTAGAAATGTTTAATTCCTCTGCCACCTGGTACTGAAAACTTCCAAACAGAATGTTAGATACGGTACTGCTGCCGGATAAAAAGGTGCCCAGTGCACCGATGAAAGGGGATGCCAGCGGCCAGAGGCCCTTAAAAGTAAGCGATGTAAATCTGGACAGCACCAGCATCATGCTGTCCAGTCCTGACTGATTCACATCCGATAGGACTAATATCTGGACCATGGATACGGCAAACACCAAAGCTGCGGCAGTAGGAACCATCTGTTTTGCAGTAATCAGCCAGGCCTCTTTAACTGAACTTTTATTCATGCGGTGCAGCCAGGCAGTGAGAATTGCAACCAATGTAAAAGGGATAATTCCAGGCACATAAAGGGGCTGAAGGGAAAATCGGATTCCTTCACCTAATATATTGTTCCAATCCAAAGAAAAATTTTGGAGGAAAGGCCCCAGCCCCAGGGCGGGGAGACGGGTAACTAACAAAATAGAAGCGATTAACAGGTAGGGAAGCCAGGAAACAGGCAGCGAAAGGGAAGGGGATTCTCTGTTATGAGGGGAAAAACTGGCTTTACCCCAACGGGGATCCCATTTTTCCAGGGGCGCAAAGTTCCACTTATTTTTAGGGATTAAGAAATTATGGGAGGCTGCAGGAATGATAATCCCCAGTCCTAGCAGTCCTCCTATGACGGAGGGAAGTTCCGGCCCCCAAAATACTGCCATTAAAAAATAAGGCAGAGTAAAAACAAATCCGGAAAAAATTGCAAAAGGCCATATTTCCAGGCCTTCCTTATAAGTTTTTTTCTCTCCAAAAAATCGGGTTAACATGGATACAGCCAGGAGAGGGAGGAAGGTACCTACAATAAAGTGAGGCAGTGCGGACCAGACCCCCAGGTCCCGCAAAAACTGGCTGAAAGTCAACCCTGCGGGAAGCTGCTGCCTGACAGCAGGGTTGTTCAGTACTGCTCCCAGGCCGCCAATAATGGGAGTACCCACAGCGCCAAAGGTGACCGCCGTGCTGTTGAAGATCAGGGCGGTCATAGCGGCAGCCAGGGGAGGGAAACCCAATCCCACCATGAGTGGTGCTCCCAGGGCTGCAGGGGTTCCAAATCCTGCAGCCCCTTCGATAAAAGAACCGAAAAACCATCCTATAATTATAGCCTGTACCCGTTTGTCCGGAGAGATTTTGTGAAAGCTGTGGTTTATGGTTTCCATAGCTCCACTTTTTTTAAGGGTGTTCAAAATCAGCACTGCTCCAAAAACGATTAAAAGTATATTCAAGGCCTGTAGGGAACCCAGCACGCTGGCAGCAAGTATCCGATTAGGGCTCATCAGCCATAAAAAAGAGGAGATGATTACTGCAGTGAGCCAGGCAGCAGGCATGGCCTTGACGGCAGCCCAGTTTAATACGGCCATTAATATTATTGTTACTAAAAGGGGGATAGATGCGAAAAATGATAACGACAGGAGGGACAGTTCCATGTAATAGATCCTTTCATCAAAATAATTCAGAGCTACAGAGTATTATTCCCCGTATTGAATTTTTTTAGTACTTCAAGGCCACTGAAAAAATTCTACTGCCATATCCGGACTTTTTATTTTTCCTCCTTACATAAACTTGCAGCGGCCCTTAAAATGGAATGAGTATTAATACAGAAATTGATTGAAAATGAAAAAGGAAAATTGTAAGTTTAATTATGGAGTGGTATACTAATCCTATCTGAATATTAGGAGGAAGTGTTGTGGAGACCTCTGTAATTATTACCACGGTTCTATTTTTGGCAGCTGTAACCATTGGGTTTGTTATATTGAAATATATGCAAAGAAGGTTGGGGTTAATTCGGGAAACGGAGGAGAAAGAGGAAGCAAATGGCAAAATTACTAAACCTCCCACCTCTCTTAAGTTAGATGACATTGACTATATGGTAGAGTGGTTTGTCCGACGGGATAAAAAGATAAACGATCCGCTGCTGACCAGTATGGATATTGTGGAAAATTTAGCCGAAGAGACAAAACTGGAATTAGATTTAATGAAGACAAAAAAGCATAAGTTTAACCGGTATATTGGTGATCTCATAGATTTTTTCCCCAAGGTTGAGAAAGCGGAATCGGTTTTAACCGAGTTTTATAGGGTTAATCAAAATCATAAATCAGATCATGAGTTGGATGATGAGGAGACAAAGAATGGAGCCAGCGGGTTGGAGGACATCAGCGGATATTCTTTGAATAATATCAAAAGCTATATTATTGCAAAAATACGAATTTTGGGATGGCTTTATTATATTATATTTAAGAAATGGTATAACCAGAGAGATAGTGAATATCTTGACTTTACGGAGTATTTTCAATTGGAATCCCAAGAGACTGAGCATTAAAAGAGGGGCTTACTGCCCTTTAGATGGATAAATTATTTGAGTCACTTTAGTCCAGAGGCTGCTTTTAGGGGAAGCGGCTTCTTTTAATTTAATAACATCTTTCCTTAATTCTTGTATTTTTTCCTCCTCTTTTTGCAGTTCTTTTTTAAGATAGTCTATAGTTTCTTTAAATTTTTCTATTTTTACATTTTGGCTTCTATTTTCTTCGGTTAATGATGATATTTTTGCCAAATGCCGCTCTCTTTCTTTTGTATATCTAACCTTCTCTTTTTGTAATTGTTCGCTGATATTTTTTATAGTGTCTTTTAGCTGTTTTTCCATTTTAACCAGGTCATTTTCCCTGGATGTGATTTCCTGGTGGAGTTCCTTGACTTTTTCCCCAGCAAATCGATAAAAAGTACTGTACTGTTTTTGCTGTTTATCCAAAATATGTTTCATGGTGTTTTTCTCTTCCCACAGGTNGGAGGCATGTTTTACCAGATGGTCGGAATAGCCTTCAAGTTTTCGGAAAGCGTCTTCCAGGGGTTCCAGGTGGTCCAGGGAGTTTGAATAATTTTGTTTCTTACTTATGGTTTGAACAGATTGAACTTCTTCCCGGGCAATAGCTTCTGATGGCTCTGAGCTAAAGGTACCGGGTAATTTCGGGATAAAAGTATGAGGAGGGAATTCTGTGCCCAGCAGCCACAGAAATCTTTGCCGGTTTGCAATCTGGGGATTTTCAGCATATCTAATTGCAAAGCTGTCGTCGTCTAAGGTATTGCTTTCCATTTCGCCCCAGTTACAGCCTTTATCCTGGGAATTTCGGTAATAAATCGTACTACCTGATTTCCAATAAGCGGTTAAGCCATTACTATTCAATAGAAAAATTGGCAGAGGAAAAGTAGTCATTTTGTTCGAATTTAAAATTTTTTGTTGGGCCCAGCCCCCTTCAGGCCATCCCCCGGAACTTCTGCCGCGGTAGACTACTTTATATTCTGAATCTTTATATTCAATCCATAAGGAATGGATTTGATTTTGTTCATCTTCAAATATTATGGGTAAAAAGTGGTTGGCATTTTTATGTGAAATCTGGGTTGGATAGTTCCACAAATCAGTCTTCGGATCCAAAGTTCTGTAATAAAGTACATAGCAATCATTTTCTAATCTCCGTTGAATCATATGAATCCTGTTTTTTGGTCCGGCAGAAAGAACTGCATAATTTTCAGGTAAACCTGAACCTTCCTCCAGGATTTTGCCTGCTTCCCACAAATCTCCTTTCTTGATGTGGTGTACCAGTCTCCAACGGCTGATAGACATATCCAGGGTTAAATAAAATAGATGTAAAGATTCTTTTGTGGAAAGGAGACAGAAATAACCAGTTTTCTGACCGTCTTTTTCACTAAAGATAATTTGTTTTTCCCATTTTCCGTTTTTTTGTCTGAGGTACATGATTTTGCTGTCCTGATTTCTATAAATAATGTGGATTATGTTTTCTGTATCTATGGCTGCGGCATAACTTTCTATAGTTTCATGGACGGCTACTTTTTCTTTTGACCAGTTTCTTCCCTGATCGGAGGTTTTTAAATAGTTTAAAGTATTATCTGTTGAAAAAATAAGCCAGGAACGTTGATTATTTTCATTTAATATAGTTGGGGAAAGTTGTAAAAGTTTTTCAAGTCCTTCCACGATTTTCACCTCCTGCTGTATTATTCAATAATTAATATGCTAATGAACATTAAAGGATACGATATATAAGTATTTTTTTTTCCCCAGGTTTAATTGCACACCTTTTTATACATATGCATATAATGTCGTAAAGATAAGCCCAAATCCCTTCAGCACCGAAGGTATTAGGTGATAATCAAGAAAGGAGGTTTTTTTATATGGATGGTTGTGGCGGAAAAGGCAGTGAATTTAAATTTGTAAATGATAGCGGAATTAAACCGGGACCCTGTGACCCTTATGAAGGTTGTCCCCCTCCCACAGAAATTGAATGTATAATGGTTGACAAAGTGTATGAAGAGTGTAAGGTGACCCAGGTAAACACAGTGGATACAGACATTACAAAAGAAGCGGTGGGAGATATTATCGATATCCAGTGTGTGCGGGCTGAAGTGGTTGGACCCATTGAATGCGAAAAGCTTCCCTGCAGCAGGGTGAGAGCGGCATTCTGTTATAAGTTCACCTTCAGATGGACAGATGACGCGGGGGTCCATACCAGAACCAGTGAACCTATATTTGTAGAAAAAATTGTTCGAATGAACCGTGCTAATGAACCAAACTTGAATGTTCACTGTGAAATTTTTGTGGACTGTATCGAGTGTTTCCTCATCGATCACACCGTGGTACGCTGCTGCATTGGAAATCTAATAGTCTTCAAACTTTTTGCCAAGGTTCAGCTTATGGTGCCGGCATACGGCTTTTGCCCAGAGCCGCCTGATTGCACTAAGGTAGTTCCTGACAAGTGTCCCTCTCCCTCTGATTGGTTGGACACAATTGTTTGGCCTCCCTTTTATCCTGAACAGGATAGGTAAATTGTAAGCCAAGAGTTTAATAATTACATGAATAAGAACATAAAAAAGCCAGTGAATTCGCTGGCTTTCTTTATGTTCAGTATATGTTAAAGAGGCACATAAGAATAGAGGCTCGTATTCTGATATTCTTAAATTATGTCAATTGGTATATTAAGGTAAGGGAAAAATTATAAATCCTAACAGGAAAAGGATAAGGATGAGGATTGGCTGGTGAAGAAGATAAATCATCAGAGAATTTCTACCAATAAATACAAGGAATTTCAGGGGAGTGTTTTCGGAGAATTCAGGCAAAGAAAATTTACGCCTGGCTTCGGGATAGAATGTATTACCCAAAAAAATTCCTATTAAAAAAATGCCGAACCAGGGAAACAGGGGGAAGAAATCAATACTGTAAAAACCTGCTGGCCTAAGGCCCAACCACAAAAACCACGGGGCCTGCATGGTTAATTCAGACATAGGAAAACTGAGCATTATAATAGTTATCCCTAGCAACAGGTTCAATATAGCAAACTTTAGAAATGGGTAGGCCAGGATGATGGAGAGACCAATAAAGTGAAGAATTCCAAAAATCACAAACCCTTCTCCCAGGGTGAGCCGTGTAATCAGGGTAATCAACAGGCCCCAAGAAAATATAACTGCCCCTCTTTTAAGGTTTTTCTTAAAGGCTCTGGCTTTTGCCCTTGCGGAGCTTAGAGTAAGGGATATCCCCGCCAGGATTATAAATATGGAGGCTCCTGTCCGGGATAAATAAAGCAGGTAACCTGTACCCAGGGTATAATTATAGCTGCCAAAAAAATTAAGGGTATGAAGGACATGGATAACTACCATCAAAATGATGGCCGCACCCCGTAAAAGATCCAGTTCATAAAAACGTTTGTATGTGTTCACCCTTGATGGATTCTTCATCTGTTGGGGCTTATCCTTCAGAGTCTTCTAACCCTCTTAAAAAAGCCATGATTCCATCGCCCAGGGAGACAGGGTTATATCCCCCCTCCAGGGCAGCGAACAGGCGTCCTTGACATTTTTTCCGGGCAAAGTTTCCCAGCATAAAACCCATGGTATGATAATCTTCAGTGAAGAGCATGTGGCCCCAGTCAGAATAATGGCGGTCAAAACCGGCAGATACCGCTACAATATCTGCATCAGACTTATCTAGATAAATCTGCAGGTTGTCCACAAAGGAATTCCGGTTTTCTCCTTTAATATGGTAAAAGTCAACCTGATTATTCCCGGAAAAAGTGTTGCTTGTACCATCGCCAAAATGCAGGTCAAAATCAATAATCAGTGCTGAATTAATTTTTTCTTCCGCCAGCAGCCTCTGAACCGCTATAGCGATGTTGTTAAAATAGCAAAAACCCCAACATGAACCGGGACTTGCATGGTGTCCGGGGGGTCTGCACAGGGCGAATGATGGTTCACCCTCCATGGCGATTTCTGAAGCTTCAATAGCTGCTCCTGCCGCCAGCAGGGCCATTTTATAGACTTCTTCTTCATATTTCACGTCTTCCAGGTGGTCCAGGGTGTGCACTAACAAAACCTCTTCATCAAGACAGGGCTGAGGTGTAACCAGGGTATGATGCTCCTTGACTGCGGCCAGGGCATGGTCCAG
>SL_3KL_010_SEDDRAFT_10001745_pt1 | contig 19887 bp, 13 predicted proteins | sample SodLakKL_010_SED_2_FD_10381 | JGI IMG/M metagenome (IMG submission 10381) | reverse complement strand
CGGAACCGAAGTAAAGGGTATATGGCTGGCGGAAAGAATTTGGGAGCCCCAGCTGGCTAAACCCATCGCGGAGGCGGGTATTGAGTATATTGTGGTGGACGATGCCCATTTCAAAGGAGTAGGGCTTTCCGATGAGGACTGTACCGGTTACTATATAACGGAGGAACAGGGCCGAGAATTGAAAATTTTCCCCATCAGTGAAAAGCTTCGCTACCTGATTCCCTTTAAAAGTCCCGAAAAAACTATTGACTTTTTAAAGGAGATGGCCACGGAGGAAGGGGATCGAGTCCTGGTCCTGGCGGATGATGGGGAAAAATTCGGCTGCTGGCCCGAAACCTATAAGTCGGTTTATGAAGATGGCTGGCTGAATCGTTTCTTTGAGCTGTTGGAGGAAAACAGCAGCTGGCTGGAAACCATGACCTTCAGCCAGTATATCGACAGCTTTCCGGCCAAAAATATAATTTATCTTCCCAATGGTTCTTACCGGGAAATGATGGAATGGTCCGGAGGTTTTTGGAGGAATTTTATGGTGAAGTATCCTGAAAGCAACAGGATGCATAAGAGGATGCTGGCTACCCGGGAAAAAGTTTACCGCATTACAGACCCTTTACTGAGGAACCAGGCCATTGACCAGCTTTGGGCCGGACAGTGCAACTGTGCATACTGGCACGGAGTTTTTGGCGGCCTTTACCTGAATTTCCTGCGTTCTGCTGTTTACAGTTCATTAATTAAAGCCCAGGTTTTAGCGGAGGAGCAGCTTTATCCTGAGGAGCATTGGGCGGAAGTGGAAGAAAGGGATTTTCTATATGATGGAATTAATGAAATGGTGGTAAATACCAAGGAATTGGGCATATATATTTCTCCTGCCAAGGGCGGGGGAATGTATGGTCTGGATTATAAACCCTCTGCATTCAACCTGATGGATACCCTGAGCCGGCAGCGAGAAAGCTATCATGACAGAATATTTGACCTCATAGGGAATACCAATGAGTGTACGGCAGCAGGTGAAGCAGTGGACATAGAAAACACTGGTGACGGCGGAGGCGGGGGGACAAAGACCATACATGAAATCGTAAAGGTAAAGGAAGAAGGCCTGGATAAATATTTGATTTATGATGAATACCAGCGAATTTCTCTTCAGGACCATTTCTTTTATCCTGGGGAAACCCTGGAAAATTTTAAGGAATTAAAACATGTGGAAATAGGTGACTTTATTATGTCACCATATAAGGCTGAGGTGAGTAAAGATAATAAAATAATCAACATAACTTTGAGCCGGGAGGGTTCTGTTGAGCAGGAGGATACCAAAAAGCCTGTATCTCTGGAAAAAGTTATTACGGTGGACCCGCAGGATTTAGGGATGGAAATAAATTATAAGTTGAAAAACCGCGGAAAGCACCCTATCCATACCCGGTTCGGCATAGAGTTCAATTATTCCTTTTTGGCAGGTTATGCCGATGACCGGTACTACTATGGAGACCAGGGGGATATTGAAGAATCCAATTTGGCCAGTACCGGGGACCTGGAAGGCTTGGAAAAAATAGGAATCAAAGATCACTGGTTGAATATTGACCTTTCCTTGAATTTCAGCCGTCCGGCAGGAGTATGGCGGCTGCCTATAGAAACAGTATCTCAGTCGGAGGACGGCATTGAAAGGGTTTACCAAAGTTCTGTGGTAATTCCCTACTGGGAACTGGAGCTTATGCCGGGTGAAGAGTGGGATCTACAGATTAAGAAAGACATAAAATCAGTGTAAGGATGTGAACCTTTTACATGTCAGAAAAGCCGTTAAATATAGCCTTTGTTTGGAATCAGCATCAACCGTATTATAAGGATACGGTCAAAAATGAATATATTATGCCCTGGGTAAGGCTTCACGGCTGCAAAAATTACTATCAAATGGTGGCTATTCTCAGGGATTATCCAACTATGCGGGCTACATTTAACCTGACTCCGGCTTTAATTGACCAGATAGAAGATTATTTGGAGGGTGAAGCGGTAGACTATTACCTGCTGGCAATGAAAACCGCCCGGTCTTTGAGCCAACGGGAAAAAAGATTTCTTTTACAGCATTATTTTGATATTCATTGGGACCGGGTGATTGCTCTTTACCCCCGTTACCATCAGCTGCTGAACAAACAGGGAAGGAAACGGGAACCCGGTGCCCTGGAACAAGCGGTGGATAAGTTCAGCACCCAGGATTACCTGGACCTGCAGGTCTGGTTTAACCTGGTCTGGATTGACCTGGAGATCAGGGAAAAGGACCCTTTCTTAAAGGAGCTTCAGGAGAAGGGCAGCAATTTTACAGAAGAGGAAAAATCCACGCTGCTGGCCAAACAGTGGAACATTTTACAAAAGATTATTCCTGAGCATCGGGAACTGCAGGAGAAAGGGCAGATTGAAATCATTACTACTCCTTATTACCATCCTATTCTCCCTCTGCTAATTGACAGCAACAGCGCCATGCGGGCTAATCCCGGAATGCCCCTTCCAAAGCAGTTTGCCTACCCGGAGGATGCATTGGCGCATACTGAAAAGTCCATAGAGCAGTATGAAAAATATTTTGGCTTTAAACCTTACGGAGTCTGGCCCCCTGAACAGGCGGTCAGTCCCGAAGCCATAACGCAGCTGGTGGAACTGGGCTTTAAATGGACTATTTCTGACGAAGAGATTTTATCTAAATCTTTAGGGATAGAGATTTACCGGGATGAGTTTGGCCATGTAACCAACCCGGAAGTCCTCTACCAACCGTATCGGGTCAATATTAACGGTAGTGAGATCGCCATGATTTTTAGAGATCACGTTCTATCGGATAAAATTGGTTTTACCTATCATCATATGTCTGTGCAGCATGCTGTAGATGATCTGCATCACCGCCTGCACCGCATTCGGGAAAACCTAATCAGGTCTACAGGAAATTACCTGGTTACCATTTCTTTGGATGGTGAAAATGCCTGGGAATGGTATCCCAATGATCGAAAAGATTTTCTGCACCTGCTTTACCGCCGTCTGAGCGATGACCCGCTTTTAAATACGGTAACGGTAAACAGCTATCTGGAGGTTAATCCTCCCAGCCAAAAGTTAAACTACTTGTTTACCGGTTCTTGGGTGCATCACAGTCTTGCTCGATGGATTGGAACCCGGAATAAAAATGTGATGTGGGATTACCTGCGTAAAACCCGGAAAGATCTACAAAAGAGAATAGATGCCGGGGAAAACCCCGAAAAAATTAAAAAAGCCAGAGAAAGCCTTTTTATGGCAGAGGGCAGCGATTTTCCCTGGTGGGTAGACAGCACATCCTACTACCTGGCGGCCCCCTTTGAGGCTCTTTTTCGAAAGCATTTGATGAATGTTTACAAGGTGCTGGATATGGAGGTTCCCGAATACCTGAAAGGGCCGGTGCTGGAAGCACCGGTAGACGACAGGGAATGGAAATATGACCCCCTGGCAGGCCCCACAGCTATGGCTTAATTTATATAAAAATGGGTTACACATATTATTAATTCATTATACCGGCCAGCAGAAGGTCCATGGCTTCATAGGGATCCAGTCTGCCGGTTTTTATTTTTATATCGGTTTCATGAGAAAGGACCAGGGCCTGGGCCAGTTCAGAAGGAGAGAAGTTATCTGCCTGGGCCATCAGCTTGTTCACCACAAAAGGGGGAACTTTAAGTGAAGAGGCAATCTCCCTGCGGGGGATGCCCTCCTCAAGACAGGATTTTGCCTGGATTAACAGGCGGAATTGCCGGGCAATCATGGTCAATATTTTTAAAGGGTGCTCGTTCATCCTCAAAATTCCCTGAAGCAGGGTTAAGGCCTGCTCTTTATCCCTTCTACCCAGAGAGTCAACCAGTTCAAAAATACTCACCTCTACCGAACCCGTAACCAGAAGGTCAACCGCTTCCCGAGGGATAACTCTTTCTTCTTCCATATAACAAATGAGTTTATTCAACTCATTTTCCAGCTTATGTAAATTATTCCCTGTCCTTTGGGTCAGCAGCTGCAGGGTTTCTGAATCCATATCTTTATCCTGCTGCTTCAGCTTTTTTCTGATCCATTTGCTCAGGCTGCTGCCTTTCACCGGCTCACAGAGAATTGCCCAGTTGTTTTTCAGCATAAGTTTAGTAAATTTTTTCCTTTTGTCAATATTGGAGGACATAAAAACAAGACAAGTTTCAGGGGCCGGTTTTTCCAGGTAGTTTTGAAGTTTTTGGGTTTCAATGTCCTTGAGGGGTTCCGAAAAATAGGGGGCATCTGTGACTATAATCAGCCGATTATGGCTTAATACGGCGGGGGATTCAGCCCGGGATATGATTTCCGCCAGGGATTTCTTCTTGCCGCTGAACACGTCGAAGTTGAAGGAGATCATTTCCTCCTTCAATAGCTTTACCTTAAGCTCTTCCAGAATTTTTTTCTTCAGATATTCTTCCTCTCCGTACAGGAGATAGCAGGAATGAATATTTCCGTTTTTTATTTCCCTTAATGCCTGTACCGCATCCATAAAATAAACCCTGCTCCTTTTGTTGTACGGGCGTCATATTCTCAAACATCCGCTTCCGTGTATTTACTTACTATATCAATTCTACCATATAATTAAAGGACACGTCCAAAATGTTCTTATTAATCTTTAACGGTCCTTCCTTTAGAAATATAAACGTTGACATGGAAAAGAAAGGCTGATTATAATTAAGTAGCATTCTTGAGAGGAAGTGGTCAGCATTATGAGTCTCCAGGATAAAAATATATTTAAATATATTTTTATTATTTTATTTTTTGTAATTTTTATTTTATTGGGTTGGAACCGGTCAGCTTACTGTTTTGAGCAGCATGACGAAATAGTTTTAAGGGGGAAAGTGACTGCAGTGGAGGATACGGTTCCAGCTATTGATTTTATGGATTTGGAACAGATAGTAGAAGTGATGGTTATTTCGGGGGAATATAAGGGTCAGGTTTTTACTATCGAAAATGCCCTCATGGGCCATCCTTATTATGATGTATACCTGGAAGAGGGACACGAAATATTATTGCTGGCGGAGATGGAAGAAGGAAGGATTACAGGAGTTTACTTTCAGGAAGTGGTAAGGGATAAGTATATTTACTATCTGACGGCTTTTTTTATTGCCCTTTTGCTTTTAGTGGGAAAGCTGAAGGGGCTGAAAACTTTAGTGGCACTGGTATTTACCGGGGTAGTTATCTTAAAGGCAATGCTGCCCCTAATTTTGCAGGGATATAATCCTATCCTGGTTTCGGTGTTTTTTGCCAGTATTACTGCGGTATTTACATTACTAGTGGTAGCGGGCTGGGGAAAGAAAACCCTGGCGGCTGTAGTCGGCACTATAAGCGGTGTGACGGCTGCCGGTTTTCTGGCATTATGGACAGGCAATCTGGCTCAACTGACCGGTTTCAGCAGTGAGGAAGCCCAGATGCTAATGTTTATGGGAAATGGTGAGCTGGATATCCGGGGCCTTCTTTTTGCCGGTATTATTATAGGCAGCCTGGGTGCGGTTACCGATGTGGGGATTTCCATCGCCTCTGCTGTTTCTGAATTGAAAGAAAACAATCCGGGCCTGGATTCTTATTCATTATTGACATCAGGCATGAATATTGGCCGGGATATTATGGGCACCATGGCCAATACCTTAATACTGGCTTACGTGGGAAGCGCTATTCCTCTCATGCTGCTCTTAATGGGCTATGAAATGCCATGGATAAAAGTTGTAAATTTGGACCTTATCGCTACAGAAATAGTGAGAAGTGCAGCGGGCAGTATAGGCCTGGTGATTTCGGTACCGGTCACCGCAGTCATGGCCGCCTGGCTTTATAAAGCGGGTAAGGAATAGCTGTATTTTTCTGAAAATAAGTTAAGGCTTAAATTCTTCCCCAGGTGTTTTCAGTGGTTGGCGGTGTCTTGCGATGGTAAATACACTCGCTGCACACAAGAGAAAAACAGTGAAAAACCCGAAAACTGTAGGTTAATAAACAAGAAGTGATAGTTAGTCAGCAGGAAGTACTTCTGGCTTTGGTATGGTAATATTTCCCCAGTAGGGCCTCAGGGGAGCATACCCATCTACCTCATCCCGGCTTTTTTCAGGGATGGGGTTTTCTCTTATATCCACATCAGCACCTATTTCCAGGGCGGGGTTATCCTGAAGGGCACCTCTGCTCATTAAATCCCCCAGGGCAGAAATGTCTTGAACAGAACAGTTCCTGATGTTTAATCTAGAAAGGAGGGTAAGTTTTGCCAAAAAATCAAGGGAACCACCGGTACAAACATTTCTCATGATTAAGCTTCGCAGGTTTTTCAAGTTTCCTACTGGTTCCAGGTTTTCTATTTCCGTATTTGAATGGATGTTTAAATATTCGAGATCTGGCATATTTTTTAAGGAGGAAAGGTCTTTTATTCCTGTTTCCCTTAAATTTAACTCCTGTAATTTTGTTAAATCCTTTAATGGATCAATGTTTCCTTCTGCCAGGGGGTTTTGGCTGATATCCAGAACCCTTAAATTTTCTAGTTTTTGTAACGGGGTTATATCCTGGATGTGATTATCCCTCAGTTCCAATTTTTCCAGCTGGGTAAAATTCTCCAGCACAGCTATATTGGATATTCTGGTTTGAGAAGAATCTTCTTGCCTGACTACATTATGCCTTAAACTTAAACTCTTCAATTCCGGCAAATTTTTTAAAGCAGCTAAATTTATATCTGTAAGATCCGTAATTTCATTGTTTCGCAGGCTTAATACTTGTAGTTTAGTAAGGTTCTTCAATGGGGTAACATCCTTTACCTGATTGTCTATCAAGTTAAGGGCTCTCAGGTTTTTCAGGGACTGAATCCCATCAAGATAATTAATCCCCCTGCCTCCTGCGTCCAATTCATAAATTTCTGCCAGGTCTTTTTTTAACAGTGTCCCTTTCGGTTTGCCCAGTACCTCTCTGATTACCTGTTCCAGATTCGGGTCAGCAAAATGTGCTGTTCTTAAATAATAAAAACTGGCAGCTGAAGCCGCTGTCAGTAGAAAAATTATAATAAAATAAACGGTAAAGGTTTCTCTGCGCATGTTTATCTCCTAAGATTGACGCTCCGCGGCCCCTGCAGCAATCTGAAGGGGCATTCAGCTGGTATTTTCCTATAAACCGCCGGGGAACCGGGGAATTGGGCCAGCAGGCCTAATAATCTGTTTTTTACGGGTTATTAGCGAAGGTTTGTCCAAATAACCCTGGCTCCACATAGGATTAACAACATCAGGCCTTACTACTTCTATTCCCTGGGTATATTTGCTGTTGGCCACAACCTTAAGGTTGTGGCGCTTAACTATTTCTGTGAGCCAGACAGGCCTCTGGTTACGGCATTTAATTTCTAAAATAGTTACGTGCCGATGATGGTCTCTAAAGAATGGATTTTGGGGAAAGAGGGAAGATGCGCTGGCGCTGCGCACATGGTGGTCAAAAGTTATGCGGAGATCTTCCCTGGAACGGGAAGTAAATCCTTCCCGCTGGTAGGTAACCAGGATCTTGGGCCTTAAGGCCCTCAGGTGAAGAAGCCGCTCAAATTCCAACAGAACCGGATCATTCCGGTCAATTGACTCTGGCCAATGCCATGTTTTCAAAAATTCGGTAAAAGCCTGAGCTGGAATGAAGGTGCTGAATTTTTCCATGGCAGACCCTCTCCGGGTTTTTAGTTCAACTCTGAGGGGCAGGTTTTCTGACTCCAAATCAGTGTAGGAACGGACCCTTATTTTAATGCGGCCAAAATCCCCTCCCATTTTCTCGTGGTATGCTTTGTAGTCAAAGGTATCGAAATAGAGGCTGCGCACCATGTAGCCGTCGGAAGGCGAAAGTCGGGTGTAATCATCCAGCTGCATATAGGGCTGCAGGGCATTTTTAACACAGTTATACTGCCAGGGAGAAATCCTGTACTTTAACTCAAAACGCCAGTTGTATTTTTCAGCTTTTTTTGCACGGAAAAGCATGCCGAATCACCTCATTATAATCTGGTCTGATCTATTTTTACGTTTTTACATGGGTAAGGCTAGCTGAGGGGCCAGGAGAGATACTCTGTTGACCCTGCCAATATTTTGCATCTCTTGAATCAGCAGATCCAAGGTTTTTTCCTGTTTTCTGTTGAACCGGAGTTCAATGACTACTTCCCAGGTTTCCCCTTCAACTTCATAAGAACGAATTCGGGCGTTAACCGTATGACGGCGAATAATCGCCTCAGCATCACCGGCAGGATAAGGGGAACTTCCTGAAAGAACCAGGACAAAATCTGCATGCTTTGGACGTCCATATTCCAGGAGATAGAGAATAGAAATGATAATGCCAAGAAAAATAGTTGACATAAAAACCAGAGTCCAGTTGTCGGTACCGCAGCCCAGGCCTACGGCGATGACCCAGAAAAGGTAAACCATGTCCCGGGTATCCTTAATGGGGGTACGAAAGCGGATAATGGAAAGGGAACCCACCAGGCCCAGGGAAAGGACCAGATCTCCCCGGATAAACAGCATAACCAGTGCAACGATGGGAGCTAAGAGGGTAAGGGTAGCCAGAAATGAAGGCTCATAATTTAAGCCGCGATGGGTACTTCTGTAGAGCAGGGCTATAGTAAGCCCCAGTAAAAAAGCCAGGGTAAGGGAAATAAATAAGGTTAAAACCATTTCACCAGGAATGTAAAGTAAATTGAGAAAATCTTGAAACATAAGACAGGCCCCTTCCTGAGGATTATTTAGATATATCGTTATATATTTTTACAGCGTGCTGCTGGGAACACATTTTATCACTGTGCCCGGCTGAATCCTGTAAGAAGAGATGTGCATTACTAAGAGAGGGCTAATTCCAGGCATCAAACATTTTCATCTCTTCATTGGTCAAATTAAATTTTCTACGGATGTGCGGAAGAATAATTGCCTGTCTCTTCTCAGCAAAGTTCCTCAGACGCTGCACCTGAGAATTCCAGCCGCTCACGGTGCCTCCCCACCGGGCAAGATGTCTGTGCATTTCCGGTTCAATGGCCCCTGCAAATTTATCGATGACCGCTAAAACCCGTTCTGTCTCAAAGGTATTGTTCAGGTGGTGGGCCATTCGCTCAATAAACAGATTCTTAAATTCTTCATTTTTCAGCAAATTTACCAGGAGAGCTGTGGAGAGATGCCTTCCTATACCGGTTCCTTCAGGGTTTGTGACATAATAAAGGGTGTTGTGGTTGACATTGAAAAAACCCCAGTCTAAGTCATAAACAATCCACCGCCATTTTCCTTCAGGGCTTCTTTCCTTCCAAAAACGTATATTGGCACTGTCGGTATTGGCAAAATATATCTGAGCGACCCAGAAGTCAATAAAACTTTCTACATCCATTTGGGTTTTTACGTATTCATAATTTTCGGTTACCCGCATATCGTTTCTGCTCACAAAATCCCTCAGCGCCAGGTATTCCTCATTGCTGCCGGCCCTGACGATACTGTTGCCCTGCAGAAGGTCAACATTTTCAGGGTCAACATCGTGATTATAGGCGATAAAATATTTGTTGATTCTTTCCCGGATATTGTAAACCCCCCAGTATTCCCCGTTAATAAAGACGTTGGCGGGATGGCTCAACTGATAATCAAGATCTGTAATATCAAGGAGGCTGGTCATCATGGAGTCCCTGATTTTACTAAGGGTGGCATCCTGACCTGAAGTCCTCAGAGTAATAGCCTTAAAAGTGGTGAGTGGCTCCCCGGGGAAAAAGGGGTACTCCATGACATTATAACCATACCGGTTCCGGGCGAAGATATTAAAAGACTTTTGGGGCATGGCCCGGCTGTACTGCCCCGCTATTTTTATGCCGGCATCGAAGCTGAATCCCAGCCTGCCGTCGGGCTCAAAAACCTGCAGGTGAATGGGTTTTTCCATGTCTTTCCAAAAGTTCGCCCCCAGGTAAGGGAACTCGCTGCTGGCATGATAACCTTTTACATAAATACCCTCCCGCGGGTCCCACAAATCTTTTGGGTCCATGGCGATAGAAACCACCGTAAGGGTGGAGTTTTCCTGAATAAAGAACGAGTGATTCACGGATCTGCCGGGCAGCCGCCCCTCTGCAAAGGCCCTGGCCCTTACCACCGTTGTTTTATCTATGGGGATAGGCTCTTTATAGACAGGGGAGTCCTCTGTGGGTTCTCTCCCGTTCAGGGTATAATGAATGACAGCTCCCGGCGGGGGTGATTGAAGGTGAAGGGATAGCGAAAAGCCATCATCATAAAATCCTCCCCGGTGGGAAAAAATCGGTTCCGGTGCATAAGCGGACAGAGGGCTGGTCAAGTTGGCTGCTCCCGGGGTGGGTTCTGTAAAAAAAACCCTGCCTGTCTCACCATCAGGGTGCCTACCCACAGAGACATCAGGCAAAAGTTTCCCTGTGGGCATTTCATCAATGACTTCCCCTGATGGAGCCGTAAGGACCAGGGGTTCACCGGTTATATGGATTTTAAAATTTGTATGCAGGCGGACGCTTTCCGGGGAGGCCCTGTCCTTTCCAGAAGCAAATACCAGCAGGTAGTCCCCGGGTTCAATGGTTGTATCAGGAAAGCTCCATCGAAAGGGGTTGTCCGGTTTATCCGAAAGGCCGTACCCCTCCAGGTTGACCGGTGCATCACCGGAATTGTAAATTTCAATCCAGTCAGGATAATCACCGTCTTCATCAGCAATGGTTTTCAGGTTCAGGGCCATGGCCTCATTTATATGCAGGGAATGGTCGTCCACCAGCTTTTTACCTGAAAGGTACTCAAAGCCCTGGGTATAGTTTGCCTCTCCTGGAGTAGGGGTAGGGTAGTAAAGCCACCTGTCTTTGTTGTCTTGGTCTCTTCCATAAGAAGCATCGGTAACCATGTCTCGAATAATAATCTCATCCAATAGCCTGCCGTCAGGGGTGCTGAACATGATAACATCATCTCGATCATTCAGCCTGAAATTGGTATGCAGGTATATCCCCTCAGGGTCCCGTTGGTCTTTCCCGGAAGCAAACACCACCAGGTATTCCTCTGCTTCAATTACCACTTCAGGAAATCTCCATTTGAAGGGATTCTCGATTTTATCTGACAACCAGTATTGGTCCAGGTTTATTGGCTCACTGCCGGAGTTGTATATCTCTATCCAGTCAGACAGGTTGCCGTCTTCATCCAGAATAGAGGTTTTGTTTGAGGTCATAAACTCGTTTACATACACGGGGGCATCTTCCTTCTCCGGCAAAAGGATTTCGGGGTACCCCTCAGTGTTGTTTTCTGCCCCCGGGGTGGGGTCCAAATAATAGACCCATTTGTCCCTGTTCCCCTTTTTTCTTCCCATAGAAACGTTGGAGTACATTTCTCCTGTATCAATACTATCTATAATCCTGCCGTCAGCTGTGCTTAAAACCAGGGTTTCTCCCTGGGCACTGATTCTAAAATTGGTATGAAGGTAAGGGCCTGCCGGGTCTTTACGGTTTTTCCCCGAAGCAAAAACCAGCAGAAACTCCCCCGGCTCCAGGGAAATAGCAGGAAACTGCCATTTTAAGGGGTTTAACAGGTCATCGGACAGCCAGAAACCTTCCAGCTCAAGGGTAGAACTGCCTGAGTTATAAAGCTCTATCCAGTCCGGGTAGTCTCCGTCTTCATCGGTAATGGTAACCCGGTTGCTGGCCATAAACTCGTTGATCTCCAGGGCATGAGAACCAAAGGTGTTTTTCGATAGAAAAAAGACCAGTAATAAAAGCACACCAATTAGAGAAACAACATGAATAACCCTTATTTTTTTCTCGTTTTGGTTATTTTTGCTGAACGGCATAGTAATGTCCCTTCGTTTTGTTAGAACAGTTGATGAGCTTCCCAGTTTGCCCTGTGGGCTTAAAAAGCCGGCCCTTACAAATAATTTAATAAATCTTTACAATAAATTTATATTAATTTAAATTGTTCTATTAAATTGTTTAAAATCCCTACAAAAAAAAATAAAATAATGCAAAAATATTGTAGTATTTTAGCACTATTTTCTAGAATAGAATTAAGGGGACAGTATACTTAATTATTATTTTCAAAAAAACAGAAATTAAAACGAATAACAGAACTTCCCTAAAGCTTGAAAATACTGCTGCTCATCCATAAACATGATATTGTTGTGTTCGGCGCCGGGAATCACCAGGAGTTCTTTTTGGGTGCTTCCCAGGTATGTCAGCAGGTCTCTGGCCTCCTGGAGAGGAACCAGGTTATCGTACTGGCCGTGGATAATCAGGGTAGGAAGAGAAATATTTCCAGCTTTTTCTATGCATTCCGCCTCCAGCCCCTCCAGGTCCAGTCTCGATGAAGGGAGCCTGAGATGCTTAACCAGGCGGGTGGCACAAACAAAGCCGCTTTCTATGATTAATCCTTTTAAATCTTTTGGGTAGTGACGGGCCAGTTCCAGGGCCGGGATGCTGCCCATGGATCTTCCCATGAGAAATAAATTGTCCGGGTACTCCCGGGCAGATAGTTCCTTTTTAACGGATTTTAAGACAAAGTGCGCATCCTTAATCAGACCGGCAAAGGTGGGCCTACCACTGCTGGCTCCGTAGCCCCGGTAATCCGATACCACCAGATTTAGCTTTTCCCGGTGATAAAGGGGAGCAATATGGTCATAGTCGCTGACTACTTCACCATTTCCGTGGAAGTACAAAATCCACGGCCAGTCTTTATTCTCCATGTAAAAACGGCAGGAAACAGCGATCTCCCTTTCTTTATCCACAGGTACCATCAGGTCAAAGGAATTCTTGGGGCCGGGGGTGTAGTCCTCCTCCGGAAAAAAAAGAGACCGCAGCAGCATTGGAGTATCCAGTATGTAATAACGGCTCATTATCATCCTCCTCATTCTTATGAATTATGAAATTTTGCAGCGATGGGCATTCTCCTGCCCACGCCAAAAGCCTTGGTGGTTACTTTTAAACCCGGGGGCGCCTGTTTTCTCTTGTACTCGTTGCGATCCACGGTGTGGGCAACCCATCTAACTGTTTCCCGGTCAAAACCCATATTGATTATTTCTTCTACAGAAGACTGCTGATCTATATAATAATGAAGAATTTTATCTAAAACCGGGTAGGGGGGAAGGGAATCCTGGTCCAATTGGTTGGGCCTGAGTTCCGCTGAGGGAGCCTTTTCCATGATTTCTTTGGGAATGATTTCTTCTTTTCGGTTGATAAATTCAGCCAACTGATAAACAAGGGTCTTGGGGACATCGGCCAGGACACTGAGCCCTCCGCTCATATCTCCGTACAGGGTGCAGTATCCCACAGAGATTTCACTTTTGTTTCCGGTTGATAATACCAGGTAGCCGTATTTATTGGAAAAGGCCATAAGGATATTTCCCCGGATTCTTGCCTGTATGTTTTCCTCGGTTACACCGATTTCTGTATCTTTGTCCTTAAAATGTTCCTGCAGCGTTTCCAGGTAGGACCGGTAAATAGAAGAAATCTCAATTTCTTTAAAAGTAAAGTTTAGATTTTCCGCAAGCTTTCGGGAATCCTCTACACTTCCCCGGGAGGAATAGGGAGAGGGCATGGAAATACCCAGGACACTTTCTCCGCCTATGGCTGCCTGGGCCAGGCAGCAGGTAACGGCAGAATCAATTCCCCCGGAAAGCCCTACTACTGCTTTTTTAAAACCACACTTATATATATAATCCCGTAACCCTAAAATTAGGGCTTCATAAGCGGATTCAATTTTTCCCTGGGGGACGTAAAGTCCTGGAGTCCCTGGAATACGGGTATCAATGGTTTGCACATGTTCTGAAAATGAAGGGAAAACAGCAGTAGGCTGTCCCTCTTTGTCAAAACACATGCTCCTACCGTCAAAAATCAGTTCATCGTTGCCTCCCACCTGGTTTACATAAATAAAGGGAATTCCGTGCCTTCGGGCTTGTTTGGAGATGTGTCGGTATCTAATCTCCTCTTTACCGATATGATAAGGGGAGGCGGATATATTGATAAACAGGGTGGCTCCTTTTTGGGCTAATATTTCTATAGGATCCAGTGAATATATTCTTCCTTTTGGCCATAATTTAGGATCGTTCCAGGCATCTTCACAGATGGAAATACCCAACTTTTCTCCTTTAAAGTCTACAGTTTTGATTTCTGCTGCCGGTTCAAAATACCGGGCTTCGTCAAACACATCATAGGTGGGCATCAGGGATTTATGCTGGGTTAACAGAATAGAACCCCTATAAATAAGAAGGGCTGAGTTATATAATTTATTTCCCCTTTGATGTGTAGGGGAGGGCACCCCCATCAGCAGTCCGGTATTGGGGAACTCCAAAGATACTTTCTGAAGCCTTTGAATGGCCTGTTGAGTTTTCTCAATAACCCAGGCCCTTTCCAGCAGATCCCGGGGGGGATAACCTACCAAAAATAATTCCGGTGCGGCCAACAGGTCAGAATCTTCATGTTGACTCAGCACCTGCACGAACTTGGAGAGATTTCCTTCAATATCACCAACAATCGGGTTTAGTTGGGCAACAGTTATTTTCATCAGCAGTCCCCCTTGAAAATAAAAGAAGCACATTACCTGTGCCTTCTTTTTTTAAATTGATCCGTTTAAATTCTTGGTGTGTCATTACTACTGCAGATTGTGCTAAACCGCTATTTTCCGATTTAGCATTCTGGCTAACCGGGATTTTTTTCGGGAGGCGTTATTTTTGTGAATAACTCCGTGTACAACAGCTTTATCTATGACCTTACAAGCTCTGACTAACGCTGTTTTTGCAGCCTCCATATTATTGGAATCCAAAGCTTCTTGAAAACGGGTGATGCTTGTTTTCAGCACAGATTTAACCGATTTATTTCTTTCAGCCCGCTTTAAATTGGTTTTTACTCTTTTCATTGCACTTTTTGTGTTTGGCATTTTATTCCCTCCCTTCCCTAGAATGATCATATTTTATGGATTTTTATTATTATATCGTCAATTAACCATAGGTTTACTTGTTTAGTGAAACCATAGGATATTTTAACATTTTAAGGGTCAAAATGCAACTAAATTCGATTTTCTTTATAAGAAATCTTTTCTGCTTACATAATAAGTTAAAAATAATTAAAATAATAATTCTTTCATCAGTGGAAACATTTTTGCTTCAGAATAAGAGTAATTAATCTTTACAAAAATACAATAAACCAAAGAGTTTAGAATAATTATTACCTTATAAATACAATTATCCACCCATAAGCTCAGCTTATAACTATCAGCATAACAAATGACGGAGGCCTTAATAATTCTGTTATAATTTAAACAACGGCAAAATTACAAGGGTTAATATTTTATCCGTAAAAAATTTAAGCTGAACCTCGATTTTTTTTATGGGTGGGAGGTGAAAAAAAGTACAAGAAGACTTATATGGAGTATGATGATGAGATATTAGAGGGGGTAAACAAACAAAATGACACAACAACTGGGGCAAAACAACTGGGTGAGAAGTACTGGCAGGGGGATGCTGTACGGATTATTTTCCTCTGCTTTTCGAAGTACAATTGATTTAGAGAAAATGAAAAATTTTTTTGATGTCTGCGAAAGTGAAGAAGTTAAAAATCTCAGCAGTCTTTCCAGTAACTTTTTTACTAACAGCAGCGAATTTAACCAGTTAAAAGAATATTACCTCAAAGCAGAAAAAGACCAGGAAAATGAAGAGCTAAAATTCAAGGTAGAATACGCGCATCTTTTTCTTCTTCCCGAAGGGGTACACCCCTATGAGTCGGTATATAGGGGAAGAAAAAAATTGCTGATGGATAAACCATGGGAAGAAGTCCGCAAATTCTACCGCAGAGTGGGAGCTATGAAGGATAAGGAGGAACTTCATCCTGAAGATCATATCTCCACGGAATTGGGCTTTATGTCCTTTATGTCTTATCTCACTATGGAGTCCTTAACTGAGAATAAGGATATCACGGCACTGGTTAAGCTGCAGGTAGAATTTATTGAAGAACATCTTTTAAAATGGATTCCCCAGTTAAAAGACAATATTGTTGAAAACAACTATTCCGACATTTATAAACCAGTAATTATACTAGTAAATGATTTTATTAATACAGATCTGACAAAATTAAAAGAAATGGTAAAAGCAGATAATGTTACCTGATTCTAACAGAATACACAACTGAGCACATAATTAGCGAATCAATTTAATAATACCATAACTGACAAGCAATGCTGCCAGTAGTTACGCTGTACTAAATTACCCCTGCCCTGTCTGCCGTTTGTTAGAAACTTAAATGATTAGGAGGGATTTATGTGAGTGAAGAAAAGAAGAAGAAGTTAAGCTTTAGCCGTCGAGCTTTCCTTAAAGCTACAGCTGCTTCAGCCCTGGCCGGTGCTGCCGGTTCATTCCTGCTGGGTTGTGACCAGGAGGATGAAAACGGGGTTGCTGATCCAGGTGATGATGTTGAATACACTTTCCCACCGGAGCCTGAAGTTGCCACCAAGTTCAACTGGTGCGGCACCTGCGGGGCCAACTGCGGGATGGTAGCCCATGTTGTGGATGGTAAGGTAGTCCGGCTTAAAGGCAGCCCGGCGGACCAGGTAGCCCAGGGTAAGCTTTGTGTAAAGGGATATGGCAATGTGAAGCAGCTGTATGACCCTGACCGTCTGAAGTTTCCCATGAAGCGGACCAACCCGGAAAAGGGCCCAGGTGTGGATCCCGGTTTTGTTCAGATTACCTGGGATGAGGCTCTTGAACTGGCTGGGGATGCCTATAATAAAGCTATTGAAGAGCACGGGCCCCAGTCCATGGTGATATTTTCCCGGGGCCAGGACTGGCTGAACCGCTGGCAGCGGGCCATAGGTACACCCAATCGCCTTGGCCACCACAGCATCTGCTTTACCACCTACGATGCTCCCTGGAATGCCTGCGTAGGTAGGGGACAAAGACCCTGGACCCTGGACCTGGCAAATGCCAAATATATTCTTTCCTTTGGCTGGGATATGCCCTCCAAGGCCAAGAACAACCAGGCCCGGGAATACTTTAAGGCATTAGAAAACGGTGCCAAAGCGGTGGTTATTGATCCCCGCCTTACCATCACCGGAAGCCTGGCGGATGAGTGGATTCCCATCAAGCCCGGTACTGACCTGGCTTTCTGCCTGGCCATGATTAACATTATTGTAAACGAAGAACTTTACGACAAGGATTTTGTGGAGAATTATACAGAAGGATTAGACAAGTTAAAAGAGGGAGTCCAAGATTACACCCCTGAGTGGGCTGCAGAAATTACCGAAATTGATGCTGATACTATTGAGCGGATTGCCAAAGAATTCGCCAACACCAGACCTGCTTTGATTCCCAACCACAAGCGGGATGCCGGTGGGCCTAACCATGCAAACGGCTGGAGAGTAGCTTTCTGTATGGTCATCTTAAACTCCCTGGTGGGAAGCCTGGACCGGGAGGGCGGCCAGATTATGCAAAAGACCCCCAGTATGCCCGGCTTTGATGCTATATTCCCCCCGGAGGATGACTGGTTCCCGGAAATGCCCAAGGAACGGATTGACGGTTATGAAAAGCACCCCTTATTGAGGCATGGCACCGGGGATTTTGCCACCTTCGCTGATGGCATTATCAACGAAGACCCTTACCCTGTAAAGGCAGCTTTTTTCCGCAAATATAACTTACTGGCCTTTCCCAATACCGCAAAAGCTGTAGAGGCATTCAAGAAGTTTGATTTTATGGCGGTAGCTGACATTTATCCTTCGGAACTTGTACAGCTGGCGGATGTAGTATTTCCTGAGCCTCACTTCTTGGAGACCTCCGGTTTAGGTGTACGAAGTTATCAGGCCATGTATCCACAGATTCATTTAAGGCAGGCGGCGGTGGATACAATTTACGATACCAGAGGTTTTGGAGGAATCGTAACCGGTATAGCCCAGGCCATGGGTCTTGGACATATCTTTGAAGATGTCAGCGGCGGCAAGTTTAATGATGAACGCCTGAAGGCCCTGGGCAGCTCCTGGGATGAGCTGGTGGCCAGTGAAGACGGAGTATGGAGCGATGAAAAACCCTTTAAGGGGGCAGAGGAATTCAATACCGACAGCGGAAAAATTGAGCTGTATGCCAATAAGCTGGAGGCCAACGGGTACGATCCCCTGCCCTACTGGCAGCCCAGGCGGGAGCTGCCCAGCGATGAATATCCTTTCTACTTCCTCATCAGCAGGCCTCCCATGCATAAGATGACCGAGTCCCAGAACAACGAGCTGTTTATGCAGCTGTATTCGGAAAATACGGTCATGATCAGCGAAGCGAAAGCCCAGGAAATGGGCATCAGCGATGGGGACGAACTGATTGTGGAATCCCGGGTAGGGAAAATTCAGCTGAAAGCCGAGCTGGTAAAAGGCATGAGGCCGGACTGCGTCTGTGTGGAGCACGGGTTTGGGCACTGGTCTCCGGATCTGAGCCTGGCCCAAGGAAAAGGCGCCAACGACGGGGACCTGATTCCCGATGTCCCCATTGATGAAATGTTAGCCTTGAAGTGTCCCGGCGCTAACGGACTTATGAACGATTTCTGTGTGAAAGTATCTAAAGCCTAAACTAAGGGGGGAAAAGCATGAAATATACCATGTTAATAGACCAGAGCAGGTGCATTGGATGTGCAGCATGTACTCTGGAATGTAAGAATCAATATGATGAAGCTTCTTTTGGTGTTCTCAGGACCAGAATGGCAAGGTATGAGAAAGGTGAATTTCCTAATAATGTGCTGCGATATCGGAAAAATGCCTGCATGCACTGTTTAGAAGAGGCTGCCTGCATCGGAGTATGTCCGGTGGACGCCATCAGCTATGTAAAGCATGAAAATGGCGGTATGGTATTAATTGATCGGGATACCTGCATTGGATGCGGCCTCTGTGTTGGGGCCTGTCCCTTCGACGCACCCATGGTGGACGAAGAGCGGGTAAAAGCGGAGAAGTGTTCCCTGTGCTTTGAAAGGGGCCTAAAAGGCGATGAGACCTACTGCTCTGAAGCATGCCCTACCGGAGCCATCACCTTTGGAGAAAGGGATGAACTGATTTCCAAAGGGGAGGCTCGGGTAAGTGCACTGATTGATAAGGGCCGGGACCAGGCTAACCTGTACGGCGCGGAGGGGACCGGAGTCCTCATAGTGCTGGACTACGATCCTGCAGACTATGAACTTCCCGATGAGTCTACCCTGGCTGGAAACATCAGCCTGCCCAAGTTTGCCTCTGCTGCCGGTGGGTTGACCGTAATGGCAGCCCTGGGTGGATTGGGACTTAGCTGTTTCCGTAAAATTCGGACAGACAGGACTGACAAAGTAGAATAAAAAAGAAGAAGAAAAAATAAAAAACAATAAATTAACAAAAAAGGAAGGGGTCACCATAACCCTTTCCTTTTTTGTGGTGTGATAATATTAAAAACATATGGAAAATTAATTTTTAATTAGTTTCTTTTTAATCATCCCCTTTACAAATGACTATTCTTTTTAAAGACGGTAATAACATTTTAAACACCTGTTATTACTCTTTTAATTTCAGCCTGTAACGTATTAACCGGGTTTCTATTGGTTAAAATAGATAAAGCTTAAAGTATAGAATAAAAAGAAATAATTAGGAGGTGAAAAAATGTTTCGGTTAATTATACGTTTTATTATTTCTGCACTGGTTATCATGTTTGTAGGGTTTTTACTTCCCGGTTTTGCTGTATTAGGTTTTGGTCAAGCGCTGTTGGCAGCTATTGTTATTGCGCTTCTGGGTTTTATCATCGAGAATTTAATGGGAGAAAAAGTATCCCCCCAAAATCGTGGTGTAGTGGGATTTCTTACAGCAGCAGTAGTGATTTATGTGGCTCAATTTATTATACCCGCCATGAGAGTATCTATCTTGGGCGCACTGCTGGCGGCATTGGTAATCGGTATCATTGATGCCTTTGTCCCTACCG
>SL_3KL_010_SEDDRAFT_10001743_pt1 | contig 19889 bp, 16 predicted proteins | sample SodLakKL_010_SED_2_FD_10381 | JGI IMG/M metagenome (IMG submission 10381) | reverse complement strand
GAGAGGAAACTTCTGGAAGATAAGATTGCGGCAGAAAGGGAAGAGCTGCAAAAGATCATAGACAGCATGCCTGTGATGATCAATATGCATGAACAGGATCCATCCAAAGTAAACATGAACAAATACTTTGAATCGGTTATTGGGTATAAGAATGAAGAGATTACTCAGGAAGAGTTTGTTGATCTGATTATCGAGGAGAAAGACCGGGATCTGGTTAGAAAAGTAATATCTGAATCTGATGGGAAGTGGTACGATTTCGACTTGCTGAGCAAAGAAGGTAAGATACTTAAAACCATCTGGACGAATATACAAATCAGTGAATCAAGATCGCTTGGTATCGGTGTTGATATTACCGAACGAAAAGAGATGGAAGAGAAGCTGCGTGAAAGTGAAGAGTGGCTCTCTTTAACCACAGGCAGTGCTTCCATTGGTAAATGGGAATGGAATCCACAAACCGGTGAGATCATCATAGACCAGGTATGGGCAGGGCTGATTGGCTACACAGTGGATGAGTTGGAGCCAGTAAATATAGACACCTGGAATGAACTTGTGCATCCCGATGATTATGAGCGGTTCGAAAAGGCATACGGAGAATACGCAGCCGGGAAGAAGGAAATGTATGAGTGCGAAGTACGCATGAAGCATAAAGACGGCGAATGGATATGGATTCTGGACCGCGGACGGGCAATCGAATGGGACGATGAAGGGCGCCCGCTGCGGCTTGTGGGTACGCATATCGATATCTCCGATAAGAAAAAATATGAAGAAAGTCTCGCATATCAGGCATCATTGCTCGCCAATGTATCGGATGCTGTAATATCGACAAATCCGGAATTTATTATTCTCACCTGGAATAATGCCGCTGAAAACGTTTATGGTTGGAAGAGTGAAGAGGTAGTAGGGAAAAATTTAGGATCTCTTTTAAGAACTGAATTTGAACCGGGCGAAGACAAGCAATCGGCAGAGAATAAATTGTTGGAAAGTGGCTCTTGGCATGGTGAGATTGTTCATGTTACAAAAAGCGGGAAAAGGAAAAACATCCTCAGCTCAGTAACTCGCATCAAAGACGCCAAAGGAGACTTTAGCGGAGTTGTGGCTGTGAACAGGGATATTACGGAGAGAAAGTCATTCGAAAAGGAGGTCAGCCTTCTTGCAAACGTATTTTTGGAATCGAATACTGCGCTGGCGGTAACAANTCATCATACCAATAAACTCGAAAGGGTAAANAGGGCCTATGCCAAGTTGTTTGGATATGATGAAGAGGAGATGGTGGGAATGGATATCCATGACCTCTACCCTTCAGACGCCAGGCAGAGAACGATCAATACAGTTGATGAACTTGAAAAGAAAGGCCAGGTTACATTCGAAGCGGTGCTTAAACGGAAAGATGATTCCGTTTTCGAAAGCATCGTGAACCTGTCGCTGGTTGCCGAGAGTGATTCACAAGCTTCATACCGAATCAGTACCGTTCAAGATATTTCTGAATTGAAAAAAACTCAGAAGCAGCTGGTTTATGAACGACAACGATTTGAACTTGCGTCAGGCAGTGTTTCGGATGTGGTTTGGGAGTGGAATCCCGAGTCACGTAAACTTTGGTGGGGAGAAGGTCTTGAAACTCTGCTTGGTTACAGGAAAGAAGACTATGAGGGAGATCTTGATTTTTGGAAGAATCACATCCATGAAGATGACAGAGAACGCGTAGTAAGCTCCATGACGCACGCAGAAACATCGGATGCCCGGGAATGGGAAGCGGAATATAGATTTTTTGCGGCCGATGGATCTATCCGAACTGTGAAAGATTCTGCAGTACTGATTCGTGATGAAAATAATGAGCTGCTTCGTGTTATNGGCGCCATGGTGGATGTGACGCAGCTTCTCGAGTATCAGGAAGCACTGCAACTTGAAAGAAACCGGTTTGANCTGATTGCCAAAAGCTCGAACGATGTGCTNTATGATTTTGATATCGAAACGATGACGGTTTGGTGGAGCGAAGGCTGGCAGACACGTTTTGGGTATGCCGATGATGGCGTGGAAGACAGCCTTGTATGGTGGAGTGATAACATCCACCCGGAAGACAGGGAAAGGGTTAATGAAAGTGTTTTTGCAGCCATAGATGATGGCAGCAGTTTTTGGGTAGGGCGCTACAGATTTAAAAACGGCGAAGGTGAGTATAGGTACGTGATCGATAAGGGCTACTTCATAAAAAATCAGGACGGTAAGTCCGTAAATCTGGTAGGCACGATTTCTGACATTACAGCCGATATTGAAGCCCGAGAAAACCTCAAGGCTTCAGAAGAACAGTATAGATTATTATTTGAATTGAGCCCATTGCCGATGTTTATTTACGACCCTGAGACACTGCATTTTATATCAGCCAACAACTCGGCAGTGGAAAAATACCTTTACACGGAAGAAGAATTGAAAAAAATGAAAATATTTCAGCTTCATCCGCAGTCGGATCATAAAGAGATAATGAGTGAAATTACGTCGAACCTGAAACAGAAAAGAACAGGATTTGATGTTTGGCCACAGGTAAAAAAAACGGGTGAAAAAATACTCGCAGAAATCTCGGGCTCAGAAATTCATTACGAAGGAAAAGTTCGTCGTCTTGTCGTTATTAACGACATTACCGAGCAAAAGAAGGCGGAAGAACTGGCCATCAGTGCAATTGTAGAGGGAGAGGAACGTGAACGCCAACGAGTGGCAAAAGAGCTCCATGACGGCCTCGGTCAATATCTGTCTGCGGCGAACATGAATTTGGAGACCGTTTATGAAGATGCAAAAGACATTCACGAACCATACCGTTCAGTCTTCAGAAATGGGCTAAAATTGTTAAATCATGCCATATCGGAAACCAGGAGTATATCTCAAAACCTTCTGCCAAAAGCTATCCAAGATTATGGGCTGGAGCTCGGCATCGAATCACTTATAAACCAACTGAGGGGCACCAATAATGTTAAATTTTATCTGTACCAAAACCTTGATAATGTTGATATTCCTGATAATATTCAGATAAACGTATATCGCATTGCCCAGGAGGCAATAAATAATGCATTGAGGCACGGAGAACCAAAAACGGTGAACGTTCAGCTCATTTTTTCAAAAGGGGAAATACTGCTTACCGTTGAGGATGATGGTAAAGGATTTGATCCTGATAATGTTCAGAAAGGCATTGGGTTGCAAAGTATGAAAACCCGAACGGGGGCAATGTCGGGAAGTATTGAAATAATCAGTAATAAAAGGAAGGGCACCATTGTTTCGGTTGCGGTTCCTACTTAAAAAAAGAAAATGGCTAACATAAAAGTACTTTTGGCAGACGATCACAAAATTGTTCGTGATGGCATTAAGCTGATGCTTGAATCGCAAGCGGGAATCGATGTAGTTGCAGAGGCCGAAAATGGTATTAAGGTACTTAAGAAGCTTGAAGAGCAGGTTGTTGACTTGATTGTGATGGACATCAACATGCCCGAAATGGACGGTGTAAACGCCACAAAAGAAATAAAAGACAAATATCCCGATGTAAAGGTGTTGGCCCTTACTATGAGTAATGACGACCTGCACATTCGGCAGATGATACAGGCGGGGGCTTCCGGCTATATTATGAAAAGCGCGGGCCGCAATGAGCTGAAAGATGCAATCTACACCATCATGGATGGCAAGCATTACTTTAGTGATGAAGCCACGCAGAGTATCATGATGGATCTTGTGAAAGGGAAAGGAAAATCTTCTAGTCCTGACCCCATACATATTACCGATCGAGAGCTGGAGATTCTCGAACTTATTGTGAAAGAGTTTACGAACCAGGAAATCGCGGAAAAACTTTATATCAGTTCTCGAACTGTAGACGCCCACCGAAGAAACCTATTGCAGAAAACCGGAGCTCGGAACACGGCCGGCCTTGTTAAATATGCATTTCAGCATAATCTGGTTTCGCCTAAAGATGAATAACCATCGGTGCTTAAGCTATTTTCGCGTAGGCAGAAAAACCTACCATGAGCTAATGTAAATAGGCATATAAGCGAATAGTCCATTCTTCGCTTAATCTTTAGATTGAATGATGGACTTCAGCCAACACTTGAAAATTATTATCATTGCAGAACAAAGCCCGCATGCCGAAACGCTGGTCTCGATGATTAACGGTACTTTGGGGCATTCGGCTCAGGTATCAATTGTAGACCCCGGTAACATAGAGAAACTGCAGGAGAGAGGATCTGTGGATGTATGTTTAATCGATTTAATGAGTTTTGATGGGCCGGTTGTTAATACGATCACAGAGTTGAGAGAAAAACAGCCCAATGCGAAAATTATAGCACTTCACATATACAACACCCCCGAGCTTATAAAGCCGCTCTACAATGTTGGAGTGGATGGATATCTGTATCACGAGCCGACAAAAAAAGATCTAACTGAAGCACTTGATAAAGTACTGAACGGTGAAATTTATGTACCGTCTTTTTTCTCTTTAGGGTAAAATGCCTACGCATATACTCAGTTAAATGGTAGTGAAAGTGTACATGTAAAAATACGCTTTTTACGTCTTACAGGTTGATTTAAAAAGACGGAACATTGACTATATAGACTGAAATCATAAATTCTAACTACCCAGGTCTTTAAAAAGCTGTGAATTTACCGGAAGATTTTCTTTTCAATGCCCTGCCGGGCCCCGCCGCAATTGTTGATACCAACGGCAATATCATCTCATCAAATAATAAATGGAACAGTTCTGATTACAGCTGTCAGTTTATGGGAGAACACTGCGATACGAGTAATTATTTCTCTCATTGTGAAAAGGCAATTCAGGCAGGCAACGACTATGCCCTGAAGTTGGTGTTTGGCCTCAGGAGGGTTCTCGACGGGGAAAAGGAATCATTCCAGATAACGGTTCCTTCGAGCGAAGGCTNCCAAAAAAAATGGAGTAAAGTATCTATTCAAACAAGTGGGATGANCCATGGTTGTGCGCTCATCATTTTTGAAGATGTGACNAAAACCATGCAATCGGTTCAGTCCCTCCGGGAGTCCGAAGAAATTTANAGTCAGCATTTCAAAAACTCGATGGCNGGTATCATACTTGGAACTCCGGAGGGTAAAATTATGGAAGCGAATCCGGCTGCTTGTAAAATTCTTGGTTACACAAAAAGCGAACTTCTTGAAGGAAACAGAGAANTGATTNTGGATCCCACAAATCAGTTAAATAAGAAATCGTATGAAGTACGAGAAAAAAAATCGATTTATGAAGGTGAGAAAGAATACATCCACAAAAATGGCAGCCGTATCATAGTTGAAGCGTCATCACTGCTCTATCGTAATGAAAATGGAAATCTAAGAACGATCAATACGTTTCGCGACAAGAGCAAGGAAAAAGAGACACTCCGTGAACTGCAAAATGAGCGCAGATTTACGAAAGCGGCAATTAATGGAATACCAAACGCTTTTTTTGTTCTTGATGAACAACTAAAGCTGCTGCAGTGGAACGACTCATTTATCGAAGAAATGGGGTACGATGAAAAGGCCCATTTAAAATTCAGCGTTCTCGAAATTATCGCAAAAAAAGACCGTGAGCGGGTTTTGAGGGTTGTTAAAGATGTTTTTGTAAATGGAACAGGTCATACAATTGCCGAGGTTCAAACTCAGGGAAAAGGTTTAAGGCATTTCCACTTTTTTGCAAACACATTCAAAAACAATGGAAAAAAATATCTTGTAGGTACCGGCACAGACATAACAGATATTATTGCAACTGAAAAAGAGAAAGACAGGAATTATGAGCTGATATCTCAGCTTTTTGAAAGTTCTCAAATTGGAATGCTAATGATAAGCCCTGAAAACCGTGTTTTGAAGGTGAATGATAGTTTTTCCAGACTTTTTGGGTATAAAAAAATTGAGATTATAGGTGAGGATGTCGATAAGCTAATAGTACCTGAAAAAGACCGGGTTGAAAATGAGACTTTTAACCGAGAAGTTTTTTCAGGTCAAATACTTAAAAAAGAAGCCATTAGAATTGCTAAAGATGGCAGGAAATTAAATATTGTGGTAAATACTGTTCCAATAATTGAAGATGGTGAGGTAGTGGCTGCATACGGCATCTACGTTGATGTTACTGAACAGAAGCAACTAGAAGCCCGCATCCAAAGATCACTGCGCGAGAAAGAGATCTTGCTTCAAGAGGTTCACCATAGGGTGAAGAACAATCTTGCAATTATTGCTGGCCTGTTAGACTTACAAATTCTCGAAGAGGAAGACAGCTTGATTGAAAGCAAGCTGAATGAAGTTCGTAGCAGAATTTTTTCCATTGCAAAAATTCATGAAGGCCTTTATGAAAAAGAAGATGTGGTTGAAATCAGATTTGATGATTACTTACAAAGTGTGGCCGAGGCACTGCCTCAAAGTAATTTTAGTGATCAGATAGATGTGAACATCAAACTAAATCTTGAAGCTGTAAAGCTTAATCTGAATCAGGCTGTGCCATGCGGACTAGCAGTGAACGAGCTTATGAATATTGTTCTCGCCGGGGAATCACTCGAAGGAGACATCAAACTATCACTAAGTGAAGAAAATAAACTGATTACAATTGGTTTTTCGGGCGATAGGATTAACCTGAAGAAAATTGATGAAGAAATGAGCAGCGGCTCTTTTCACACTATGCTTGTGAATATTTTTCTATCCCAAATTAACGGCACTTTAATCAATACAAGTGAACAGCCAGCAACGATTGGCTTTAAATTTAAAAAAATGAACATCAGAGGCTCCAGCAGTTCTGTTCTGGATAGCAAAGAACTGATAAGTAACTAACAAAACGGTGAAACCCATGCGTGTATTAATCATTGAAGATGATATGATTTTATCCCTCAGCCTTGAGATTATGCTGAAGAAATTGGGTTATACCCAGGTCAAAAAAGCTCATACCGGGGAAAAAGCACTTGAAACACTCGTTGAATTTGAACCTGATCTATTACTTGTAGACATTTTTCTTGGATTGGGTATTTCGGGAATCGATGTTGTTAAAAAAATTCAGCAAAACGAAGATATCCCGGTGATCTACATTACCGGTAATTCGGACGATTATCACAGAAGCCTCGCTTCAGAAACCAATTATATGAGTTATCTTGTAAAGCCAATCACCTTTACCGAACTAAAAAAAGCACTGGCGAAAGAGAATTTAGCTGTTTAAAAGAATAGCCTTTTATGAAATCTGTAAAGGCAAATAAAGTAAAAGTAAAGGATAGCTCTGAAAGTGAAAGAGTCCACTCACTATACGGTTATAATGTGCTCGATACAGGCGAGGAAAAAGAATTCAACGATCTGGCACGGCTTGCAGCAGAAATCAGTAACTCACCTATTGCAAGAATAAATCTGGTTGATGAGGACAGCCTTTGGACAAAATCGGTTTTTGGAATGAAACGGCCTGCGGCCAAACTTCCCAAAAAGCAAACGATTTGCAGGTACACCGTTCAAACCAAAAAACAATTGGAGATAGAAGATCTTAGCAAAGATCAGCGAACCTCATCTCTGCCCCAGGTCACTGGCGGGCCAAAAATGAGATATTATTTCGGCGTGCCGTTAGTAGATCCTGATGGTCACGCATTAGGTGCTCTTTGTATATTGGATTTTAAATCCCGCAAGCTTACCGACACACAGAAAAGGCAGTTGCAAATCGTAGCTGACGAAGTGATGGCGCGTTTCGAGCTGAGCAAGAAAAACACGGAGCTTGAAAAGTTGAACGAGCATAAAGTTACGCTCATGAAAATGTTGAGCCACGATATGCGATCTCCACTTAACGGCATCATTGGCATGAGCAGCCTCTTGATGTCTGAAGTTGATGATGACAGTCATCGTGAAATTGCGACTCTTCTCGAGCAGAGCGCTGTGCAGCTGAACCAGATGGTGGATGAGATAATGAGTTATACGTTGATCGAGTCGAAAGGTTTTAGTCTGAATTTGACTCTAACCGATTTGGACGAGGTTGTTACATCCATGAAACGGCTGTTTTCCCCATCTGCACAATCGAAGAGAATTACATTGACATTCGATAACCAAACGGATAAAAAAGTTTATGTAGACAGGGGCAAGTTTGAACAAATTTTTGGGAACCTTCTATCAAACGCCCTGAAATTTACGAACACGGGCGGCTGGGTAACTGCTGAGCTTACGATTGAAGATAAGAACAAAGGAGATGCCAAGTTGCAGCTTCAGGTTCGCGACAGCGGTGTAGGGATGGACGATGATCAAATCGCAAGGCTGTTCGAGGCGAGTAGATCCACAAAAAAAGAGGGTACACTGGGAGAAAAAAGTACAGGAATAGGCCTCTCTATCATAAAACATTTTGTTGAACTTCATTCAGGAAACATCGAAGTTTCGAGCCGGCTGGGCAGAGGCACCGTGTTTACTATAAAAATGCCTGTTCCCGAGTCCATATCAGATTTGGATTAATCGAGCTTTAGCTAAGTTTGCAAAGTAAAAGTATCAAAACAAGTACGGACATATTTACAGAGGCTTTAAACCTTTTGAACGATTTGGAGTTCAGAATTCTTTCGGAAGACCGAGGCCGCCCGTGGGGGGGATTCTTCGTAATAGAAGAAGAGCATTCACAAAGATTTATTGAAGAATTTTTTCCTCATCTTAGCGCCGAGGAATTTAACGGTTTCGCTAAACTAAGCCCTAAACTACTTCTGATAGAGCCTGGGAAGAGGCTTTCATGGCAGTATCATCAACGCAGAGCCGAAGTGTGGAGGGTAGTTAAAGGTAACGTTGGAGTGATTGTGAGTGAAACAGACCTGGAGGGTGAGGTCAAAAAATTAAATGAAGGAGACGGTATTAGTCTTGATCGGGGTATTCGCCATAGAATTGTAGGGCTTACCAATTGGGCGATACTTGCCGAAATTTGGCAGCATACAGATCCCACTCGTCCGTCAGATGAAAATGATATTATCAGAATTCAGGACGACTTTGGCAGGTAGCGGGGTGTCCCCGGATGTGTGTACTTAACTTTTCCTTTTTCTCGTTATTAAATCAGACTTCACTACATTCAAGAATAACGCAGCGATATACTGTTAAGTCGGGCTTGTATTTTGATAAAATGCTTTTAACTTAAACGTTTTAGCTGATGTATAGCCAAAGGTAGCCGCATTGCAGCTGCCTTTATTTGTATGAAACTGAAGTACCGAATTTTCGAACGGCTTTTTTAATTGCAATAAGCAGACCCGAGACTGATTTAAATTGTTATGGCAAAAGTGGATACAGATATCCGCGGAAAGATTGATGAGTATGCGCTCAACGCAGTACAGCAAGCTCAATTAAATGAGTTGCTCGAGCTATGCCATGCCCGCCTTGATGAAACAGACGACGAGCTGGTGTCGCTTGCGTTTAAATTGTGCTGCAAATCACACGAGGGAGTACACAGGGCGTCCGGAGAGCCATACTACATCCATCCTATTGAAGTTGCCAAAATTATGGCCGACGATTTCAATATCGATGATGAGTCGGTAGTGGCAGCTCTGCTTCACGACACCGTTGAAGACACGGAAGTAACTTTGGATATGGTTGAATCAATGTTTAACCCGGTTGTTAGACATTTGATTGATGGCGTTACCAAGATTTCCGGTGTATTTGAAAATCGCGATACCAAACAGGCAGAGACCTTCATGAAGCTGATTCTTTCCATGGCGGAAGATATTCGGGTAGTGTTGATCAAATTTGCCGACAGGCTGCATAACATGCGAACCATCGGCCATCTGCCGAGGCAAAAACAGCTCAAAAAGGCTACGGAAACAATGGAGTTATACGCTCCGCTTGCACACCGTTTTGGGCTTTTTAAAATTAAAAATGAGTTTGAAGATCTCTGTTTTAAAGTAATTGATCCTAATTCTTTCAAGTTTATTGTACGTAAACTCAGAGAAAAGAAAGAGTCGAGAGAGGCATTTATCAGCCAGTTCATGGATCCGATTGAGACGGTGCTTGATGAACAGAATTTTAAATTTGAGATTAAAGGCAGGCCGAAGCATATCTATTCGATTTACAGAAAAATGCAGATGCAGCAGAAACCGTTTGAGGAGATTTACGACCTCTTTGCAATCCGCATTATTCTTGAAAAGCCTCATGAAAAAGAAGATTGCTGGCGCGTCTATTCAATCATTACCGACTGGTATACGCCCATTCCAAAACGATTTAGGGATTTTATCTCGGTTCCCAAAGCCAACGGCTATCAGTCTTTACATACAACGGTAATCACCAAGCAGGGCCGTAAGGTAGAAGTTCAGATCCGAACTCGTAAAATGGATGATATTGCTGAACATGGATTAGCCGCACATTGGAAGTACAAAGAGGGAAACTCGGGTGGCAGTACAGAGCTGGATAAATTTGTTCATTGGGTGCGCGATGTGCTGGATAATCCCCGTCCAGATGCCGCCACCGAATTTATCAAGGACTTTCAGCTGAATCTTTATCAAGACGAGATTTATGTTTTTACTCCCGATGGAGAGTTGAAAACCCTGCCCAAAGGGGCATCCTGTATCGACTTCGCATTCGAAATTCATAGCGAAATAGGCGAACGTGCAGTGGCGGCGAAGGTGAATGGGAAAATGGTTCCGCTCAGGCAAAAACTAAGAAGCGGAGACCAGGTTGAAATTATAACAGGCAACAAAATCAATCTAAACACGGACTGGATTGAGGATGTTGTAACTCACAAAGCACGCGCACGCCTTCGCCAGTTCATAAAACANAAAGAACGCAAAGTTGCGGATGAGGGACGTGAAATTTGGGAAAAACGTTCAGCGAAGGGCAAGATTGANATTTCGGACCANGAGCTCACNAGAATTTCCAAACGCCTGAAGTTTGAGAATGCTCAGGAGATGTTTTANGAAATAGGCGCAGGCGCATTCGATGTGAATGAGCTGTTTAAACTTGTNAAAGAATATAAGAGCAAAGGNCGCCTTGANAATAAGCAGCACGATTTTNCCGATCCTTCTGAGGAAGCCATACAGGAGNACTATATCACTACGGCGCGTTCTATCGGCGATGGCAAGGCTCTGCTTGTTGACGGAGAACTTACGGGTATTAAGTACACGTATGCCAACTGCTGTAATCCCATTCCAGGTGATGATGTGATTGGATTTATAAGCCGAAACGGTGATGTGAAAATACATCGATCGAACTGTAAAAATGCTCATCATCTGATCAGAACCGACAGTGAGAGAATTATCGATGTTACATGGGCCAAGAATATTGATACACAATTTCTTGGAGCCGTTAAAGTAATTGGTGAAGACCGTGTTGGATTGGTAAATGACTTGACAGAAGTTCTTGCCAAATCATTGAAAACCAACATGAAAAGTATTAACGTTAGTAGTGAAGGCGGAATGTTCGAAGGGATACTTACGATATATGTGAGTGATTTAAAGCACCTCGAAAACATTATTCATAAGCTCGAACGAGTAGACGGGATAAAAAATGTGATTCGATACGAATAAGTAAAGAACTCCACTTGTCGTACTTACACGTAGGTGTTTTTACTTAAAAAAAATGATCGAAGCACCTATATCTATATTCAAATCATTTATTAATAATACCTTTACAATAGGTGACTGCCTAGTAGTGACTAAATAGGAGTGAAAACATAACATATAATTAAAAAATACGATGGTAACATACACAAAACGTGATATCGTGAGGACAGTAGCAGACAAAATGGACGTACCACTTAACCAGGCCGAACCATGGGTTGAAGTTGTAATCGACGCACTTCGGGCAAAAATGCTTGCTGCCGACCCAACATGCCGTATTGAACTTCGTGATTTTGGTGTTTTTGAGGTCAAGGAAACCAAGGCCAAACCCAAGGCGCGTAACCCCAAAACCAATGAGGTGATATACGTGCCCGCTCATAGAAAAACCCACTTCAAACCAAGTAAACGGCTGAAGAAATTTTTGAAGCAGCCGCTAGAGGAAGTTAAGAAAGGCAAATAGCAGTTGGGTAAATTTGGAAGAATCCTCGGTGTGGATGTAGGCAGTAAGCGTGTTGGTATTGCAAGAACTGACCTTCTCCGAACCACTGCGAATACCGTCGGAACATTCTCACCGGAGGACTCTTTTAAAGAAATAGAAAGACAAATTAACAAAGAAGGCCCTGTAATAGCCGTAGTGGTTGGATGGCCGCTGACACCGCAGGGAAACCAGACGCATGCTACTCAGCTTGCAGCCGATTATGTCCGGCATCTCAAAAAAAAGTATAAGGATATCGAAGTTTATAAATTTGATGAACGCTATTCATCGAAAGAGGCAATGAAATTGATGCTGGAAGCGGGAGTGTCGCGGAAGAAAAGAGAGGAAAAAGGAAGGTTGGATCAGGCAGCAGCAGCCCTTATTTTACAACAATTTCTTGAAGCACATCCTGATATTTAAACATGCCTGTATTACCGATAGTTACGTTTAACGATCCCGTTCTCAGGGAAAAGACAAAGCCAGTTTCTGAGAATAGTGAAAAGCTGCAAACTCTAATCGACGATATGTTTGAGACCATGTACAATTCGCATGGTGTAGGGCTCGCAGCACCCCAGGTAGGCGTTGAACTGCGGCTCTTTGTAATGGATGCCGATGCAGTAACTGCGGATCTTGAAGACGAGGAAGATCTCGGTAAAATCGCAATGATCAACCCTGAAATTCTCGAATTAGCCGGTGAGAGTGTGCGTATGGAGGAAGGCTGCCTGAGTATTCCGGATGTAAGAGATGAAGTTTCTAGAGCGGAACAGGTAACGGTAAAGTACCTTGACCGAAATTTTGAGCAGCAGGTTTTAAAGACCTCGGGTTGGGTATCCAGGATCATTCAGCATGAATATGATCATCTTGAGGGAAAGTTGTTCATTGACTATCTCAGTGCATTTCGCAGACGGCTTCATCGCTCCATGCTTAAAAAAATTGAGAGCGGAACCCTGCCTGTTGAATATCCGGTACGCCCGAAAAAGACGGTGTCTTCAGGATGAGCAATCTGAACATTGTGTTCATGGGATCGCCGGGTTTTGCCGTGCCTTCACTCAACAAACTTGCTAAATCGCCACATAAAATTTCTGCGGTAGTCAGTAATCCTGATAAACGAAGGGGCAGGAGGGGAAAACCAGAGCCCACTGAAGTTAAAAAACGGGCACTTGAACTGAGCCTGGCAACCATTGATGTTGAAAATATTTCATCGGAAGAGTTTGAGTCGGCTATCAGAAAACTCAAACCTGACCTTTTGGTGGTAGTTGCATTCAGGATATTGCCTCCAAATATTCTTGAAATACCAAAAATTGGCTCTATAAATCTCCATGCATCTCTTTTGCCAAAGTACCGCGGAGCAGCTCCAATTCATTGGGCCATCATCAACGGTGAGAAGGAGACCGGATGTTCCGTCTTTTTCCTGGACGAAAAAGTTGACACAGGAAAAATTATCAAGCAGAAGCCAACCCCGATCGGTCCTAACGAAACCACAGGTGATCTTTACGAGCGCCTTCGGCATGAAGGGGCTTCCTTACTGCTGGAGGCAGTGAACCAGATCGCGGAGGGCAAGGCTGAAGTCATCGATCAGAACGATGAGCTGGCTTCACCGGCGCCAAAATTGCACCGCAACAATACAAAAATTGATTTTACTCGCAGTGCAAAAGAAGTACATAATTTTATACGTGGGCTAAACCCGTTTCCTTTAGCGTGGTGCGTGTACGAAGACCAGAAAATGAATGTTTACAGATCAGGCGTAGGCGGACAAACAGATCTGGGTCCGGGAAAACTATCGGTTCAGGACGGTAAGCTTTATGCAGCCTGTGCCGATCGATTCGTGGAACTGATCGAGGTGCAGCTGCCCGGTACAAAGGTGATGAGCGGAGTCGAATTCATTAACGGGTATGATGTTTCGGTACACCTTGAGTAAAAGTTTCGTCATTCGGGCATCCGGTTCCAAACCATTGAGGCGGTGCAGCCCTTACCAGCATCATTACACAGGCCATCGTTTTTAATATTCTGAACTCGCCACTATCATCAGCCGCCTAATAATTGGTATCTGATTGCCAAAGTTCAAGTTTCTGCTAAATTGAATGGCAGAAGGTTGATTTAAACCAATTTATTTGAGATATACTGATCAGAATTTTCCGGAAATTTATTAACCATTTTTAAACAGCAAATACGATTTATGGAGCTTTCGCCTTTATTACAAGCTGCCAAAGAAGGAAACCTAAAAAAGATCACTGAACTTCATGGGGAAGGCGCAGATCTAAACGAGACGCATAAAAACGGTGCTTCCGCTTTAATCTACGCAGCCGAAAATGGACATCTCGAGATAGTGAAGTATTTGATCCATAACGGAGCTGACCCCGCAATACAAACGAAGATGGGCGGCACTGCGCTGAATCGATCGGCTGAAAACAGCCACATAGAGATCATGAAATTTCTTCTTGAGAAGGGAACTCCCATTGGTAATCTGGCACTTATTGTTGCCTCACGAGAGGGCAATGAAGATGCTGTTCGCCTGCTGATTGATGCAGGAGCAGATGTGAATGCTCAACAACGATGGGGCCAAACGGGCCTGATGCTGGCGGCCAGGGAAGGTCACTCAGCAGTCGTAAAAATACTGCTGGATGCGGGTGCCAATGTGCGGCTAAAGGATAAGAATGGTGACAGTGCCTTAACGATAGCAATCGACAATGATAATGCTGATATAGCAATGCAGTTGAGAAGAGCCGGTGCAAAGGCACAGGTTAAGAAAAAAGTCGCACCAGCTCCTGTAGAAGAAGATGATGATGATGAAGATGATCCGTCTGTATCGGAAATTGACGAAATAATTACTGACGATTCGGAAGATATTCCGGACGATATGGAGCTCGAAGATTGATCGGTTCAATCTGATTACTTAGCAAATATAAAAGCCCGGACTTTTAAGAGCCGGGCTTTTATTTTGGGGGTCAAGGCGGGTTGATAAACCCTATAGATGAAATTTAGTCTAATTATCTAGCGAAATGGTTCCGATGTTAGTTGTATCGGGCGACATCACTTCAACATTCGATACGATAGTTCTGTTATAAAGGTCTTCATCAGCCGGAAGAATGGATACCTGGTAAGTACCTGACGGTATTCCGATCATAAGGAAATCACCTTCTTCCGAAGCTCTTGTTCCTGCAACCGTGTCTTCTCCGGCAATCGCATAGATCCATGGCAGGGCCTCTGCAGGCTCAATTTCTCCGGAAATGGCCCCTGTTTCTGCAAGACTCACTGTTCTTATTACCGGCTTAAGGAGGTACTTGCCAGAGTTACCGGCTCTTACGATAGAACGGGATGCATCAAAGTCGAGCAGCAGGGTGTAGGTGCGATTGCTCTCAATTTCGGCATTAATTTTCAGCTTAAGTCCAGATTGCTGTGCGCTCGGGGTTTTTAGTTGCTGAGTTGAGCCGTTTATTACAAGTTCGTTCTCATCGCCAAGAATGAGCCTGATTTGATTGTAGGTGCCGGGCTCAAGCTCAGCTTCTCCAAGTATTTCTTTGTTGCCATTGGTCAGCTCAAGAAGATCAACCTTTATTGGTTGATCATTGATAACTTCCCATCCGCCATCATCATCTTCAGCATCCGAACTTCTGTGTACACGAACTTCTCTGATGTCGATAATTACAGCTTCATAATCGGCGGGAGCATCGGTCAGAAGAACTTGTAAAGTTCCCGGTGCGGTATCAGACTCAAGAACTGACTCGCAGGCGCTGAAAATGAATCCACCGAGGAAAAAGAAAAGCAGATATCTCAGGGCATTGTTTAATTTCATCACAAAGGCATCTTTAAATTTTGTTTTTTGCTGTTTGATCATCCTATTTTAATCTCTTCATAGATTAAATGTTCCCGGTTTGATACTGGTAACAATAACAGAACGATTTACTACGATAAAGAAAATGAAGACTATTGCACAACTCACGTACATTCCACTCTATTCAGAACACCCAAAAGAGCAGGTGCAAGACCTGATTGAATTTGTTGCCCAGCATGATGTCGAAGTAGATGTTAACTACCTGTCAACCAGTATAAAGGGTGATACGAATGTGGTCTTTAATTTGATCAGGGAAGTTTATGATACGATGACGGTGGAAGGCCAAAAATTTCGGTTTCACGTTGAGTTGCTGAGCCCCACACAAAGCTGATAAATTTCAGAAAGCTCTATTTTTTGAGTTATCGGCTTTTCTTTCAGTCAGAAAGAACTTCTTTTTTTTTGCTGATTTTAAAATAATGCTCACTGCCATCACTTCGTCGATAAACCAGTCTGTCGGATAATTCCGTTTTTTCCGAAAACTCGTCAATCAGGTGGGATTCCAGAATAATTCTTGCTGTTATTACCGCAGTGGAATTATCATGTTTTGTTACAACAGGTAAAAACGATTTCCGCTGATCGAAAACTGCGTAGAGAGGTTCGTAATCCTCATGCCATTGATGCAGGGTAATGATGAGATCGATTCCCTTTTCTTCCAGTTCAGTAGATCCGGGGACCGGTGTCGACCAATACCTGTATTCAGCCGCTGCTTGATAATTATCCGCCTCAAGTGTGACCTGATTCTGAGACGCGCAAGAAGCAAGAGTGAGAAGTAGTAATGTGCCTGCAATAATAAAACTCAGTTTCATCTGTTTTTGGATAAGCCGTAAGTTTGCAGTGTATTATGATTTTGTGAACGATTCTACTCACTGATAAGGTATATGCAGGAAGAATGTTTCTCCTCCAATGTATACACGTAACGGGCAATGGCTCGCGGCGGTTTAAAAATAAATTCAATATGAAAGCCTCCCATGAAAAGTAAATACACTTCTTTAGTAGTTATTACCCTGCTACTGTTTTCGTGCAGCGATAGTTCGGTAAACCCGTCGGACGAAGTTACCGATGAAAAGATTTTTGTGTGGAATGGACTGAACCAGTGGTATTTCTGGCAGGAGAGCATACCTGATCTGGCCGATGACAGGTTCAGTGGCAACCGCGACTTCTACAATTTTCTTGAAGGATTTTCTGATGAGCGGGCCCTTTTTAACAGTTTGCTTTTTGCTGAAGACGATTTCTCGTGGTTCATCGACGACTTTGAGGTGCATGAACAGTCGAGGCAGGGCATATCTAAATCGTTCGGCTTTCGGTATGGACTGGTTCGGATAGGAAGCACGAACAACATTTTCGGATATGTTCAGTATGTGGTGCCCGATTCTCCGGCAGACCAGGCCGGGTTGCAAAGGGGTGAGATATTTACCCGAATTAACGGTACCACACTCACAATCGACAACTATCTTGACCTGCTGCGGAACGAAGACTATACGCTTACCATGGCCGAAATCAGCAACGGAACGGTTTCAGAGAAGGCAGAAACAAAAAGCATGACTTCGGTGGTGCTTCAGGAAAATCCCATCCACATGGCTGAAGTTCTTCATGTAGGAGATAAAAAAGTTGGTTATCTGGTACTGAATGCTTTTCGGTTTAACTTTCATGCCGAGTTGAATGAGGCATTTGGCCTATTCAACAGTGAGCAGATTGATGATCTGGTGCTCGATCTCAGGTACAATGGCGGAGGTGCTTTGGTTACCAGTGCAACGCTCGGAGGGTTAATTTCGGGCCTCGAGGAGTCGGTGGTATTTGCCCGTCTCATCCATAACAGCAAACAGGAACAGCGCAATTCGGAATACCCATTTTTTGACAGGGTACCTGTTTACAGTTCGTCCGGTTCGCTGGAAGAGTGGGCACCGATGAACAGCCTTGGGCTCGACCGTGTATTTGTACTTACAGCACGAGGCACGGCCTCGGCCAGCGAAACGGTGATCAACGGCTTGCGGCCATTTATGGAAGTAATTCAGATAGGAGATGAAACCCGCGGCAAAGATGAGGGATCCATCACCGTGTACGATTCGCCCCCGGGTTATGGCAACAAGCAGAATCTGAACCCCTCGCACAAAAGAGCGATGCAGCCGATCGTCTTCAAAATATTCAACAGCCTGATGGAGGATTATCCCGACGGGTTTACCGCCCTGCAGGATAACCGGATCAGGGAGATCGATTTTCTTGAAAATCTGTCTGAGCTAGGAGATCCGCAGGAGCCGCTGCTGGCCCGTGCACTGGAACTGATTGAGGGTGTTGACGTGATTGCAAAACAGCGGTTCAGACCGGCTTTCGAAGGCAGGATGGTTTTTGAATCCCCGGAAATGTCGCCGGTTGAGTGGGAGACCTACCTGCTGCCTGCAGAAATAACCGCGCCGGGAGGCAGGGAAAGCATTTCAATTACGGCTGCGGGGCGCGTACAGTAATTTCTGCAACCGTACGGGTCAATAAAAAATAGCCACAGGATCACAAAGATCCCGTGGCTGTAATTTGAAAACTCACTGTCAGGTAAGTCTGCTGCCGTCAGGGAGCGCTGGGTCCCAGCAGCACCGCATTCAGGAACAGCCTGTCGGCTCCGCGCCAGTATCCCCTGAAGTTCACATCTTCTGCAAACGAGATGATTCTGCCCGAGCCTATTCTCTGTTCGTACAGGAATACCGAACCGGGCAGCCGTTCCACGTTTTCTTCCCACATATGCCCCGAGATGCGGACATTGTCGCCCTCAGCAACTGTAACGGGAGTACGCTGTACCGGTGAAGGGGCTCCGTCGGGTGCGCGGTACAGGCGGTTCGAGTTTACAAGCAGGGGCAGTTCATATTCGTACCCTGAAACCAGCCACTCGTTTTCGTCGAAGGCTGCCCTCACAAATGCTCCGGGTACCGACACACGCTGAGCCCGGCTGTTTTCGTCTTCATCGTACCAGGAAGCAAGTGATCCAAGCTCGAGGTTATTGCGGGCAAACTCGGTTGCAGAACCGATGGTAACAAGCGTTCCGCCGTCGCGTACCCATCGCTGAATTCGCTCCATGCCCGCTTCCGAAAGATAGCGTTCCATTTCACTGCTGTTGGGTGCCTCGGGCATAATCAATACGTCGAAGCGTTCCATCGGCGTGGATGCAATCTTGGTGGTGTTGATCACCGTATGGGGGATTTCATACACACGGTCGAGCGTATGCCAGGCCCAGCCAAACGAGTACCCCGCCACCGGATAATTTCCAAGCAGGGCGATTTCGGGCTGTTTTACACGGTTTCCTTCAATGGTACCCAGAGGGGGGAATCCGGGGTCCACACGTCCGCTGTTAACGGCGTCCACTTCGAGGCCAAATCTCTCCGAAAGCTCCCTGAGCGTTTCGTGAACAAACTCGTTGCGTCCGTCAGTGCGTACCACAAGCGTGCCCGAACTGAATCGCTTGCCGTCGATTTGCGTGGGTTTATAGATGATATGCAGCCGGATCCCTTTTTCCCGAAGCGGAATAATGGTGGATAGCAGTGCAGCCTGGTTCCCGTTAATCAAATAGGCATACTCGGCAAGGCGGTCGGTCATTCCGCCGGGATTGCCAACCGGTTCCGTTATACGCTCCATGCTGATTCTGCGGCTGTCGGTTGTGCTGAAGCCCTGCAGGTTGTACATGAGCGGGAGCGACCAGGATGTGATGTCATAAAATCGCGGGTTCTCGCCACGTTCAACCCGTTCACGGGCTTCTGCCAGGAAGTCTTCCGGAATCTGAATGTGCGGCTCCATCAGTTTGCGGATAAACGCCATACGGGGCTGCGACGCTTCTATAATGTAGGTGCCGGGGCTGAAGTTTTGCGAGCCAACATCGCTTCCCTCGCGGTTTTTCACATTCCGGAGGGTGGCGTCGGAAGTGAGGCGATGCACTTCAATTCCGCTTCGCATCAGCAGGTTTACCACTTCTGCTACCAAATTCGGATCGCCTTCGCGGTTAATCACATACCTGACCGTGCCCCTGCTGCCCTGTTCAATGGCGTTCACGTTGGCATTGTAGTAATCGGTGAGCAGATCAGCACGACGGTCGGAAGAGAGCCCGATCATTGCC
>SL_3KL_010_SEDDRAFT_10001742_pt1 | contig 19897 bp, 21 predicted proteins | sample SodLakKL_010_SED_2_FD_10381 | JGI IMG/M metagenome (IMG submission 10381) | reverse complement strand
GGGACTGGCGATAGGGATGGCCTGCAGTATACTCATACTGATGTGGGTTGATCACGAACTCAGTTACGACAGGTTTCACCCTGAGAATAAAAACATTCAGCGAATGGCATTCATGCTTAACTTGTCCGGAACATCTATTGAGGCACCGGCTTCCATGGCTCCGCTGGCTGCTTCTCTTATTGAAACTTTCCCGGAAGTTGATGATGTAGTTAGGATCCATAAAATAGAAAATGTAAATATAGGTATTGGAACCGATCACTATATTGAACCGGTTTTTATTCTGGCCGACTCAACATTTTTCGATTTTTTCGGGTTTGATCTTGAAACAGGAAATCCCGCAACGGTCCTTAAAATGCCTTTCAGCATAGTCATTACAAGAGAACTTGCCGAAAAATATTTCGGAAATGAAAATCCTGTCGGCAGAACCATAAGGGTTAATAACATGCATGATTATACCATTACGGGTGTTGCTGCAGATCCACCCTCCAATACACATATTTCCTTCGGGGCAATCGGGTCATTTGCCACCATTTATGAGACTTCCCGCCCTGGTTCAATGGATGGCTGGCTTTCGCTGTCATATTATACATATATCAGATTCAACAGGCATTATGATGAGGATCAGTTTTTTGTAAGGCTAAATGATCTTTTTGAAGAGAAGGCCGGAGAGGATGCAAAGGAATTCGGCATAAGACTGGAGCCTTTTCTTCAACCTCTGTCATCTATATATCTTAATTCCACCACACGGTTTGAATTGTCTCCTTCAGGGAATAAGGCGAGTGTCTACATATTCCTGGCTGTTTCGGTATTCATCCTGATGCTGGCCTGCATTAATTTCATGAGCCTTTCAACTGCAAAAGCATCTATACGCTCTAAAGAGGTAGGCGTACGCAAGGTTACGGGAGCTTCACGAGTGAATTTGATAACTCAGTTTCTTGGCGAGTCGGTTGTTTATGCCCTGATAGCGGCACTTCTGGCTATTCCTCTGATCGAACTGGGACTGCCATACTTCAATAATGTAACTAACCTTGATCTGGGCTTTTTTAATACTCAAAACATCAGAATATTGATTCTTTTCCCGGTTTTTATCCTTGTTGTAGGTCTGGTGGCAGGCAGTTATCCTGCATTTATCCTTTCAGCCTTCAGTCCGGTTAAAACACTCAAGAGAGAGACGATTATGGCATCAGGACGTTCGCATCTCAGAAGCGGTCTGATTGTGTTCCAGATGATGATCTCAATAACACTTGTTATATGTACGATATTTGTCTGGAAGCAGCTCAACTATATTAACAACAAGGATCTGGGCTTTGATAAATCAGATAAGCTCATAATACATCTGAATACAAATGAATTAAGAGGAAAACATGACCTGGTCAGAGGAGAGTTGCTGACCGTACCGGGAGTAAGGGAGGCTGCAGTTTCAAATTCATATCCGGGGATTGAATTCAACGGCACCTCATATAAACCTGAAGGATTTGATGAAGAGATAGTAGGCACATACTTAAATGTTGACTACCATTATCTTGAACTAATGGATATTAAAATTGTTGAGGGAAGGAATTTTGATCCGCAGTTTTTTACCGACTCCATGGCTGTACTTGTTAATCAGTCCGCCGTAAGGTCATACGGCTGGACCGATCCTCTTGAAAGAACAATTGAGTGCGGACGTTCAGGAGAAATGGAGAGATTCAATGTAATTGGTGTTGTTGGAGATTTTCATTTCCGGTCGATGCATCAGGAGGTGGAACCACTCATAATTCATCTTCTTGAAGGAGTACCCAGATATATCACAATCCATACTGATTCTGTTAATTTTCACCTGACCGCAGCAGGGATAAAAACCAAATGGGAGGAGATAAATCCCGACGACCCGTTTGAGTTTTTAATGCTTTCTGAAGCATATGATATTCACTACCGTTCTGAAAGGCAATTGAGCAGGATATTCACCTTTTTTACAATTCTTGCTTTTATAATAGCATCACTCGGTATGTATGGGTTGTCGTCATTTATGGTTGAGAACAAAACCAAAGAAATTGGTATAAGAAAAGTATTCGGTGCCCCTGTTTATAGTATCATAATTGGCTTTTTCAGGCAATTCGGGGTTTGGCTGCTGATAGCAAATATAATTTCATGGGGTATTGCATGGTATTTTATGAATAAGTGGCTGGATCTTTTTGCATATAAAATTTCACTGGGAGATCCTGCTGTGTTCATCGCGGCAGCACTGATATCTGTATTTGTAGTGCTTATTGCAGCCGGCTACCAGTCAATGAAAGCAGCCGGTCTTGATCCCGCAAGGTCACTCAGATATGAGTAATTGTACATTTTCGTACAGATTGAGTACCGGAACCGTACATATAAGTTTGCAGATTGAAATCCTGCCTCTTGTTAAAAACCAGAAATACAGTAATTAATGGATTTTGGTTTGAAAGTTGATCGTATTCCTGCTGATTTCTGTTTGTTTTACCAGGAATATATGATAGTTTTATTTTGTCAGTTAATTTCAACTCAATGATCAAGAATAATTTAACCATTGCTTACCGGAACCTTATCAGGAAAAAGGGTTATTCGTTCATTAATATCGCGGGACTGGCTATTGGGATATCCAGTTCGATTCTGATTCTTTTGTTTGTTAGTGATGAACTGAGTTATGACAGGCATCATGAAAATGCTGACAATATTTACCGTGTTTGCATGAATGCCAGCATGCAGGGTAACAGCTTAAGAGCTCCTATTACACCGGCACCTATGGCTGCTACCCTGATCGCCGATTTCCCTGAGGTGGTAAGTGCCGTCAGGTTTTTCAATTTTGATGCAACTCCTATTTTGAGGAACGGGGACAGGAGTTATGTTGAAAGAAACTTTGTCTGGGCAGATTCTACTGTTTTTGATGTGTTTACATACAACATGATCAGGGGTGACAAAAGAAGTGCCCTAAGCAGGCCCAATACAATTATTCTGACAGAATCGGCCGCATCAAAATATTTTGGAGCGGATGACCCTATCGGGCAGACGCTTGAAATGGGGAATGACCGGACGCATTTTGAGGTTACCGGTATAATTGAAGATCCTCCCCTGAATTCACATTTCTCGTTCGATGTTATGGCATCTTTTGTGTCTCACCCCCAACACCAGAATCAGATGTGGGTCAGCAACAACTATTTTACTTATATCCTGCTTGAAGAGGGCGCAGATCCGGATGCTCTTGAAGCCAAATTTCCCGGTATGCTTGAGACTTATATGGGGCCACAGATAGAGATGGCCCTGGGAGTTTCGCTTGATGAGTTCTATGAAAGCGGAGAGGAATGGGGTTATTATCTTCAACCTCTTACCAGCATCCACCTTCATTCAGACCTGCAGTATGAGATACAGGCAAACGGAAGCATTACAACGGTTATCGTGTTTTCCATTATTGCACTATTCATCCTGGTAATTGCCAGTATAAATTTTATGAACCTGTCTACTGCCCGTTCTGCCGGAAGGGCCAGAGAGATCGGGCTCAAAAAAGTTGCGGGTTCCAGCAGATCACAGCTTATAAGTCAGTTTCTTGGCGAATCGGTATTTCTCAGTTTTATTTCTCTTTTAGTTGCCCTGGTGTTGGTTGAGCTGGCTCTGCCCTCATTTAATAATATAGCTGATAAGCAGTTACAGCTGAATTATTTTTCTTCCTTATACACAATTCCTGGATTGATCCTTGTAGGGATAATTGTGGGCTTCATGTCGGGAAGCTATCCTGCATTCTACCTTGCATCATTTGAACCGGTGAAAGTGCTGAAAGGAAAGCTGCAATCAGGTTTGAAAAGCTCCAGGTTAAGGGGTATTCTTGTTATTTTCCAGTTTCTGATCACAATTATCCTGTTTATCGGGACACTTACTGTTTACAGGCAGATGAACTATATCAGCACAAAGGATATCGGACTTGAACCCGAGAATGTCCTGGTTATTCACCGTGCCAACTCAATACCTTTCGAGCAGAGGGAGACTTTTTGCGAAGAGATCACAGGACATTCAGGAATACTGGCTACATCTAAAGCGCATGCAATTCCGGGAACACCATTCAGCGGGAATGCATTCAGGCGTGAAGGAACAACATCCCGTGAACAACATATAATATCCAATGCATGGGTTGACTGGGATTATGCTGAGGTTCTGCAGTTACAAATGGTTGAGGGGCGGTTTTTCTCCCGTGACTATGCAAGTGATTCACTCGCTGTTGTTTTGAATGAAACGGCAGTCAGATCGATGGGATATACTGATCCTATAGGTAAAATAGTTTATCAGACAGGAGCGGGTGGAACTCAGGATGCTCCCGAAGATATTGCTTTTACAATAATCGGTGTTGTAAAGGATTTCCATTTCGAGTCACTTCACCAGACAATCAATCCTATGATATTAAATCCCGGTCAGTGGGGAGGATACATAATAGCAAGGATTCAGCCCGGCTCCTCATCAGCAGCTATTGATTTTATAAGGGAGAGATGGGCTGAATTTGTAGATGACCAGCCACTTGAGTACTCATTCCTTATCGATGATCTGACAGCCGGGTACAGAACAGAACAAAGGACAGGCATGATCTTTTCGATATTTTCCATTCTTTCGATCTTTATAGCGTGTCTCGGGTTGCTGGGTCTGGCATCGTTCACTACTGAACAACGCAATAAAGAGATTGGAATACGGAAAGCAATGGGTGCCTCCGTGAGTTCGGTAATGGCTCTGCTTTCAAAAGAAATTAATATGCTTGTATTAATATCCACNCTGCTTGCCTGGCCTGTGGCATGGTATTTTATGAAAAACTGGCTTGAGAATTTTGCTTACAGAATAGAGATGGGGATTGCAGTATTCGTTGTGGCCTCAGTATTTACATATCTGATAGCACTGTTTACGGTCAGCTTCCAGTCATACAGGGCAGCCCGGCTTAATCCTGTCGACACTCTCAGAGATGAGTAGCATCCGGATGGTATTTCTCCAGTAATTCAAGACCCTTAACAGTAGCAACACCCCTTGTCATGCTAATTACAATATTTTCGTAAATTTCGACCGGAGAAAATTTCCTGCCGGCAATAAACCTTTGGTCAGACAGCATAGTTAGTTGTTCTATCAATATGTGCGCGATGATCTCTACGTTAAGATCATCTCTGTATAAACCCTGTTCTTTCCCTTTTTTCAGAAGTTCCAGGGTAAACTTACATAACTCAACTTTGTTTTGCTCAATCTTTTCTTTCCAAATCTTCGGATAGAGCCTTTGCAGGTCTGAATAATATTTCGGGTTGATCTTTCCAAGTATTTCCGAACCGTATTTCAACAGATTGAGCACAGCCTCAATGATGTTTTCCGAGTCGTCCAGAATTTTTTTATTAATCTCATTCTGTTCTTGCTGGAAAAGATCAATTGTAGCCCTTATCAATGAGTCTTTATCTTTGAAGTTTTCGTAAATAGTTCTCTTTGAGATCTTAAGCCGTTTGGCGACAATATCCATCTTCACTTTTTTCACCCCCATTAGAATAAAAAGCCCGGAGGCCTCTCTTATAATGCTTTCACGGATTTCCATATCTGGAGTACTTATTATAAAAGTGCGACAGAAAGTTTATTCTGAAGTATCTTGTTAACTGATACCGGTGCAATATAAAAAAAAATCCTGTTGGTGGTGCAGGAGGATCGATTTAATTGTTTTCAGATATATTGAGTCATTGATTTTCTGATCTATCTGACCACGATCGGCCATGATTTAATTGTTTTTGTGTTCAGCCCTTATCTTTAAACGGTTACCAGACCTTGCAGGCAGCCGGGATTTATCCTGCAGAATCTATCAAGCATGATTAACCACCGGAACTATTGTCTGTGGTGAGCGGAATCACCTTTAATCAGTGAACAGGTTTCAATTATTTAATTTATATTTATCCTGTAAATAACATTTCCTGAAATGAAAGTCCAGTACTTAAAAAGATATTATACGTTATTTAAACTGCAGAGGAGAACATTTATAACATCTCTCCTTTTTATTTTGATATCTGTCTCTTCATGCAATTACCAGCCGGTATGTGCTGTTTATGCAAAGACTGATGAGCCTGAAAAGGAGTCTGTTGATATCTGACCTATGATTATCTGCCTTTGCAAGTAATTAATTGCAGGTAACATTATACAGCCTTTGTTAAAGATTGTATAATAATTTCGCATATTCCTGTCTGCAGGTATTGTTTTTGTTGCCATTAATTCATAAATTGATAGCATTATTATTTCCTCATTTTCCGGTAAGTTTTTTATGAACTGAAACACCTGCTCTCATAATTGTATTCCAAAGTTCCATAAATAATGATTAATAAATGTGATTGAATATCAGATGATATAATAAACCCGGTTATTCTGACAATTTCACTTTCACCAAAATCAACTGTTATGAAAAAAGGAATTATTGCAATTATTACAGCGCTGCTCGGCGTTTTTACATTCACCGGGTGCGGCGAATCTTCAGATACTAAGATCGGATTTAGCGTCGGTCCTTCTCATGAGAGATGGCAACGTGATATTGATTACTTTTCTGCCCGGATAACTAATGCAGGTGCCGCGATATTTGTTGCCGAAGCCGGAAACAGTCATGAAAAACAGATGGAGCAGGTTCGTGAGCTGCTTAAGAAAAATATCGATGTTCTGGTAATCGTACCTGTGGACAGCAGGAAGGCGTCGGAGATAGTATGTCTGGCTCACGATAATAATGTCAGGGTGATAGCTTATGACCGTATTGTAAACGATTGCGATCTGGACTTCTACATCTCGTTTGATAATATGAGGGTTGGAGAAATGCAGGCTGAATATCTTACCCGGATTAAACCGGAAGGATATTATGCACTGCTGGGAGGTGACTCAGGGGATAATAATTCAACTCTGCTTCGCCTCGGCCATATGCATGTTCTGATGCCATTTATAGAAAGTGGCAGGATATCTCTCATAGTTGATCAGTATGTCAGAGAATGGAGCAGTGAGGAGGCTTACAGAATCATCGACACCTATCTGGAGGAGAATCCTGATCGACTTGACGCAATTGTTGCTTCAAATGACAACCTGGCTGATGGGGCATTCAGGGCTCTTGAGAAGCACAACCTGGCGGGAAAAGTATTACTCTCCGGACAGGATGCTGAAATTGAAGCTTGTCAGCGAATTGTGAACGGCATGCAGACAATGACTGTTTACAAGTATATTGAGACTCTTGCAACGGTTGCTGCATCAACAGCCCTCTCCCTGGCAAAGGGTGAACCTATTGCTAATACCCAGTTATCTGTTAACAATGGTGTAGTAATGGTTCCTTCAATTCAGCTCTCTTCAATGATTTCTGTACATCCTGAAAATATCAGGATGACGGTCATCGCCGATGGATTTATAGATGAGTCAGAGATTTTCGGACCGCGGTAATTCAAAACATCCCGTCTGTAAATTCTTCTGCGGTAATGTTATGGAAGTAGTCGGAGAACCGGATTGACTCAAACTTATCAAGAAGTTCTTCCCGGTCATGTCTTGATCCATTTAGAATTTCTTCAACGACCGAAATATCCAGCTTGTTGAAGAAGTCTCCATATATTTTTGCAGATTGAATTACCCCTCCTGAGACATTAAGATGAACCTGTATAAAGCCTCCGTTAGTTATAAAAGACTTTTCGAAGTTGTATTTTGGAGAATATCCGAAGTTCCATTCCCAGGTGAGGTACTTCTCTTCTCTTAGGTTATTGATATTTCTGATGTCTTCATCGCTAAACGTGTAGGCTTTGGAATCGGGGTATATATCCATAATATGATCAAGAATCATATCCCTGAACTGAATCACATCCATATCCTGCTGGAGATGATCTTTTATATTGGTTACCCGGCTACGTATACTTTTTACTGCTTTGCTCTTGTATTTTAGGGGGTTTACTCTCAGGGCGAGATGCAGATCTTCCATTAGTGACGAAAACAGAAGTGTCCCGTGGTGGAGAACCCTTTTTTTATATACATGCTCAGCATTACCTGAAAACTTTTTTCCGTTTATAGTCAGATCATTCCTGCCCTGGAATTCGGCGTCGACCGATAGATTCTTCAACACTTCTATAACAGGCAGGGTGTATTTCCTGAAGTCAACCAGGTGTCCTTCATGGCCATTCATGATGAATGTAAAATTGAGATTTCCCAGATCATGAAATACTGCACCACCACCGGAGAGCCGGCGTACAACACTAATTTTTTTTTCTTTAATATAATCAAGATTTACTTCAGCAAGGGTATTCTGATGTTTGCCAACGACAATGGTATTATCATTACGCCACAGCATGAAACAGTCATCCGTAAAATTCTTGAGAACATATTCTTCGGCAGCCAGGTTGAAGTATGGATCAGTAGATGAATGTGTTACACAAAGCATATTTAGAATGATTTAAAATAATGCAAATATACATTAAATTTTTTCAGCCTGGATTACACACAGAAAAATGAAAAAAGGAGGAAATTATATTATTTCCCCTTAATTATAAATATGCAGATAGGCTTCAGAAACTGAGGTCTGGTATTTTTTCAGCGGACGGTTTGCCGGCCCTTTTCTTATTCCGTCGTAGATCAGATCGAATTCCGATCCGCAACAGGGACATGCGGCATAAAATTCTTCATCAACAGGTTCAACTATGCAGTTTTCTGAAGGCCTGTATGAGCAGGTTCTGTCGTAGGCATTAAACTCCCTGTCTCCCAACCGGAATATCAGAATGCCATTAACACCTTCTTCAGGAATTATCCATGACTCCAGAATACCAACATTGGCCAGCAGAGTCAGTGATATAGTTTTATTAACCCGGACATTCGGTATCCAGTCGTCATAATCATCACATCCCATAAAAGTTATCAGGATAAATGATATGATAAATATTTTTCTTAACTTTGAATTGTTTGACATTNATAATAAGAACAAGTAAATTTTTACAAATATACATTTAATTTTTTCAGCTTAAATTACACAATGTCAAGATGAAAAAATTTATTGTTAAAGCGCAGCGGTTCCTTCTGTAAGTCAAGATTATGTTCTTTTTGAATACAAAATTTTGACTTTTTTACAGAGGAAACCTACATGAATTTTGCATCTAAATAAAGTTGTAAAACGCACTGACCACAGCATGCAAAATCGACCTTTAGGTCAAATTTTGTTTATCTGATGTGATATTACATTATTTTGTTACGGGTTTTTTGTTTTTTATAATTACCTTGTGTCTATTAATTCAGTGTATGGTTCAGTAAAAATCAAATTGGATATGGAAGGTTTTTTGGAAAGTTTTATATATCTCTTTATTACAATTGTAATCCTGGTATTGAGTCTGAGAAAGAAGAAGCCTGCTCAACCACTCCCTGATGAGGAGCCTCAGTCAGGTGATCCTTTTTCTGAATTATTCAGGGATGAGGAAGACGAAGAGTACGAACCTGAAATTCAGCCTGCTACAATGACAGTGGGAGATGGAGGTGATACGGCACAATCAACACCCTGGATGTCTGAAAGTGATGCAAGGGATATGGTCATTGATGCAGATGCCGTTATCAGGGAAGCAGCAGAAAATAACCCAATTGCCGAGTTTGAAGGTCGTTTGGAGGAAGACGCATACGGGATCGGGACGGCTAGTGATGAGGGTATTCCATTTGACCTGAAAAAAGCTGTTATTTATTCAGTAATAATTGAACGAAGAGCTTTTCAGGAATACTGACTTTCAGCATCCATGATTTTATAAGATTTATTCCCCGGTTACGCTTTAAATAAAATTTAGTATTTATTAATAGCAAGGCAAGATTCATTAGTGAAGCACCCATGTTACTTAGTAACACATACATGCTTGTTTTTGCAATATGGGTGGTACATCAGAATTGAGAAACAGAGTATCTGTAACAAAAAATTTTAACACATTGTTAAATGCATTTACAAGGATGGTTTGTGCAGATGAATGTTTTTGATAATCGCCGTTTTATGGATTTGGATAATTAAAAATTTGTATATTTGCCCAGGAAAGAGTTCCGGGTTACCGGAATTCTTTTTTATTTTAATAATAAACAAGATTGATCATGAGTAAAGTTTCTTATTTAACGGAAGAAGGTTTAAAGAAACTCAAGGCTGAGCTTGACAACTTAAAGGGCGTTCAGCGCCCTGCGATTTCAAGACAGATAGCTGAGGCCCGCGATAAAGGGGACCTTTCTGAAAATGCTGAATATGAGGCAGCCAAAGAAGCCCAGGCTATGCTGGAAATGAAAATTTCAAGGCTGGAAGATTCACTGGCGAATTCAAGGATACTTGATGAATCAATGATTGATATCAGTCGTGTTCAGATTCTTAACAGGGTAAAGATCCGCAACAAGGCTACCAACTCAATTATGGAGTATTTTATAGTTTCTGAAACAGAGGCTGATATTAAGGCCGGTAAAATTTCGGTCAATACACCTATTGCCAAAGGTCTGCTTGGTAAGAAAGTAGGAGACCAGGTTGAGATTACGGTTCCTTCAGGGATAATCAATCTTGAAATAATTGGAATTTCAAGATAAAACAGATATTTATTATGGCCGGACTGTTTAGCAGAATTGTCAAAGGAGAGGTTCCCTCCCACAAGATTGCGGAGGATGACAATTATTATGCTTTTCTTGATATTAATCCTCTTGCTAAAGGGCACACACTTGTAATCCCGAAAAAGGAGGTAGACTATATCTTTGATATTGATGACGGCATGCTTGCAGGAATGCATGTTTTTTCCAAGCGGGTTGCCAGGGCAATAGAAAAGGTTATTCCCTGTAAACGTATTGGAATAGCGGTCCTTGGGCTCGAAGTTCCGCATGCTCATATACACCTTATACCAATCAACCACATTGACGATATTAATTTTGCCCGACCTAAGCTTAAGCTGACAAACGAGGAGCTGGCAGATATTGCAGAAAAGATAAGAAAGGAACTGGAATAGCTAATAAAAAACCCTCCTTACTACAAGAGGGTTTTAGTAGCGGGGACAGGACTCGAACCTGTGACCTTTGGGTTATGAGCCCAACGAGCTACCACTGCTCCACCCCGCAATATTTGCTTGCAAAAGTAATGCAAGTTTGGACAATCGCAAAATTTTTCTGAAATTTTAGCGGATTAATCTCTCTGCCCGGAAAATATTCTCTTCTTTTTCCTGTTATTTGTTTGTCCTGGTACTCCAGGTCCCGGACCATAAAGAACTATTATTTGGACAGGTTGCAAAAGGTATACAATTAATCTTATTATCTTTGCGTAATATTATAAAAATAAGCTTGCAAAATGGCGAATGAAAAAAATAGTAAGAGTTTTTTTAAACGCTTAAAACACAAATACCGTTTGGTTATATTAAATGATCAGACCTTTGAAGAAGTTATATCTGTCCGGCTTACAAAGCTGAATGTCTTTTCCATAGTCGGGACATCCACAATCCTCCTTATTGCCCTGGTTACGGTGTTAATAGCATTCACGCCCATAAGGGAGTATATTCCAGGATACCCGGATGGCAGTCTGAGAAGGGATCTTATCATTAATGCTATTTTACTTGATTCCCTTGAAAACGAACTAAGGATCAGGGAGCAGTTCATGAATAATTTCAGAGACATTATAGCTGGGCGTGAACCAAGGTCCATTGAGTACGCATCAGATTCCAACATCAGAATTGACGATATCAGGTTCACCAGGTCGAGGCAGGATTCTCTGCTGCGTGCACAGATTGAGGGAGAGGAACAGTTCAACCTTAATCCTCCTGAACATAGGTTGCTTACAGGTAATCCGGCTGCCCCGCACTTTCTTCCACCAACAAAGGGGCTGATAATTAACAGGTTTAACCCGGAGCAGAATCATTATGGTGTTGATATGGTAACTGAAATCGACCAGCCTGTTCTGGCCGTAATGGATGGTACAGTAACATTTGCAAACTGGACTCTTGAAACAGGATACGTAATACAGATCCAGCATGAAAATAATTATCTGTCACTTTACAAGCACAATGCCGAACTGCTAAAACGGGTAGGTGAGTATGTTAACGCAGGTGAGGCAATTGCAATAGTTGGAAATTCGGGTGAGCTAACAACCGGACCACATCTTCATTTCGAACTTTGGCAAAACGGGTCACCACTCAATCCGGAGAGTCATATACTCTTTTAGAAGGATTAGTTGGTCGTAATTGATAAAACTTCCCGGGCAATAAACTTGATAATAGAATCGAGTAGTCAGGAATCCCGGCCCATATAATTCCTTATTTAAAAGCAAAGCAAACTTTACCTGCATCAATGAAGAAGAAAATTGCCATATTGGGTTCAACAGGTTCTATAGGAACCCAATCACTGGAAGTTATAGGCAACTATAGTGATCTCTTTGAAGTGGAGGTATTGACAGCTTATAATAATGTTCAGCTTTTAATTGAGCAGGCAGCAACTTTTCAACCAAATGCAGTAGTCATTGCTAATGAAAGTAAGTATTCAGTGCTTTCTGAAGCTTTGAAAAATCATCCGATCAAGGTTTACGCAGGAAGTGATGCACTGAACCAGATAGTGAGCATGGAGTCGATCGATATTGTGCTTGCCGCAATGGTAGGATATTCCGGACTGATGCCCGTAATTAATGCGATACAGGCAGGCAAGGCAATTGCTCTTGCAAATAAGGAGACTCTTGTTGTAGCAGGAGAGATGATCACAAAAATGGCTAGAAATAGAAATGTTCCGATCATACCCGTAGATTCTGAACACTCAGCAATTTTTCAGTGTCTTGTGGGAGAATCTGATTCTATTGAAAAGATTTTTCTAACTGCATCAGGAGGACCTTTTCGTGGGAAAACCCGCGAATTTCTTGCGAAAGCGACAAAAACACAAGCACTCAAACATCCCAACTGGGAAATGGGAGCAAAAATAACAATTGATTCGGCAACCCTTATGAATAAAGGTCTGGAGGTTATTGAAGCACGATGGCTGTTCAATCTTACACCTGACCAGATTGATGTGGTGATACACCCTCAGTCAATCCTGCACTCAATGGTACAGTTCAGGGATGGTTCGATTAAGGCTCAGATGGGTCTGCCCGATATGAAACTTCCCATATTATATGCTTTAACATATCCGGAAAGAATAAAAACGGACTTTCCCCGTTTCAGTTTTACCGATTACCCTGTATTGAATTTTGAAGCACCCGATCCTGATAGTTTTCCCAACCTTTTACTTGCATACCGGGCAATGCGAACCGGGGGAACTATGCCCTGCGTGATGAATGCATCAAACGAGATAGCTGTTGCAGCGTTTCTGAATGATAAAATCGGTTTTTATGATATCCCCTCCGTAATTGAGAGGACTATGGATAAGGTCTATCATATAAAGGAGCCTGTACTGGAAGATTATAAGGATGCAGATAAGGAAGCAAGATCATTTGCGGAAAACCTGATCAGTGTCTGAACAAATGGAATTTAAGTTTGTTGGAAATTGAAAATAATTTGAAATGGAAATACTTATAAAAGCGGCACAATTTTTTCTCAGCCTGTCAATCCTCATTATTCTCCATGAGCTGGGACATTTTATGTTTGCCCGGCTCTTTAACACAAGAGTTGAGAAATTCTACCTTTTTTTTAATCCCTGGTTTACCCTGTTCAAGATTAAAAAGGGTGAAACTGAGTTTGGCCTGGGATGGTTGCCGTTGGGAGGATATGTGAAAATATCCGGAATGATTGATGAATCTATGGATAAAGATCAGATGAGTCAGGAGCCACAGCCATGGGAGTTCCGTTCAAAACCTGCCTGGCAAAGACTTTTAATAATGCTGGGCGGTGTGATGGTTAATTTTGTTCTTGCCCTCGTAATTTACGCCTCAATGCTATTTTCATGGGGAGAAAGATACCTGCCCGCTGAAAACCTTACCTATGGAATACATGCTGATTCACTTGCCCGTGAAATAGGTCTCAGGCATGGTGATCATATAGTCTCACTTGACAACAGGGAGGTGGATCAGTTTTTTCAGATCACTCCTGCTATAGTGCTTGATAAGGTAAATAACATTCAGGTTAACAGGGATGGAGAAAAGGTCAATATAAGTGTTCCTGATGATATCATCCCTAAGCTTCTGGGAGGAACACCTTTTATCGATATGAGAATACCTTTTATTGTGAATGGTTTTCCCGAGAATTCACGGGCTGAAGAGGCAGGGATCAGGGAAGGGGATAAGATTGTCGGACTCGATGGACAGGAGATACCTTATTTTCTTGAATTCCGTGAGGAGATTATGACCCGTGGCAATCAGGAAGTCACTGTGACGGTTGAACGGGATGGAGAACTTGTGGATATTCCGGTAGTCGTTCCTGAAGAAGGATTGATTGGGGTGATTCCGGTTGGAGAGTTGAGCAGATTTTTCGACCTGAGAACAGTTGAGTACTCATTTTTTGAGGCCATTCCGGCTGGAATTACAAAAGGTATGGCAACCTTCAGCAGCTACCTGAAACAATTGAGGATGATTTTTTCTCCACAGACCGGGGCTTATAAGTCACTCGGCGGTTTTATAACAATTGGCAGTATATTTCCCGGGGCATGGGACTGGCAGATGTTCTGGAATATGACCGCATTCTTGTCAATAGTGCTGGCCATAATGAATGTGTTACCTATTCCTGCACTTGATGGGGGACATGTAATGTTCCTGGTTTATGAAATGGTTTCAGGCCGGAAACCGAGTGACAAATTCATGGAATATGCACAGCTTACAGGAATGCTTATTCTGTTAAGCCTTATATTGTACGCCAATGGTAATGACATAGTAAGGTTGTTCCGTTGAGGTTTATTGATAAAAACAGGTTGAATTCTTATATTTATTGTTACATTTGTGAATACATTTTAATTGAAAAGATATGACAGATCTATTTGTTTTGGGAGCTATGGTTGGCCCGTGGCAGATTGCTCTTATAGTTATTATCATACTTCTGCTTTTTGGAGGTAAGAAAATTCCTGATTTAATGCGGGGTCTTGGAGAAGGCATTAAGGAGTTCAAAAAGGCGACCAACGAGAAGGATGATGACAATGAGGAGGATAAACCCATTGAAGACAAGAGTAAATAATATCTCCTGAACTATAAGGCTTTTTCTAATATTCTTTGCATCGGTATCACATGGGAGAACCATGTTAATTCGTGTATGTAGTTTATTTCTACTTCTGCTTTGGCTTTTACCGGTCCGGGTTACAGGAGATTCTTATTTGCCTCCGCCCGAGTTGTTAGTAGAATCCCGGATTGCAGAACTTGATATCTCTACACCGGTAGCTCTGGATTATAATGAGCATGTATTGGAGTTCATCACTCTATTCTCCGGGGAAAGGCGTGAGGCAATCAGCAGGGTGCCTGGCCTCAAATCTCTGTATTTTCCGATTATTGACGAGATTTTTGATAATTACGGACTTCCCTTTGAGATCAAATACACTGCTATCGTCGAATCGGCATTGGATCCGTTGGTAGTTTTGCCATCGGGAGCAATGGGATTGTGTCAGTTGCTGGTTGATACGGCAAGAATGTTTGATCTTGAAATCAGTTCTTATATTGATACCTTCCATGTATCCCGCCCGTTGAATCTTAAACAGGTAAGCGGCGAACTTGAGATTCCTCTTGAAACCCTTAGATTCCTAAACCCGGGTTATATCCGCGACCATATTCCAGCTAATGGAATATCAAAAACACTGGTTCAGGAAATAATAATCTGGGTCTCTCACGATAATTTGCAGTTTCTGGATCCCGGATTGCCTGTTTATATCGATCATCAGGGCAGTTCCGGGCAATGATCCATTATTTCTTAATACCAGCATAATCTATTTTGCCGTTATAACTATGCAAATCTAAAAAGTGATATTTATGAAGAAACATTCAATTTTTAAAAGGCTTCTTCTTCCCATGGTAATATCCGGTCTTGTTATTCTGGGGTCATGTGGCGACCGGACGCCTCTTCTACCCAATGTTACAGGAACTGCCGGGCAGGTTGTACTGGTCATGAATACCAATATGTGGGAGGGACCTCCGGGAAGAGCACTGGGCGGCAAACTGGCATCGGAACATCCCGGACTGATGCAGTATGAACCGATGTTTGATATTGTAAGGATAGGACACGGCGCATTTACAAATATTTTCAAAACTCATCGAAATATATTAATTGTCAGTGTGTCGGGTCAGCACGAGCGTCCGCATATGAATATCCGTAATAATGTATGGGCAAAACCCCAGACGGTTCTTGAGGTAAATGCACCTGATGCTGAATCTTTGTACTCGTTTATCGGGAATCAGGGTGAAAGAATTGTTGAAGAATTTGTTCTTGCCGAAAGGGGAAGGGTCCTTGAATATAATCGCACATCTGAAAGGACGGCACTGAGAAACCATCTTGAACAAAAATTTGATCTCTCTCTTACAATTCCCAGGGGATATGATATTATTATTGATACAACAGATTTTATCTGGATAAGGCACGATCCGAGAAGGATCACCAAGGATATTATCCAGGGTATTTTTGTTTATCAGTATGATTATACCGATCCCGCAACATTCAGTCCTGAGTATCTGGTAAGTAAAAGGGATGAGTTTCTGAGGAGTTATGTTCAGGGGCCTTCCGATAACTCATGGATGGCGACCGAAACAATTATATACCCGGAGTTTACAGAGTTTATGGACAATGGCACTTATGTTGCCAGACTTGAAGGATTGTGGAAGGTTGAGAATGATTTTATGGGCGGACCATTTATAAGTCATACAACACTTGACGAAGATAGAAATAAGGTGATAACGGTTGAGGCATTCTTATATGCACCCGGGGATAAAAAGCGGAATTTGCTCCGGCAGGTTGAGGCAATTCTTCATACCCTAAAGATCAATGAATAATTTTAACCATTATTAGTTATGTCATTACCGGGANTGAGTAAATCTGATTTGGAGAATTTCCGTAATGAATCGGAGATAATCAGGCTAACTGCCCAGCAGGTTATCAAAGACTTTGCACTTTTTGGTATGGATATAACATTTTCAGGGGATACAATTAATGCATACAATGAGTTGTTCGATCAACTTGATTCCAGTCTGGTTGAATTGCTAAATTCCGATTACCGCAGGTTGCTATCATTACTGTATCATATTGACATAAGCGAGAAGGAGTTAAATCAAAAACTGGCCACTCACAATCGCGATCATTCTGCTATTATAGCAGAAATGATTCTTGAAAGGGAGTTGAAGAAGGTAATAATAAGAAAGTTTTATCGCGGATAAACAAGGATATTTCATATGATCAGGTTACTGCTATTTATTTTTTTCATCAATTTAGTAAATCCTTCAATTCAGGCAGGATGGATTATTGTTGAGAGAACTTCAGGCGAAGGTTTTGAAGATGCACCAGAGAGTACTCTTTATATTCAGAACAACATGATTAAATCAGTCGATCATGACCATATCATGATAATTGATCTGGAAAAACAGTTGCTCACATTCATCAATCCCTCCATAAATGGTTATTGGAGCGGCCCTCCCTCCGGGTATCTTTCATATGCAAAGAATGTAATGATTGATTATCTTAAAGCTGAAATTGTTAAAGCTGATGAGTTTGATAAGCCTTACCTGCAGACAATGCTAGAAGATCTTAAATTTGACATGGCGCAGGGTAATGATGTGGTATCCTTTATTGGAGAGTTGCCCCTGGAATTAATAATGACTGATGAGATTGACCGCATTCTTGGTTATCGTGCCAACCAGTACCTTGTTTTTTTAGATGGTGAGAGGATTGAAGAGATATGGTTTACCAGGGATATCAGCCTTGAAAATGAATACGATTATGGCGATTTCAGGTCATTTGTTGACAAGATGTCGTGGGGAGGTATGTTCCAGGATTACAGGTCAACAGAAAGATATATTCATCTTATGAAAACCGGAATTCCCTTGAGAACTATTGAAACCCTCCAGGACGGTTCGGTAATTGTTACCGAAGTAGTCAGTATTGAGCAGCAGCATATTCATGAAAACAGTTTTCGCCCCCCTTCCCATTATAAACCAATTAGTTTGTCAGAGCTTGGTGTCGATCTTGGGTTGTGATCGGTCCGGGTAAGGTTTGAAAAAAATGAAGTAAATAAGATATCTTTGTAACTTTTAGTTAAAGCAGTCAATAAACCAGGTTGCATGTCAACCACCATAATTTCTTCAAGTGCAGTACACACGGAATTTTTGCATAATTGCTCATATTGATCACGGTAAAAGTACCCTGGCCGACAGGTTACTGGAGATGACACAGACGGTTTCTGCCCGAGATGCCCGCGAACAGGTTCTGGATAGCATGGACCTCGAGCGTGAAAGAGGCATTACCATTAAATCCCACGCTATCCAGATGGATTATTTCCAGGATGGCATAAAGTATAAACTAAATCTTATTGATACCCCTGGACACGTCGATTTTTCTTATGAAGTATCCCGTTCCATAGCTTCCTGTGAGGGAGCCTTGCTCATTGTTGATGCGACCCAGGGTATACAGGCCCAGACAATTTCCAACCTTTACCTGGCGCTGGAGCATGAACTTGAGATAATTCCCGTTCTGAATAAAATGGATCTTGATGCGGCCATGCCGGATGAGGTAAAGGACCAGATAATAGACCTTATAGGATGCGACATTGAAGATATAATAGAGGCGAGCGGGAAGACCGGAATGGGAGTAGCCGAAATTCTTGAAGCAATACTGAAGAGGATATCTCCGCCCAAAGGCGATCCTGAGGCACCACTACAGGCCCTGATTTTTGACTCGGTGTTTAATCCCTTCCGGGGAATTATTGCCTACTTCAGGATCATGAACGGCACGATCAGAACAAATGAATGGGTCAAATTCGTTGCTACCGGCAAGGAGTATCAGGCTGATGAAATCGGAGTCCTGAAGCTTACCCAGCATCCGCGCGAGGAATTAAGTGCAGGTGATGTTGGTTATATTATATCGGGTATAAAGACCTCCAAAGAGGTCAAGGTGGGTGATACAATTACTCATGTTTCCCGGCCTTGCAGTTCTGCTATTGCAGGATTTGAAAATGTCAAACCCATGGTGTTTGCAGGAGTATATCCAATAGATCCTGATGACTATGAGGAACTGAGGAGCTCAATTGAGAAACTTCAATTGAACGATGCATCGCTTACCTTTGAGCCTGAATCTTCTGTTGCTCTCGGTTTTGGTTTCAGATGCGGATTTCTGGGACTTTTACACCTGGAAATTGTACAGGAAAGACTTGACAGGGAGTTTGATATGGGGGTTATTTCTACTGTTCCCAACGTTTCATATAAAGCCTATACCAAAAAAAATGAGGTAATTGAAGTTCACAATCCGTTTGGTATGCCCGGGCCCAATCTGCTTGACCATATCGAAGAACCCTTTATTAACGGACAGATCATATCCAAATCAGAATATGTTGGTCCTGTAATGAATCTTTGTATTGGTAAACGAGGTATTCTGAAGAACCAGCATTACCTTACAAGCGACCGGGTGGAGCTGACCTTTGAGATGCCACTTGGTGAGATAGTATTCGATTTTTATGATAAGCTTAAAAGCATCTCCAAGGGATATGCATCTTTCGATTATTACATTTCCGGTTATAAACCTTCAAGCCTGGTAAGACTGGATATTCTCCTTAACGGCGAATCTGTTGATGCGCTCTCCAGTCTTTCTCACAAGGATAATGCCTATGAGTTCGGAAAAAAAATGTGTTCCAAACTTAAAGAGCTTATTCCAAGGCAACAGTTCGATATAGCCATTCAGGCAGCCATCGGGGCAAAGATTATCGCCCGCGAAACAGTTAAAGCCTTGCGAAAGGATGTTACAGCCAAATGTTATGGAGGAGATATAACCCGTAAACGTAAACTTCTTGAAAAGCAGAAAAAGGGCAAGAAAAGAATGAGACAGGT
>SL_3KL_010_SEDDRAFT_10001741_pt1 | contig 19906 bp, 17 predicted proteins | sample SodLakKL_010_SED_2_FD_10381 | JGI IMG/M metagenome (IMG submission 10381) | reverse complement strand
CGAGTCTGTTACTTTGGTGGTCCTTTTGGAACCCCGTCCGGTAGTTTTTTACCGACTCTCGGTGCAGGCCTGGGTGAGTCTGCTCATTTATTCACCTTACTGGTATATCCATGAAACTAACACAAATCCGTGAAAATACCGCCGGTATAGATATTGGAAGTGAGCATATTTTTATCGGCCTGGACGATGATTCGGTGCATTCCTTTGGCACCTTTACCTGCGAGTTTCGAGCCGCCATTGAGCTGCTTAGAAGCCACAATGTTCAAAGCATTGCGATGGAATCGACCGGTGTGTACGGGGTCATTCTACACGAAATGCTCCAGCAGGCGGGCTTTGAAGTCTGGCTGGTGAACCCCGCCCACATTCGCTATGTACCCGGGCGCAAAACCGATGTATCTGATTGTCAATGGCTTCAGCAGCTTCACAGCTACGGACTGCTGGCCAATAGTTTTCTGCCCGATCCGGCCATTAAGGCCCTGCGGGCGTACCTGCGCCTGCGCGAACGCTACATCAGCGAATCGGCCAAGGCTGTTCTGCACATGCAAAAAGCTCTGACGATGATGAATATTCGCCTGCACCAGGTTATTTCCCAGATTCACGGAGCCAGCGGTATGCGGGTGCTAAAGGCGATTCTGGCGGGCGAGCGCGATCCTCACAACTTGGTCGCCTTGTGTGATCGGCGAATTCAAGCTAATAAACACGACCAGGTAGTTGCCTCTCTGGAGGGTCACTACCGCCCGGAATATCTTTATGAACTGGCCGATGCGATCGATTGCTATGAGTTCTTTCAAGGCAAATTAAACGAGTGTGATCGGCAGATCGATAAAGAGATCAGCCAGCTGGCTGAGAAACAACCGGTTCCAGAAGAATACGGAAAAGCCAAGCCGATACGCCATCACACCCCAGCCATTGACCAGCTCCACCAAAAAGTGGTTCGAGCGGCCGGCGGGGTCAACGTGAACGAGCTTCCCGGCCTTACCGATTATTCAGCACTTCGTCTGATAGGAGAAATCGGGGTGGACCTTGCCTCATTTCCAAGCGAAGGCCACTTTACCAGCTGGCTGAAACTGGCTCCCGGCAAAAAGCAGTCAGGCAAATCTATACGAAAACACAAGTATAAATCTTCTCCCCGGGCCGCTGAGGTTTTTAAACAAGCCGCTCAAAGCCTGCTTGAAAGTAAAAACCATGCCCTTGGTGCCTTTGGCCGGCGAATACGGGCACGACGCGGTCCCGGTATAGCTGTGAAAGCCGTAGCACGAAAATTGGCTATTCTGTATTACCGGGCAATGACCCAAGGAATGGCATATGTTGAACAAGGGGTTGAGGCCTATGAAAAACAGTATCAAGAGCGCCGATTACACAACCTGCATAAACAGGCAAGGCGTTTGGGATACACCTTGGTCGAACTCAACGAATAAATCTGTCACCGGTAGCGAAGGTCATGACAGTGTTTTTCTGTCGGGACCGTAGTCGAAGGATCTCCCACCATAAGGCAATTAGTGTCCCGGATGCTCGGAATCATTCACACTTATCAACAGGTATTTTGATAATCAATGTAAGATGAACTACCCCGAAAAAATCTTTGATGCCTTGGGATGAGGACTTCAACCGACCGAAAATGCAGCCATTGGGCAAAAGACCGGTTCTGCAAAGCCCTCTGACAGAATCTACCCGTGAACTTGTTGTATTTAGAATGATTTTGTCAGAAATCCGGTTCTGTAGTCATGATCACAAAAAAGAAATTCTTGTCTGCCGTTCTTCTTTTGGCTTTTGCAACAATGCTGCTGAGCCAATGCAATGAAGCGGACCGCATTGACGCTGAAGCTGTTCAGGTTTCCCTGCAGCTTCATGCTCACCTTGAACATTTAACTTTTGAATCTGTTATGGCTGACTCACTTAATAATGAAAAAGTAACACGCTCCGAACAGGAGTGGAAGGAGCTGCTAAGCTCCGAAGAATACAGGGTATTGCGAAATCATGGTACGGAGATGCCATGGGTAAACAAATACAACAGCCATTACGAGGATGGAGTGTACGTATGCAAAGGCTGTGGTCAGCCTCTCTTCCACTCCGAAACCAAGTATAACAGCCGCAGCGGTTGGCCAAGTTTCTGGGCACCCATCCGTGAAGACGCTGTTGGTGAACGTGAAGACAACAGTTTTTTTATGACCCGAACCGAAACTATTTGCAGCCGATGTGAGTCGCATTTGGGTCATGTTTTCGAAGATGGGCCCCAACCTACAGGCCTGCGCTACTGCATGAATTCGGCCGCCCTGAAATTTATATCCAAAGACGAAGCTGAAGAGGATTAAACTGCCCCCGTGAAGAACTCATAGAATCAAGACTGTTTCGTAATATGTATTTATAGACACCGAGTTTTTTCGAAAGTGCCATTTTCTCAGGCTGATTTCAATGGAAGTATCAAAACCTTGATCTTTTCCAACCATCAGGGCTATGCGGCTTAAACCAATTTAAAATTATCGTTTATGGCACTCGGTACACCCGGATGTTGATACATCATGAAAATATTCGCTTTCCTTGATCCACTTATTACCAAATGGATGGCCCGTTATGGAATCCGTTTTCTACGATATAGTATTGGGCTTATCTTTATCTGGTTTGGCGGACTGAAATTTTTCCCCGGCTTAAGTCCAGCCGAAGATCTTGCGCTTGCAACAATCGACCTTCTCACGTTCGGACTTATTCCCGCCTCATTTGCGCTGTTCTCTCTTGCTCTTTTTGAGGTTCTGATCGGAGTGCTTATGATCACCGGGAAATTTTTACGTCTTACCATCCTGTTACTGCTCTTCCAAATGGCGGGAACCATGAGCCCGATCGTTCTATTCCCGGAAATCGTATTTAATCAATTCCCTTTTGTACTTACCATCGAGGGGCAGTATATCTTTAAAAATTTTGTGGTTATCAGCGCGGCAATTGTTATTGGCGCTACGGTGCGGGGCGGCAGGCTGAATCCGAATCCGGATCCCTGAACAAAATATCGATCGGTTGCGTATACTTTCCGGTAATAGTTCAATCAACATACGGAGTAACTGATGGATAAAAATAATCAAGCGCAAGACCGGCGAGCCCGGCAGCTGTTAGAAGCAAAATTTGATCCCCGGCTTAAAACCTATATCTATGCCGGTGGCTCTTTCTTTTGTGTGATTACGGTGATTGGCATCGTGTTGCTTCCTTTTTGGCTCATTTTCGGAAAGATGTATATCAACAGATATTTCGACAGCCTCTTCTGTGAACTCACAACAAGGGCCCTTCATTTTAAAAAAGGATTATGGTTTCAGACCGAGAGAACTGTTCCTCTCGACAAAATTCAGGATCTCACATTTAAGGAAGGACCGGTTTTAAGATATTTCGGCCTCAGCTATTTGCAGGTTGAAACTGCCGGCCAAAGCGTTCAGGGGGGTGCCGATATGTCGCTTACCGGTATCATCGATGCGCGAAGCTTCCGGGAAATGGTTCTCAATCAGCGTGATGAAATCACCGATTTTGGAGGCCGCTCCGAAACGCAGAGCACCCATACTGAAACCGAAACGCCAGGCTCAGAAAACGAAATGATCCTGCTTCTGCGGGAGATGAATGAAACGCTTAAGAGGATCGAGAGCCAGGGGAAATAACATCAATTCAAAATTGTTTTAGCAGCAATCTTCCGGTTATAGAATTTGAAAAGTGCTACCACAATCCCCCACTGCACCAACACGGTGGCCACGGAGAACGGGCTGAGAGGATTGTACCACGTATCGGGGGCAAATGTAGTGGCGCTGAGCCATATCCACCAGGCAAGCAGCGTAACCACCTGCACCGGTACAACGTACTTAATGATGAACACCCACCACTTACCCAGCTTGTAGCGGCTCTCCTCATTGTTTACAAGTGTCTCACGGAATTTGTCGGCACCAAAGGTGATTACGGCAAAGGAAATGAGTCCGCCCGAGGCCATCAGCCCCACTCCCCAAACAAAATCCTGATTGGCAAAAATTTCGAGCGAAATGGCCGAAGGCAGCCCGAACATAAAACCGGCCGTACAAACGGCGATTGTGGCCTTTGTACGGGTAATTCCCATATCCACAAAAACCTTGGTGGCAAGCTCAATCATTGAGATAAGAGAACTGAAGGCTGCAAAAGTTAGTCCCAGAAAAAAGAGAATGGCAAATATCTTGCCTCCCGCCATTTCATTAAAAAGCTGCGGCATCCACATAAAAGTGAGACCGGTTGAAGCAGGGCCGGAGTCGCGCATTACGTTCAATACTTCTCCATTGGTCATCTGCCCGCCAAGGGTGCCGAATACGGTTGAGAAAATAATTACGGCAGCCACTAACGATACAAGATTGTTGCCGATGCCGGTCTGAAATGCACTGATGGTGATGTCGTCACGGGTACGCATATATGCGCCGTAGGTCAGGATCAGCCCCCATGCAGCGCCTGTATCCCACGCGTTTTGGGTGAGAGCCTCAAGCCACAGCCCCGGCTCCTTCAGGGTTGCCCAATCGGGTGTAAAAAGATATATAATCCCTGCCCCGCTTCCGGGTAGCGTCAGTGCTTTAACAAGCGAGATTAACAGCACCAGCAGCAGTGAGGGAATCAATATCAGGTTGATCCGCTCAATGCTCTTAACCCCTTTCAAAATAATTAGGCCGCCAAGGAATATCATAATCAGGTGAAACACGGATGGCAACATCGATCCCTGGAACCCATTCCACACCATTGATGCCTGCTCCACATTTTCGGGAAGCGACGAAAATACTGATTCAAGCAGGTAATACAGACACCAACCCGCCACCACGCTGTAATAAAACATGATGGCTGTTGCAACAAAACCGATAAATGAGCCCATCCAGGCAAATTTCTCTCCTGCCATTTTGATGTAAGACCCTACCACACCCTTACGGCCATTGCGTCCAATTCCATATTCCGCAATAATTAATGGAATTGACCAGATAAAGAGGAACGTGACCCATGCGATGAGAAATGCACCTGCGCCTGTCTCACCCCCGTTTTCAGCGGCTATTCTGGGAAAACGCCAGATATTTCCCGTGCCTACGGCAATTCCGAGAACACTGAGTATTAGTCCCCATTTTGTTGTAAATCGCTCTTTTTGAACAGATTTTGCTGCCATAGAGAGGTTTTTGGTCTGTTGATTCAGGTTCAGGCTGTTGATAACCATTTTTCGAACGACTGGCAAGGCTTAATTTCATCCAATGTGTTCATATATTGCACCGCCTGAAGTGCACTTTAGATTGTGTAAACATGCCCCGATTCGGTATCTTTTGAGCTTTCATTCGCTTGGAAAAATATTCCAAAACCTCAATCCGTTAGCTGTTCTCTGTTCGAGCAGGTATGGTTTCAGTGAACCCGAATTGTAACTGATTAATTATCTACATGGATTTTGCCTCAATTTTCGCACAACATCGTACGCGGAATATTTTCTTTGCCTCTCTTAGTTTTCTCTATGCATTTATCATCTACGTACTAACTGTAGCGCCAACAGCCTCGTTTTGGGATCCGGCCGAGTATATCGCAATCTCGCATACCCTGCAGGTTGCACATCCCCCCGGCTCACCCTTTTTCGCAATCGCCGGTCGTATTGTCTCAATGTTTGTTCCGGCCGAATATGTGGCTCTCAGTATCAATATGATAAGCGTCACGGTATCCGCGTTTGCAGTAATGCTGCTCTACCTCATTATTGTGAGGCTGATAGAAGAGTGGCGCGGTCCCGCCGATGAAATGGACCTGATGGACAGAATCGGCATGTACGCCGGTGCACTCATCGCCGCATTCATGTTCACTGTAACCCACACACAGTGGTTTAATGCTGTTGAAGCTGAGATGTACGCCTCTTCCATGTTTTTTACCGCACTTGTGGTATGGATGGCGCTGCGATGGTCGGCCAATCACGACCAGCCCTACTCTGAACGGTGGCTCGTTTTAATCGCCTACATGTTTGGAATTGGAATTGGCGTTCACCTTCTAAACCTGCTGGCGCTCTTCTTTGTGGCGCTGATTATCTACTTCAAAAAGATAGAAGTTACGCCCATTTCGTTTCTTGCCATGGGAGCGATATCCGTGCTGGGTTTTCTAACCATTTTTCCGTTCACGATCATCAACCTGCCCAATATCGCCGGACAGATCGGGAGCGTTACATACGGCCTCATTGGTCCCATTACGTTTATTGTACTCTTCGTAGCAGCTGTTGCCTTTGGGGTTTATTACACCCACAAAAAAGGATTGCGGATAGCAAACCTTGTGATGCTTGCCTACACCATGATCATCATTGGATATTCGAGCTATGCGCTTGTCATCATACGCTCGCAGGCCGAACCTGCCATCGACCAAAATGATCCATCGACTGTAGAAGCGTTTGTTAGCTACCTTAACCGGGACCAATACGGGCAGTCGCCTCTGTTGAGGGGTAACACATTCAGCAATAGAACCGGCAACATAGATCGATCGCAGGAGACGATTTTCCCGCGCCGCCACTCCTCTCAACCGCATCATCTTGAGTACTACGCTCAATTTGACTCCGACATGGAGTTCTTCTGGAAATACCAGATAAACCATATGTATTTGCGCTATTTCAACTGGAATTTCATCGGGCGCGAGGCGGATATACAGGACACCGGATGGTATTCGGGATTCGGGGAAACAAGACATTCGGACAACCCGGCCAATTCGGGTTATTTTTACCTGCCCTTTATTCTTGGGCTTTTCGGTTTGATCTACCACTTTCGTAACGACTGGCCCAGGGCAACCGCGGTTACCGCGCTCTTTGTACTAACAGGCCTCGCAATTATCGTTTATCTGAATCAGACACCCTATGAACCTCGCGAACGTGATTATGCTTACGTTGGCTCCTTCTTTGCATTTTCCATCTGGGTGGGCATTGGCGTGACAGCCATACTTGATCTGGTGAAACAGTTCACTAAAGGCAGCAAGGGTGTCGCATTTGGTACTATTGGACTCATTTTTCTCGCAGTCCCCGTTTGGATGGCAGCAGAAAACTGGCCCAGCCACGACCGCACCGATAATTTTGTGCCGCGCGACTATGCCTACAACCTTCTGAACTCGCTCGAAGAAAACGCTATCGTTTTCACCAATGGCGATAACGACACCTTTCCTCTTTGGTTTCTGCAGGAAGTGGAAGGAATCCGCACCGATGTTCGTGTTGTAAACCTCAGCCTGCTAAATACCGACTGGTACATTCGGCAGCTGCGCGACCGCCAGGTGCACGGCGCCCTGCCATTGGCCATCGACCTTACCGATGATGAAATTGATGATATGACCTCCCGGCTTGAACTCTTCAATCCACAGGAAATCGTAATTCCGGTAAATAAGAATCTGCTAAGGCACATCTTTGAAGCCACACCCGAACAGCTCGAAGATACCACCGGCACTTTTTTTGGGAGCGGATCCCCGCTCCAGGACATTGAAATGAGCGAAATGCTGTACAATCAGATCAGGATGGCTACCCCATTTTCTGTTCCTGTAGATGAGCTTAACAATGACATGCGATTTTTCCTCGAAGGCAGATTTGCAGGTCAGGACGGCCAGGGTAACCCAAGATTCTACCTGCAGACTCAGGACAAAATGATACTGCATCTGCTGGAACGAAATATGTGGCTGAGGCCAATTTACTTCGCTAATACCGTTTCAAGGTCCGGCCAGCTGGGTATGGAAAACTATTTCCAGTTCGAAGGAAAAGCATTTCGCGTGATGCCGCTTCGTCGCGATGGAGGTCCGTTCGGCTATGTGGACCCGGAAGTGCATGCGAACCGGCTTGGAAATTTTCAATTTAACAGGTGGAACTCACCACGGGTCTATTTTGACGAAAACGTAAGGCGTATGCTCGGCAATTACCGATATGGATTCACTCAGCTTGCCGATGCCCTGATTCGCGATGGAAATATCGAAGAGGCCGCTTACTGGCTGAGATACGGAGAGGATATGATTCCTTTCCGCAAAATCGAGCACGACTGGACTGTTGCAGCTCTTTATGCCTTCAGATACATGAGAGTAAACGAGGGTGAACGTGCCATTGATCTCGCCGATTTTCTAAGTGAACGTTTGTTGCGCGAACTGCGATGGGATATGCGCGACCTGGATCGTTTCGAAGACCGGATCGATGATCTGAATGACCAGATGCAGCAGGCACGGGCCCGGGCAAGAACAGACCGCGCCCAAAATCTCAGCCGTCAGGTCGAAAGGCTGCGCCAACGCCGGGACGATAAGGTGTCGGATATCAGTTTTACCGTAAGCAGGCTTTCTATTCTGCAAAATATCTACTACGAGCTCGATGAAACTGAATTTGCCGAGTTAATGGCGATTGAGATCGATATGATAACCGGTGGCAGGCTTCCGATGCCGGAAACCCTTGAAGAAAGCAGGGAGCAGATTCGCCGTTTTGGTATCGATATCTGATCTGCATTTAAAGTTAGCCGGGCAGATTGTATATTATCGAAAACAGACTTGAAAAACTTTACCGTTATGATTCACGAATTTACCAAAGAAAATATCAACGCCATCGGGGAAGTACTCGGAGCAAAGCCAAAACCGCTCGGCGATGATGTTTTCCGGCTCGAGGTTCTCAATGAGGAGGAAGGCTATAAACTCGCCCTCGAGATCCATTTGGGCCTTGCGGTAGAGGGTGAACGGATGAATATGGTATCGGTGTATTCCGGAACAACATTTCTGCAGCTTCATAACTGCACGGCATTCATCGCAAGCGATATTCTGAAGCAGGTTACTTTTTTTGGAAAAACCGGCGGAATTACCAGCGGACTCATTGTTGAAAACAGCGCCGGATGCAGTATGTACTCGAATGTAAGCGATTCGGTGTTAACCGGAGATTTCACACGTCTGCCCGAAGATATGATGATGTGCGGCGTAGCTCTCTCCCTGACGGACTCGATCGATTTGGACGATTTCACATTCGATGATGAAAACATTTCCTGATTCTCCCGGCTCCGAAAACACTGAAAAGTTAACTCTCATCAATACCAGCGGAATTGAGATTCCTGTTCATGACCGAGTGTTCATGAAATTGCTCAGCATCACCGAAAAAGGTGAAAATGTTACATTCAGGGAGATAGAAACCGCCTTCGTAGATGAGGAGGAAATTGTAAGGGTGAATATTGAATTTCTGGATCGCGACTATGTAACCGATATTATCACATTCAGATACGATGAGGGTGATCCCGATGCCATTGAGGGAACACTTTACTGCTGCGCTCCCCGGATCATGGAACAGAGCAGCGAATTTGATAGCTTGCCGGAAGAGGAGTTTTTAAGGGTATTTGTCCACGGCCTTCTGCATCTGGCAGGGCATGAAGATGCAACCGATGCGCAGAAACAAGCCATGACAGCACTCGAGAACCGCTATCTAAAACAACTTACAAAGGAGATGTGAGCGGATCCATTTACACACTTCTGATCGTGGAATCGCCCGTGCTTGCCAAAACCATTCAAAGGGTTGCACCGTCGTCGGTGTACGTTATGGCAACAGGCGGCTTTTGCTGGAAACCGGATTACAACGCTGAAAAGAATTCCCTTAAACCGGTAGCCGATCCGGACAAGCTCGATTTTCGCAACGAACTCAGGGAACAGGCTAAGTGGGCCGGAAACATCGTGGTTGCATCAGATACCGATCCATCCGGAGATTTCATCGCATGGTCCGTTTCAAGGTTTTTAAAGTCGGCCGTACTCCTCAGAGGGAGAATTCGAAGAATCAGCAAATCGGGAATTGTTCAGACATTGACCGAAACCACACGACTGAACGACAGGGTCCTCGAGCAGAGGCTCAAGAACCGCTATCTCATCCGTGGGCTTTGGAACAGTGAACCTTCCCTTCCCGTTTTTGAATATGCAGCCGTTGCGTCTCTTTTTAGCAGCTATGTGCCCTATTCTCGCTTTCTGGGTGAGAACGGCAACGAATATCGAAGTTCACAGCTGCTAACGGCCAATCCTGATGAGTGGATCCAGGTAAGGCCAAACCCCGGGCTGAATGAGTTCAAATCGTACAAACCGCTCTCTACCTTCGATGTGCTTGAGATGTGCGTTGCTGAGGGGCTGGCACCAAACTATGCGCGGGCGCAGGAACTGCTCCAGGAACTCTTCCAAACCGCTCTTCCCTCTTCAAATGAGGCGCTGATCAGCTATCCCCGTACCGACTCCAACGCCTTTTACAGCGAAACCTGGGACGCACTTCGTACCCAATACCTCAGCTTCGGCAATCAAAACGGCCTGAAGCCCATATTTCTCCAGGAAATTGCGGATGACGATGATCCTCACGAGAGCATTCATCCGCTGCGGCTCGATCTTACACCCAACCAGGCTAATGGTGAACTCAGGTCCGACCTCGCCGGTCTTTACAGCCGAATATACGAGGAAACGGTAAAAGCTCTTGCTATTCCGGAAGAGCTGAATGAGCCGCTGACCAATGATTTTAACCCGGAGCTATACTTCTATCCCTCCGGCGATGCCAGCGATTCGCATCCTGCATCGCTCCGACCAGTACGCAGTGCATCCGATGCAGGCCATCGGCTTGTTGAACCGGAGCTGATCTCGCCATCCCGTTATGGCGAACAGCTCGACCGCTGGATCGCGGATCAGCTTCTTTCGGTGCAATCGGGCTACCTCACTCCCGGCAAAAAGCTCTCGCCTTACCTCGACTCTGCAGACAGATACCACACCCTTTTCCGTCAGCTAAAATCGCTGATGAATAACTCATCCCTGTCACCTGAAACTGTGAAGCGTATTCTTACGTCTTAACAGGAAAAACAGTTCTGAAATGGCCGACAACGATCATGTTTCCGAAACCACATCCTCCTCACGCCTTGGAGCTATCATTTCGGAAGCAATCGAGAGCAGTTCTACCTCAGCGCAAGAGAAAGACTTTATCCCGCCGCCTCCACAGCCAAAGCTGAAAATTCTTTTTTGGCTGAGGCCAATCCCCTGGATTCTGCTTGCAGCGTTTCTCTTTTCTTTCCTTTGGGACTTTGACGGACGCTCCCTCTCTTTATTTACAATGGTGCTGCCACTTGAAGGGCTTTTGAGAATTATTACCGTGAGCGGGATGATTGGGTTTCTCACCAATTGGATTGCCATCACCATGCTTTTCCGCCCGCTGAAAAAAAGGCCACTGCTCGGGCAGGGTTTGATTCCTGCACAGAAAGAGAGAATAGCATACCGCCTTTCGCTTTCGGTTTCCGAAGATCTTATCAATCCGGAAATGATCAAGCGCAAAATTGAGGAGTCGGATGCTGTGAGGAAATACCGCCGCAAAGCTGCCGCCGACATAAGGAAATTTGTCAGAAAAGAAGAGTTCAGGCTTGAGGTGAAAAACTGGCTCATGGAATACATCACCGGCTACCTTGATGATGAACAGGTGAGAAAGCAGATCAGCTCAGCCATTGCTGATGAAATAAACCAGAGGCTGATGGATAAGCCGATAGAACGAACGGCCGTCAAAACCTACGCCTTTCTCAGGGGTAAGGAGCTGCCTGAACTGATCGAAGCTTCGCTCGATGATATTCCTTTTTCTGTTCAGAAGCGGATCGATTTTGTTGACGACCTGCTCGAGGGCATACCCCGTATTGTTTCAGAAAATGGGGAGCAGCTCGATGATGCCATCACCAATCTGTTGTTCAACCTGGTGAACAGGTTTGATGTTCAGAAACTGGTGGAAGAAAATCTGACCAGCTATGATGAGATGCGGCTCGAAGCTATGATTCAAAATGCGACCAACGAACAACTCAAAACCATCCAGTACCTGGGAGCAGTTCTTGGAACCATCGGCGGCTTTGTGATCTGGCAGCCTCTCCTCAGTATGGCCGTTCTTGGAACCGCCGCTGGAAGCGTGTATCTGACGGATAAATGGCTGTATCAATAATTATTATTGATAATATACATTAAAAAATTGCAGCACATAGGTTAAAGTTGTTTTGTTTATCATGTTTTCGAAACAAAAATCAGCGCCTAAATAATTTAAGTTTGAGAGATTTCTGGGGTAAGAATACACCACTATCCGGGCTATCGGCAACCCCTGAATGGCAATTTATAAGATACTGATTTTACGTGGAATAGGAATAAAGAAAAGAGGCAAAAACGGTTCCGAAGCGATGTGCCTTTTACCGGCTTGTGCTCTTAGATGTGTATGTATAACTGGGGCATTAATGATTCACCCGGAATAGGGATGATTTCAGAGATTTTTACCGCTTGCACAAAGGCAGCTGTCTCTTACCTTTTTATGATATCTGCCACAAAATTCGGAAGTGCAAATGCACCCCGGTGCACGTCGCCATTGTAGTATTTCAGAGCCGAAACAATTTCACTGCCGCCGGCAATCCTCTCCCCCACTTCATCGCTCAACGGATCTGCCATTTTGGAAGCACACGCCATCGACCACATTCCGGCCGGGTAAAGGGGAATAAAATTGAGATACATTTTCGAGAACAGGAAAAGATCATCAATGGCATGAAACACCTTTCTCATGCTTGGATAGTACGACTCCACCCAGGGGCTCTCAGTCTGCGCGGTAAGCACGCCGTTCTCATTCATGGCATCGAAGCAGAATTGATAGAAATCTTTTTCAAAAAGTCCTTCTGCCGGTCCAACCGGATCCGAGCCGTCGATGATAATCACATCATACGGATCCTTCACATTCTTTACGAATGCAATGCCGTCTTCATACAGCACATTCAGCTTAGGGTTCTCGAAGTCGCCAACGCCGGGAAAGTGAAGTTTGGAGGCGTCTACCACGGTTTTGTCAATCTCTACCATATCCACCGATTCCACAGTTGGATGCTTCAATACCTCTCTTGCCGTTCCGCCGTCTCCCCCGCCGATAATAAGTACACGCTTCGGGTTGGGATGTGTAAACATCGCCACGTGACTGATCATCTCATGATAAACAAACTCATCCCACTCGCTGAGCATTACCATCCCGTCTATGGTCATCAGGTTCCCCCAGGTATCGGTTTCATACACCTCCACCAGCTGGTACTCCGACTGCTTCGAAAACAGCAGCTTCTTCAGGCCTACTGTTAACCCGGTTTGTTCGTTGTAATACTCGTTGTATTGAAGTGGCATTTTATAAGAAATGGTTTGAATTCCGAGATCATATGGTACAGGGTGCAGGGTGCAAGCGACAGGCTACAGGCTACAGGCTACTATGCTGAAGTTAAGAAACTTGGCCCTTAAGTTGTTAACTGGTAACTCGTAACCGGCAACTCGCAACCCTGCAGCTTGTAACTTGCCCCTTGCTTCTACTTATACCAAAGAACTGCCGCGGCAAACACGGCTCCGCATCGTTCTACCTTGTGTTCAACCCCAAGCGATTTTATCTCTTTCAGCTTCCTGTTGCGATATTCAAAACCGTCAATGACCATCTGACGAACAATCTCTTCTACATTTGTCAGCGGAGCATGGTCTTCAAATTCCATGATAACACCGGGTTCACGATCATCTTCCGGTATCCCCACGGCAATGGCCGCGGAGATCATCTGCCCGGGAGTAGTACCGTCAAAAGCGGCATAAGCGAGCGGTATCAGTCCGCCTTTAGGAAGTATCAGTTCTTTAACTGGAATTTCTTTGGCAGCCGGCGGAAGTATGCTGCTCATCCGCATCAGGTTGGTATCGCCCACGCCGGCTTCAAGAAGTGCTTTATCAAATGCATTTAGCCGGGTACGACCTTCTGCTGCGCCTTTCACCAGGCAGTAACAATTTGGTGTTTTTACCATCATAATAATCTTGTCCTGTTTGTATTCTGAAATTTCATTATCTGCGTGGAAAAACTCATTGAAGATTTTTCAAAATTGAGATGTTCGCTAAAGGCAAAATGACCGAAAAAAACCAACAGCGATTGTTCTCGTCCGGTAGCCTGGCAAAGATTAAATCAAAATTGCACAAGCACTGTCTTTCTTTACCCTCGATGCAGGACCCGCAATCTAATTAGACTGGAACTCCTGGCTTGGTTTGAAGAGCAGTTTCTGGCCTTTGGGCACTTTGAAAAGACCCCTTTTCATCTCCATACTTGAGACGCTTTTGGAGTTGAACAGCTCCTTGAGATTTTCCTGGATGGTCCAGGGCTCAATTGTATCGCCGCATGTAAAAATATCAACAGCGGCGTAGTTATATTCCGGCCAGGTATGAATGGCGACATGCGACTCGGCGATTACCACGACACCGCTTACCCCATATGGACTAAATTTATGAAAGTTGTGAGAAATGATTGTGGCGTTAGCATCCTTGGTTGCCTGAATCAATGAGTTTTCTACATATGTAAGATCATTTATTCTTGATTGCTCACAGTCGTAAAATTCTACTAGGATTTGCCTGCCGAGTGCTTCCATCATTGGTGTCTGTTTGATTAATTAAGAGTAAGCTAAGTTTTAGATAAATAATGTTTGACAAATTGTCTTTTGTTCCTGTCCATTAGGTCAGTAATTTTTTTGCCGTTGCGGAGTACATTCATACGTCCAGTAAACAAATAAATTACACATAAATTTTATATTAATGTTAGCCCCTGCAAAAAAAATTTCACCAAAGAAAGCTATTGATAACTATAGACATCTTCTACTCCCAAGACTCATCGAAGAGCGCATGCTCAAACTGTTGCGCCAAAATAAAATCAGCAAATGGTTCTCCGGTATTGGGCAGGAAGGTATCTCGGTAGGCGCTACACTGAGTCTCAACAAGGATGATTATATTCTTCCTATGCACCGCAATCTTGGAGTTTTCACTACAAGGGGTGTACCGCTCTATCCCCTGTTCTCACAACTATTTGGGAAGCAAGATAGTTTCACCGGCGGCAGAGACCGATCTTTTCATTTTGGCACCACCGATCATCGTATATTTGGAATGATATCCCACCTTGCCGCAACTATGCCGGTTGCCGACGGATTAGCATTGGCCTTCAAACTTCGCGGCCAAAATAATGTTGCGCTTAGTTTTTGCGGAGACGGCGCCACCAGCGAGGGCGATTTTCACGAAGCACTTAACCTTGCGGGTGTATGGAAGCTCCCGGTCATCTTCATGATTGAGAACAACGGTTATGGTCTGTCTACTCCGGTAAAAGAGCAGTATGCATGCGAAAATCTGGTAGATCGCGCAGCCGGGTATGGACTTGAAGGGATGCTGATCGATGGAAATGACTTTTTCCAGGTTTCGGATGCAGTGGCTAAGGCACGAAAGCTGGCTCTCAAGGGCAAACCGGTTCTGATTGAGGCCAAAACATTCAGAATGCGGGGTCATGAAGAAGCCTCCGGCACGTTTTATGTACCTGACGAAGAATTTGAAAAGTGGAAACCCAAGGATCCCGTTTTCAGATATGAAGAGTGGATGTTAGGTGAAGGAATCATCAAACAGCGAAATAAACTGGAAAAAATCAGAACTGAGATCAGAAACCAGTTCAAATCGGACCTTGAAAAAGCCCTAAGGTCACCCAACCCCGTATTTGATGAAAAAACCGAAATGAAACGGGCCGGACTCAGTCCGCAGCCCAAACCGCAAAGCAATGGTAAAAAACACCCGGAATCGGAAAAACGGATTATCGATGCCATTCACATGGCGCAGAAGCAGGCCCTCAATGAGGATGAAAGCTTTATCCTGATGGGGCAGGATGTAGCGGAGTATGGCGGGGTTTTTAAAGCATCAGAGGGTTTTCATGAACTCTTTGGAAAGGAACGGATCCGCAATACGCCAATCATTGAATCCGGAACCATCGGGGCGGCTATAGGACTTGCAATCGAAGGGCTTAAGCCTGTTGTAGAAATGCAGTTTGCCGATTTCATCTCTTGCGGATTCAACCAGATCGTAAACAACCTCTCGAAAGGCCGCTACCGCTGGATGCCCGATATGAATATCACCATCCGCGCCCCACACGGCGGAGGAGTTGCTGCCGGACCGTTCCACTCGCAATCGCCGGAAGGCTGGTTTATGCAGCTGCCCGGACTTCGTGTGCTGGTGCCATCATCCGTTGAGGATGCTCAGAATATGCTTTATACCGCCCTTTATGATCCCAATCCGGTTCTCTTTTTCGAGCATAAGAAGCTCTACAGAAGCATCAAGGAGGTAACGCCCGACGTATGCAAACTTGTAGATCTCGAACGTGCCCGTACGGTGAGAGAAGGCAATGATGCCACCATCATCACCTACGGCTATGGGGTAATATGGGCAGAAGAGATGACGCAGGAGTTTGAAAAAAACGGGATTTCATTGGAGATCATTGACCTTAGGTCGCTTGCTCCTATCGACTGGGCCACAGTTACCGAAAGCGTAAAGAAAACAGGGCGCGTTCTTTTGCTGCAGGAACCTTCTGAAGTTCTTGGCCCGATGAGCGAAATATCTGCGGGAATTACCGAACGGGCGTTCGAATACCTGGATGCTCCAATTATTCGGTGTTCGTCGCTGCATATGCCGATACCATTCAGCAAAGAGCTTGAAACGGGCTATCTTGCAAACTATCGCCTTCGTGAATCGTTGAATAAGCTGCTTGAGTATTAAAGAAATCAAGGTGCAGGGCGCAGGGTGCAGGGTACAAGGTGCAGGGTTTGATATACAGTGTCAATGTATTTGTTTAGGCATCATTTATGGGAGGTTCGTTTGTGGCAAAATGATAGCCCATAGCTCAGGCGGAGCTTCCTGTTTGTAGATATGCATGAGGTCAAAAAGCCAAAACCCGAGCCCGAACTCAGACCAACGTCGCAATCTGTATCGAGGGGTTGATGGGAGAACCCGGCAAGGGAGATGCCCCCTCTTTCCCATTTCAACGATTCGTGAACATCCTCCGGATTATTATCCCGTGGCTTTTCATAAATCGCGGCCGGAGGACATGGCGAATGCGCACCGCCGGTGCTGCCGACCAGCCGTTCCTCCCGGAACGAAACCATAGAATAAAACAGACAAATTCCGTGGTGGATTGGTCTAAAATAATGGCACTTAACCAGACGCTGAAGGCGTCACACAACACAGCCCGGGGCAGCGCCCCGGGTAAAAGATGCCATGTTTGAAAACCCCGAGGCTGCATCTTGATCAACGCTGTGATCTATAACGAGGGGTTCAGGGGAAATTCCATCAACGGGGATACCCCTCCTTTTGACCCATTCCGGAAATTCGTGAACATCCTCCGGATTTTTATCCCGCGGCTTTTCATAAAACCAGCCGGAGGACGTGGGGCCTGCGCACCGCCGGTGCTGCCGACCAGCCGTTCCTGCCGGAACGAAACCATAGAATAAAACAGGCAAATTCCGTGGTGGATTGGTCTAAAATAATGGCACTTAACCAGACGCTGAAGGCGTCACACAACACAGCCCGTTGCAGCGCCCCCGGGTAAAAGATGCAATGATTGAAAAACCCCGAGGCTGCATCTTTATCAACACCGCGATCTGCAATGAGGGGTTTAGGGGAAATTCCATCAACATGTCTTTCACCCAAGGGCACCCATCCCGCGAAACCTGTAAAATTCGCCGGCGCCGTTTTCAATACAATCACGTTTCCCTCCGATTCAAACCAAATGAAAACCCCTCCTCTACTTTACTTACACCACAGCTTTCTCGAGCAGCTCGAATGTGCCTGTGTCGGCATCAAGGCGGCCCATCACACCCTGCGGCACGGTGAAATTGTCAGGATCATGACTGATATCAACCCCCGTTATCACGGGTACCCCCAGCGGTTCCAGATGATCTCTCAAAACCTGCTCGATGGTGAAGTTGGCACCACCGGTTTCCGGACAATTGGTACATCCACCAAACATAAACCCTTTGATTCCGCTAATAAGACCGGCCTTTCTCAGATGTGTAAGCATCCGGTCGATTTTGTAAACCGGCTCTCCGATATCCTCAACAAATAATATTGCACCCTCTGTATCCGGCTGATAGGCAGTGCCAAGCGTGGTGGTTAAAATGGTAAGATTTCCACCCAAAAGCCGGCCCTCGGTGCGACCCGGCACCAGGGTTTTCACGCTCCTGTTTGATGTGAAGACAGGCATGTCTCCGTCCATCACTACTTTTTTGAAACTTCCGCGTGTCAGATCGGTCCACTCCGAATTTCCGTTTGGCCCATGAAATGAGATCATTCCGGTATATGCCAACAAGGCATGGTGCAGCGTGGTATTGTCGCTGAAGCCGCAGTACACTTTGGGGTTCTCTTTAATCGCGTCGAAATCAAGCAGCGGCAGGATTCTGGCGCATCCCCAACCTCCCCGAACGGCAAGAATGCCATCGATCGACGAATCCTGAAAAAACCGGTTCAGATCCCTTGCACGCATTTCGTCTGTGCCTGAGAAGTAGCCGTGGCGCTCTCGAACATAATTTCCGAATACCACCTTAAAACCAAGCGATTCCAGCTCGGTCTGCATCCGCTCAAAATCGGTCTCCTCGAACACGATTCCGGCCGGTGCTGTTAGCGCTATGGTATTGCCGGGCTGCAGCCGTTTAGGTTTGGTAAGAGAGCTGTAGTCCGTTTTCCCCGTTTTCATAAATGGAAGAGAAACAGCTCCCAGTCCAAAAGTTTTTAAAAAGTGGCTTCGCTTCATTGTTCAGAAAAGATTCAATAGAGTTTATGCTTGCTTATATAGCGTTCAACATTTTCGGGCAGATGGTAGCCCTTGTCAATTGTTCCGCTTCTTACACCGGTTGAAGATATATCGAGCGGGATATGTTCCACAAAAATAGTTTTCTCAAGTACCCTGGGATCTGCACTTTCCGTGCTGTTACCGGGGCGTTCTGCCGCGATCAGGCTGCAGATCCCAAGGATATCTTCAAACTTGTACCAGTCATGGAAATGGCTGACACTGTCGCCTCCCAGGCAGAGAAAAAATGTATGAACCGGATAGTCCTGAATGAGGTGTGTAAGTGTTTGAAGCGTATATGAAGGGGGCGGAAGATCTTTTTCGTATGTACTGACAAAAGCGGATTTCAGGTCAGCGAAGGCTAGTTCAAGCATTGCAAGACGATGGCTGTAGGATGCCTCGGATTTTCCCTGCTTATGAGGCGGATCGGGGGTGAGCATCACCCAAACCTCGTCAAGCAATCCACTGTTCAGAAAGGATGCCACTGCTTCAACATGGCCGGTGTGAACCGGGTCGTACGATCCGCCGAATATCCCGATCCTTTTCCCCAAATTACCTGCCGGTTTGAGCTACCGAATCCCGTCTTTGAACTTCCTCAAGGCCTCTTCGGGCACGTTCGTAAAGTCTTTCAACGCGATCGCGATACTCGCCTCTGGGGAATAGCTGCAGATACGTATCGTAGCTGGCAAGAGCTTTTTCAAATCGTTCTTCCTGCCGCTGGGGAACGCTGTTTTCGGCAAAAAGAATGTAGGCCTCAATTTGTCTGGCCACCGATCGCTCGGCCCATCGCGTTTCGGGATACTCATCAATCACGATATCGTAGTAAACTGCCGCTGCGTTGTAGCGGTTCGTACGCATGTAAAATTCGGCTGCCGTAAACTGTTTTCGTGCCAGCTTTTCTCTTAATTCGGTAATGATCTCGGCAGCTTCCTCTACCATTTCAGAATTAGGATATCGGGACGTAAACAATCTGAACTGTTCGATTGCCTGCCTGGTGTAGGTTTGATCGAGCCTGTATCGCGGGCTAAGCTGATAGTATGACTTGGCCTGCATAAAGTCGGCTTGTTCTCTTCTTGTTGAATTTGGATGGAATTGCGCATATCTCTGATATTCGGATGCTGCAATAAGAAAGCGTCGATCCTTGTAATAACTTTCAGCCAAATAAAACTGGGCGTCCTGGCCTACATCGGTACCCCGCCCGATTGAAACGACCGTTTCAAAAGCTCGTGCAGCGTCGCTGAAATTTTCATTTACAAACTGATTCATTGCTTTTTCGTATGCCACTTCAATGGAATCACCGGGCCGAATAAGGTCCTGGCTTCGGCATGA
>SL_3KL_010_SEDDRAFT_10001740_pt1 | contig 19928 bp, 7 predicted proteins | sample SodLakKL_010_SED_2_FD_10381 | JGI IMG/M metagenome (IMG submission 10381) | reverse complement strand
GTTTTGCCGCTTTCCCACGGTGCTTCTCTATTGCGTAATGGGGCTGTTGATCGGCACCTATGCCATCATGACGCCCGAATTTCTGGGAGCCATTCCTGCCGACCGTTCCGATTATATGGTTCCGGTTTTCATTGTTGAGTACCTGCCAAATGGGCTTATCGGATTGCTGGTAGCGGCTATTCTTGCCGCGGCGATGTCGTCGCTCGATTCCGCCCTGAATTCGCTGAGTGCAGCCACGGTTCAGGATTTTGTTCTTCCTGCACGAAAAGAAAAAGTACCCATGGATCAGCAGTTCAGCCTGTCGAAAAAGTACACCATTTTCTGGGGAGTGATTTGCGTACTGCTGGCATTCTCGGCGGGAAGCATTGCCCCAACCGTGATTGAGGCGATCAATAAGATCGGATCTCTGTTTTATGGCCCCATCATCGCAACGTTTATGCTGGCTGTACTGACCAAATCGATCACGGAGAAGGGAATCAACATAGGAATTTTTGCCGGAGTAGGATTCAACCTGATGCTGTGGCTGTTTGCTGAAGATTTCATTTTTTGGTTCTGGTGGAACGCCACCGGTTTTGTGGTGACTGCATTTGTTGCCTGGTTCTGGACGAAGTATGTCGACAGCTCAGTAAAAGGTGAATCCGGATTTGAGCTGGCACCTGTCGATTACCGAATGAAAGAATCCACTATTCTGGCACTTTATTTCATACTCATCACCGGCTTCAGTATTTCACTTGCGTTCTGGATTTAGAGATGCTTTAACATTTGCTCAAAGCCCTCATAGCTCGCTGTTTTATCACACCATTGATGAATTATCTCTCTGTTTTCATTCGCTGCGAATGTTGCTTCATGATCAGTCAGAACAGATCGAACTTCAACAATTCGAATCCAAACTTTCCTTGAAAATCACTGGAGGTCAGAAATAGTTATCCTGGCACGAATTCGCGGCAGAATTGTTTGTAAGGGTTGTTTTACAATAATATCTTACTTAGATGTGTTCAACATATTCACTGTAGCATTTAGAGGCTTATTCACCCTTGAAAATAGTTATGAAGTCATCCCGCAGTACTGCGTTCTTCTCTTTTCTTTTTCTATCCATCTTGATGATTTTTTCCGGGTGTAAGACGGATCCCGATACCCCCTTTGTTGAACTTTCCCACCGCCAGTCCGGCGTCGATTTCACAAACCGTGTAAATAATACCCCGGAATTCAACATCCAGAACTACCTCTATTTTTACGACGGCGGAGGCGTGGCCGCAGGTGATCTGAACAACAACGGCCTGCCCGATTTGGTATTTATTTCGAATATGGGTGAGCACAAGGTTTACAAGAACCTGGGTGATTTTCAGTTCGAGGATATAACCGAAGCATCCGGGATAGCCGGCGAGCCGGGGAGCTGGTCAACCGGGGTTACCATGGCCGATGTAAACGGGAACGGATATCTTGATATCTACATCAGCCGGGTAAATTATCTGAATAAGTCGGGCGCCAATCAGCTGTTTATCAACAATGGGGATATGACCTTCACCGATCGCGCTGCCGAATTCGGGATCGATTTTGAGGGTTACTCAACACAGGCTGCATTTTTTGATTACAACAACAATGGCAGGCTCGATCTTTTTATCCTGAATCACTCATTTCACAGCGAACATACCTATGGGCAGGCAGAACGCCTGAGGCAGCGGTACGATCCGAAAGGAGGCGACAAGTTGTTCAGGAACGACGGTGATCGCTTTACCGACGTAACCCGTGAAGCGGGCATCATCAGCAGTGCTTTGGGATACGGGCTGGGACTGGCCATTACGGACATCAACCGAAACGGCTATCCGGACATCTATGTAGGCAACGATTTTCATGAAGACGATTACTTCTACATCAACAATGGAGACGGCACCTTTACAGAGCGTGTTTACTCCATGTTTGGCCACACCAGCAATTCGTCGATGGGCAACGACATAGCCGACATCAAAAACAACGGCCGGGTGGATGTGGTATCGCTCGATATGATGGCCGAAGATCATGAAACTTTTATGCGCTCGGGCGGGCCCGACCCCATGATCGTGTACAACGCCAAACGCAATTTCGGATTCGGTGAAAAGAACAACCGGAACACGCTGCAGGTGAATGTGGGTGATGGTCCTGACGGGCTACCGGTATTCAGCGAAATAGCTTTTGCCTCAGGCATCGCCCGCACAGAATGGAGCTGGGCGGCCCTTTTTGCCGATTTTAATAACTCGGGTTATAACGATTTATTTGTAACGAACGGGATGCCCAAACGGCCCAACGATCTCGATTATGTAGCCGCCCTGCAGCGTGTTCGCCAGCAATATAGCGGTGATGAGCTTCGCCAGCGTGAATATGAGCTTATCGACCGGATGCCGACTATTCATGTGCCGAATTACATGTTCAAAAATAGCGGCGACCTCACCTTCGAAGATGTGACACGCAACTGGGGATTCTCAGCTCCCAGCTACTCATCGGGTGCTGTTTATGCAGACCTGAACGGAAACGGCCGGCTCGACCTCGTTGTAAACAATACCAATGAACGGGCGAAAATCTACAGGAATGACTTTGATGAGGAGAAGTCTGGCCATTTTCTGAAGGTAAAGCTGAATGGCCCCGAGTTTAACTCAACCGGTATTGGCACGAAACTGATCCTTTATCATGAGAACGGGCTCAAGTACCGCGAACAGTTCCCGACAAGGGGATTTCAGTCATCGGTGGACCACGTTATTCATTTCGGGCTCGGTGCCGTTGATCGGATTGATTCACTGAAGGTGATCTGGCCCGGCGGAAGCTACGAAGTAGTACATGGTCCGGACGTAAACCGGTTGATTGTGGCTGGGTTTGAAAGTGCAGCCGGTCAGTTCGATTATAGCCGTCTTCACCACAATCCCGCCGGAGGAACACTTCTGGCCGATATTTCCGACGCTGTAAATACCGGGTTCAGACATCGCGAAAATACCTTCGACGATTTCAGCCGTGAACCGCTAATGCCCTACAAGCTATCAAGGCGGGGCCCGGCTATGGCGTTTGCCGACGTAAACGGCAATGGACTTGATGATCTGTTTCTCGGTGGTGCAAGAGGCTTTCCCGGCCGCCTGTTCCTGCAGCAAAACGATGGCAGGTTTATGGAGTCGGAACAGGCCGAATTTGTTGCAGACAGGCATAGCGAAGATGTGAATGCCATGTTCTTTGATGCAAACGGGAACGGACATCCGGACCTGTACGTGGTGAGCGGCGGAAACGAATATACGGGTGAATCTGAAGAGCTGGTCGACAGGATATACTTTAACGACGGCAGCGGAAATTTTGCAAGATCCATCAACAGTTTACCGAATTACGCAGTGAATGGCTCAGTTGTGATTGCCGCAGACATCAACGGGAATGGCAGTAAAGACCTGTTTGTGGGCGGGCACTCGGTTCCGTGGCGATATGGCATTGGGCCGCAGAGTTTTATTCTCGAAAACAATGGCGAGGGCGTTTTCAGGGATATCACCGAAGAGTTTGCCCCGGGNGTANANACCGTTGGTAATGTAACCTCCGCCGCATGGGTTTTTAACGGAGACACCGGCCGCCCCGACCTTGTAATTGCCGGTGAGTGGATGGGTATTAAGTACTTTAAAAACCAAAACGGCAGATTCGAAGATGTTTCCGAAGAAAAAGGTCTGGGGGACCTGAATGGGTTTTGGCAAAGTGTACACGCTGCCGATTTAACCGGAAACGGCCACATGGACCTGGTGGTAGGTAATTTTGGGATCAACAGCAGAATTCAGGCTTCACCCGAAAATCCATTAATGCTTTTTGTGAATGACTTTGACGGTGACGGCCAAACCGAGCCTCTCATAGCGTATGAGGTAAACGGTGAATTAAAGCCATTTGAACAGCTTGATGAGCTTTCTGCACAAATCACCGATATGACTCAAAGGGTTCGCAGCTATCGTGAATTTGCAAGCAGGGGTATCTTCGACCTGTTTGATTCCGAAAAAATTAATGAAGCTCTGAAAAAGCAGGTTACGGAACTGCGATCTGGTGTACTCATTAACAATGGTGAGGGGCCCCTTGAATTTTCTCCGTTTCCTTTCAAAGCCCAGCTGTTTCCGGTTAAGGCAATTTATGCTCATGACCTTGACGGCAGCGGCATTCCCGACCTGTTAATCGCCGGTAATATTTTTGATGTGAAGCCAAGCATGGGCGGAAGGCAGGATGCCGGATACGGTCTTGCACTTTTAGGTAATGGCAGCGGCTCGTTCACCGTTGTTGAAATGAACGAAAGCGGATTTTTTGCAAAAGGTGAGAGCAGGACGATATTGCCTTACAACGCTTCAAACGGCCTTAAGAGGCTGTCTGTCGGTATTAACAATAGCTATCCGCTGTTTTTTGACCTTCATTCGAATAAATAATCGATTTCCGAGTAACGTGCTAAGAAAAAACAATTTCATGATGTTAAGCTGCAGGCCTGTAAATAAAGTTGTTTCCATCTGTTTGCTGTTATTTCTGGTAACTGGGATTACATCCTGTACAAGTGGTCCCGATGAAGTTTCAACGGATTCGGATGTATACATCCAGGCAGTAGCAGACTTTTACATGAGCATTGGAGCCAGCCAAACCGATGACGCACGATTTGCTTTCAACAAAATGAATGATGTGGCGCAGGCTTTCCCAAACGAAGCAGCTGCCTGGGCCAATCTCGGTGTTTTTGCCATGAGGCAGGGAAATTACGACCTGGCTGAAGACCGGTTTGAAAGGGCTCGAGAGCTTGTGCCGGACAATACAGACATCCTTTTCCTTTCGAGCATCATGGAGAGCCGCAGGGGGAACATCAGCAGTTCCATCGATTTTTTGAGAGAAGGCGTGCAGGCCGACCCCGATCATATCAGAATGCTGTTTGCACTCGCCGCTGAGTTGGAACGTGAGGACGATGTTGCAAACGCAGATGAAATCAAAGAAACGCTTACCAGTCTGCAGGGCCTCATACCCGAAAATCAGGTGGTGATACTGGAGCTGGCGCGGGTCGCTGCAAAAGAGCAGGATCAAGAGATGTCGCGCAGATACCTCAACAAGCTTGATGAACTATCAGCCACCTGGACGGCAGAAAACCGCGAACAGCTCCGTGAAGCCTTTGATATTCTGGATTTAGGTGATTTCTCCGAGCTATTGTTCGAGCTCTCGTTTCTGAGGAGCGGACTCGAAACGCAGTCCGTGTTCCAGGATGATCTGCTCACCGTTCAGCTGCCGCCCACCGATATAGGCTACCTGATCACGCGTTTTCTCTACCTTCCCCAGCCCGAAGTAACCGTTGCCGCTGCCGATCTGGATATGACCCTTGAGCGGCAACTCCTAGATCTTCCCGAAATTGAAGCCGTGTGGGTGAAAGGGGTAACCCTGCTTGAAGAGGCCCCGCCATTTCCGGTTGCCATTAGTGGTGGCGAGGTAGTGGTAGATAATGAAGTTAGGCTGCCATTCCCCGGAAATACCGATGACAGCTTGCCGCTGAGTGCATTCAGTGAAATCGACTACAATTACAATTTCCGCAACGACATTGCCGTGGCAGGCAGTGAGGGATTCAGGCTGTATCACCAGAATGAGGATGAAACATTCATTGATGTAACTCCCCGGCTGGGCCTGTGCAGTTCAACCGTAAACGGCAGCTTCTATGGTGTGTGGGCTTTCGACATGGATATGGACGGAGACCTGGATCTGCTGCTGGCGAGAACCAATGGCGATCCGGTTGTGCTGCGAAATAATGGTGACGGCACGTTTACCGAGATGGACTCATTTCCCGGATCAGGCACTGTAATCGATTTTAGGTGGGCCGATCTTGATGGGGACGGTGTTCCCGAAGCGATTATTCTGAATGGCGGGGGAGACCTGCTGGTGTACAGAAATCTGCGCGGAGGCCGGTTTGCATCTCCTGAAAAAATTGCCGGAGCACGAGCGGCCATTGTTATTGCCGACCTGGATGCAAACGGGAAGTTCGATATCCTATCACTTGATGAGGACGGAAATATCCATCAAACATGGCTTAGCGAGAGATACGAGGAATGGAAAGAAGAAATTTTGATTGAAGGCGGAGACGAATCATTCAGAGCCGGTGAGGTTCATCTGCTTTCGGGTGATATCGACAACAACGGGGCTCTCGACCTTGTTCTTACAACCCGTGAAAGATCTGTGCTGTGGCTGGGTGATGAAAACCGCCGGCCTGTTCGATATGAGTCAGAGCTTTCCGGTGGCATCACCTCCCTGTTTGATGTGGACGGAAACGAGCGGCTCGACATTCTCGGAATCGATGGTGATCAGCGTCCGTTCTTTCTGAAAAACGAAGGCACTAAAAACTATTTTGCACGGTCGATAAGGGCGCGTGCTTCGGGCCTTGAAGGCGACCAGCGCATCAACTCCTTCGGAATAGGCGGGGAGATGGAGGTGCGCTCGGGCCTGCTATACCAGAAGCAGCTGATTTCATCTCCCATTGTCCATTTTGGCTTGGGTGAATACGAAGAGGCTCAGATGCTGCGCATTGTATGGCCGAACGGTTCGGTTCAGGCAGAGTTTGCCGAACTCGGCATGGGAGCCACCATATTCAATGAGCAGATCCTGAAGGGGTCGTGTCCGTGGCTGTTTACAAGCGATGGGGAAGAAGTGCACTTTATCACCGACATTCTCTGGCGATCACCGCTCGGCCTGCGAATCAACGCGCTCGAAACGGCCGGGGTTGAGCAGACCCTCGACAGGGTGCGCATCCCGTCCGATAAAATCAATGCAGTTGACGGCGTTTACGATGTCCGCATCACCGCTGAGCTCTGGGAATCCCACTTCTTCGACTACGTGAGCCTTGTAGCGGTGGATCATCCGGTCGGGACAGATACATTCATCGACGAACGGTTTGCATTCCCTGCGCCCGATCTGAGCACGCAGCTTATGTCGGTACCCGAACCGGTGGCGCGCGTTACCGATGATAAGGGCAATGATCTGACGGCGATGGTATCGCAGGTTGACGGTCAGTACATCCATCCATTTACCAAAACCGCGTATCAGGGCCTTACCGAAGAGTACTCGATTGTGATTGAACTGAACGATGCAGCAACAGAAAACCCCGCCGAGTGGCTGCTGTTGTCAGGTTGGTTGAGGCCTACCGACAGTTCCATCAACCTGGCTCTTAGCCAGGGTTCGATTGCAACACCTCAGGGGCTGCACGTGAAGGTGCGCGAGGGCGATACGGAATGGCGTACTCTTCACGTGAACTACGGTTTTCCGGCCGGGAAGCTGAAAACGATCTTGATCGACCTTGAAGACGCATTTCGCGGAAACACCGGACGGCAGGTGAAGCTTACCACCACTACCGAGATTTACTGGGATGGTATCTTCCAGGCCGACAAGCTCGATAACGCGCTCATTATGGAAACGAATCTTGAGCTGCTGAAGGCCGATTTGAGATACCGCGGTTTTTCAGAATGGTACAGGCCAGATGAAAATTCACCTAAGCTGGCAAATTACGGCTTTATCTCCGGAACCAATCAGCGCTGGCGTGATCTTGAAGGGTTCCANACGCGGTTCGGCGATGTGAGTGAACTGCTGGCCGAAATTGATGACCGGTACGTAATCATGAATGCCGGCGATGAGCTGGTACTGAACTTCAAGGGCATTGATGGCCCGCCCGAAGGATATCAGCGAAGCTATGTTTTCGTTTCTGACGGCTGGGAAAAAGACGGCGATTACAACACGGAAGCTTCGGCCACCGTGCTTCCGCTTCCGTACCATGGACAGCAGGAGTATGTGTTTACCGGAGAGGAAATGCTCTTTAATGACCCCGTTTTCCAGCGGTTCCCGGAAGACTGGATTCACTATCACACGCGCTACATCACATCGCATAACTTTCGCAATGCTCTTGTGTTCGATTGAGTTGGAACGTCGGCGCGATAAAAAAACCCTTTAGAAATGAGTATGCAAGGTTTTTATTGACTCTGCGTTTATCAAAAATTAGCTTACAGAGGGCTTTGCATGACCATGGATTTTGTTCAAGGGCAAGGCCAGAGGAAGGTTGGAACCGTAGTCCCGATGCCTCGGGATTAGGATTTCAACCGACCGATAACGCAGCCTTTGGGCAAAAGGCCGGTTCTGCAAAGCCCTCTTATAAGCCTTTAAAATCAGCAATTGAAGACGGATTTTTTAGTCTCAAACAGCAAACTATCGAAATCAAAATTCAGTACATCTAACGTGAATAAAGATCTGATTAAAAAAGTTACGGTGCTGCTCATTTTTGTGCTGCTTCTTTCAGTGCCTTACCTGATGAAAACGTACGATGAGTTTGTCAATGCTGAGTACTTCGATAGCATGGAGGAGGTGCAAGAACGCTATGGCTTTTATCTGGTAGACATAACTGCCGAAACCGGAATCAATTTTACTCATCAGAGAGCGACGGTAGATGACAGGTTAAATCATATTCTTCCTCAGATATCTTCAGTGGGGGCATCGGTGTCGGTCGTTGATTTTAACAACAATGGATTACCCGACCTGTACTTCACAAGCAGTGAGTTCGGCTCGATGAATGCTCTCTACAGAAATAATGGCGACGGCACATTTACCGATGTCGCTGATGCCATGGGCATTGCTGATTTAAACATTCCCGGGCTTGGTGCGTCGATGGGTGCCGTTTGGGGTGATTTTAATAACAGCGGTTACGAAGATCTTCTGCTGATTCGATGGGGCAAACCGGAACTTTATCGAAATGATGATGGAGTTGGTTTTACACGCGTTACCGATGAGGCCGGCATGCCCGGTCACATAAATGCTAACTCAGCTTTTTGGTTCGACTACAACAACAACGGTTACCTCGACCTATTTATAGGTGGTTATTATCATGAGGATGTAAATCTGTTTGAGCTGTCTGATACCCGTATGATGCCCGACAGCTATGAATATGCGACAAATGGCGGGCTTAATTACCTTCTTGAAAATCAGGGTGATGGTACGTTTCGGGACGTATCGGAAGAATCAGGGCTTCAGGAAACCCGTCGCTGGACTCTTGCTGCGGCAGCGGCCGATATCAACAATTCAGGATTTCCTGACATTGTACTTGCCAACGATTATGGCGTTGATGAACTGTTTTTGAATGATGGTAACGGAAGGTTTCGGAATGTGAGCCAGGAGGCTGGGCTCGGATTTGTACCCAAGAGCGGTATGAGCGTGGCTTTTGGCGACATTATGAACCGCGGGCAGTTCGCGATTTACATCACCAATATTTCCGAAGCCGGCGTGCTGATGCAGGGCAATAATCTCTGGGTGCCGGCCAGGCGTTCATCAGGAGATGTGCCTCGCTATCGTAACGCAGCCGGTAATATGGGCGTTGAGATCGGCGAGTGGGGATATGGTGGCCAGTTCGTTGACCTGAACAACAATGGAAACCTCGATCTATATGTAGCAAACGGGTATGTGTCGGGTGAACCGGGCACTGATTACTGGTACGACTACTCGCGTGTGGTTGGCGGCAACCGCAACATCATCATTGATGCTGTGAACTGGCCTGCAATGGATGGCAGGAATTTCTCAGGCTACCAGACCAACAAGATCTGGCTGAATGATGGAGCCGGCCGTTTCAGGGAAGTGGCAAACGTAGTGGGAGGAGCGCTCAATCTCGACAGCAGAGCAGTAGCCTACGCCGATTTGTTTGGAACAGGAGCTATGGACATAATAGTCGCCAACCAGCATCAACCGGTAAAGATTTATAGAAATCATGTAACTATCGACCACAATTGGGTTAGCTTCAGGCTTGAAGGACGGGCCGCTAACCGAAGCGCCATCGGCGCTAAAGTTTTGTTGCACTGGCACGACAAGCAAACGCTAAAAATGGTTTCCGGTGGCGATGCTTTTGCATCTCAAAGTCAGCGGCCGGTACACTTTGGCATTGGTACGACCGACATCGTCGAAAAAGCAGAAATATTCTGGCCTTCCGGGGAAATTCAGGTGATTGAAAATCCCGAGCTCAACCGGGTTCACCATATCATAGAACCACAGGCCACGGTAAGTAATTAGGGCAAATAATAGAATTACAGAATAACCTGAATGAGTTTTAGCACATCATTACCTGAGCCGTTTAGTCAAATTACGATCCCCAAAAATTACATTGGACCAATATTGATCAGTGGGATACTATTCGCGGCTCATATTTCATTTGGTATACTCGACACCTGGACAAAACTATTCTCCGCAATTGGTGCAGCATTTATAACTGAACTTTTGCTTCACCGATTTGTAACAGGAAAGTGGCGCGATATTTCAAGCGCATACGTTTCGGGGATTTCGGCAGGAATTTTGGTACGCTCGCCCATGATTTGGCCCTTTGCACTGTGTGCGGCAATCTCGATTGCATCAAAGTATGTATTCAGATACAAAGGAACGCATATTTTTAATCCTACCAACTTTGGAATTGTTGTGATGATTATCATTGCTTCCGACAGTATGGCCGTGCTTAGCATACAGTGGGGCAACAATATGTGGGCGATGTTGGTCATTTGGATTGTGGGTTTAATAACCATCTCGAAAGTTAACAGATTCAATATTTGCGCCACCTATGTGGCCGGGTTTTTATTTTTTGCATGGATCAGGAGCATCTATACAGGAGGTTCATTTATGGCCGAGGCTGCCCCTCTTACCGGACCCATGTATCAGCTTTTCGTATTGTTCATGATTACCGATCCCAAAACAACGCTCTCAACTAAAATGGGACAAAATGTGGTTGCGTTCTTAATTGCGTTTGTTGAACTATTCTTTAGGCTGGGGGAAGCAGTATACGCTCCGTTCTATGCCCTTTTTATAGTTGGCCCTATAGCCCTGATTTTTGAAAAATGGTGGAATGAGAGAAAACAAGACGCAGCATCGGTGGTTCGATAAAACGTTTGGTAATCTGCCCTTGAGGCTTCACCCGATACAACCTCAGAAAAAGCACAAAGTTATTTGATAAGGGTTCAAAAATATCTCTCGGTAAATATTTTAGTCTGAGTAAACCACGTCTTTTAATATGTGTAAACGAGCACGCAAATCCGCTCTCAGAAAAGCGTATTCAGTCAGGAAAATGGTAAAAAAATTTTTTTAAATCGAAGCTTCTAATTCCTAATTGTTGTTTAAAACCGCGTTTGATTCGGCCAAAGCTATTTTGAAAGCCCAAAAAGTTTAAAAATCGAAGCTGCATTTTTTTTCAGGGGAAATTATGCTTTTTAGAAATTTTTAAACCTTTGTAATATATGGAAATAGGGATATACCTGTCGTCATGAATAATGCTTATATGCGGTAGTGTTCACTCACAAAAAAGCGCTTCCAAATATCCATCTTATTCAATTGTCTATACAACTTCAGAAATTCAGCTCTCATAGTCTTTAAATAAAGATTTTACGCGTGTAAATCTTTGTATTATGGAAGGGCTTTTTTTATAATGAGACGACCTTTTTTAGTGAAGTACGGGTGAAGAACATGAGCACTGAAAAAAGGATACTCTAATCATTAACATAAAAGAAATAGTATGAATGGTATAAAGCTACGGAAAAGCCACTTTTCCAATTCTGAAATACTGAGTTCATTGCTGCGCAATGTATCGTCTAGTCATGCCCTAAAAGCTTTCTCTAGCTTTTTTATGGCATCAGTACTGGTTTTGGGATTAGGTTTTGGAAGCGCTATTGCTCAGGACCGTGTCGAAATTACGGGTACTGTAACTGATGCCTCAGATGGCCAGCCATTGCCAGGCGCCAGCATTATAGTAATGGGTTCAGCAGAAGCTACTGGATCAACAATAGGTACGACCTCAGGGATGGACGGATCTTACACAATTCGTGTTCCTCAAAATCTAAATACGCTGGTTGTCACATTTATTGGATATGTGCGCCAGGAGATACAGATAGATGGGCGTACTGAAATAGATATTGCCCTTTCGCCTGACGTGCGGCAACTCGCAGACGTTGTTGTTGTTGGTTATGGTGTTCAGGACCGACGTGAGATAACGAGCTCGGTTGCTAGCGTAAGTGCCGATCAGTTCAACCGCGGCAACATCAACAATGCCGAAGAACTGCTGCAAGGAAAAGTTGCCGGTCTGCAGATAACACGCCCAGGCGGTGATCCTAACGCAGGCTTTACCATTCGACTTAGAGGCCTCTCAACCATCGGTGCTAACACAGAGCCACTCATTGTAGTGGATGGTGTTGCCGGTGCGAGTTTCCAAAATGTTGATCCAAACGACATTCAGTCCATTGAAGTTCTCAAAGATGCTTCTGCAGCAGCTATTTATGGAACACGTGGATCGAACGGAGTTATTCTGATTACCACTAAAACCGGTGATACCGGAGACGCTGGTGTTTCGGTTAACTACAATGGCCAGGTTTCTACATCAATCGTTGCGAACCGCTACGAAACATTGACCGCCGAAGAGTATCGTTCTCTAGCAAACCAGGGAATTGCAATCAACGATTTAGGTGCGTCAACTGATTGGTGGGAAGAAGTAACACAAAATTCTTACACACAATCTCACAGCCTTGCAATATCCGGCGGAGACCGTCAAACAAACTATCGTGTTTCCGGAAACTACCGCGATGTTCAGGGAATCCAGAAAGGAAGCGGTAATCAAAGATTGAACGCCCGATTGAACATCACGCACCGGGCTTTAAATGACAGGCTTACCCTTACAGGTAACCTCGGTATAAATAACAGAACCGAGCAGATTGGACTTGGAGAAGTTTTCCGTTACGCAACAACATTCAATCCTACGGCTCCACTGGGTAATCCCGGTTCAGGCTTTGATAACTTTAATCCGCTTCAGATTAATGAATTAACAACCTGGGATCAGGAATCGAACCGTTTCTCATTCAGGGTCCAAGGTGAGTATGACTTCTCTGATCTGGTTGATGGATTAGGTGCCACTGTATCATATTCTCGTGAGAATAATGATTTCTTCAGAGGCGAGTACTACAGCAGAGACTTGCGCTTTAGAGGCGCGGGTAGAGGCGGACTCGCTATCCGTGAAACCGTGAACAACCAGAATGAGCTCTTTGAAACGACTGCTAACTACCGCAACACGTTTGATTTCGTGCGGGTGGAGTCAGTAGCCGGTTATTCCTATCAGGAATTTTCTAATCAGGGTCAATTCGCAGAAGGCGGTGGTTTTACCAGCGACAGGCTTCTGTACAACAACCTCTTCCTTGCCAGGGATTTCAATGATGGTGAAGGAACTGTTGCAAGTTTCAACAATGAGAATAAGCTCATTGCATTTTTTGGACGCGTGAACTTAACCTTCGACAATACCTATTTCTTATCCGGTACATTCAGAAGAGAAGGTTCTACCCGTTTTGGAGCTGACAATAAGTGGGGTAACTTCTTCGCTGTAAGTGGTGGTGCCGAACTTACCAATATCATTGACATACCGGAAGCAAATGAGCTGAAAGTTCGTTTGAGCTATGGTGAAACGGGACAGAATGCTCCATTTGATGGTATCTCTATTCAAAGATTCGGACAAGGTGCTAGCTTCCTGGTTGATGGTAACTTCCAGCCTTCAATTGGCCCGGCAAGTAACCCGAATCCGAATCTGAGATGGGAAATCAAAAAAGAGATCAACGCAGGTATTGACTTTGCATTTTTTGATGAGCGTTTTTTCGGTTCTATTGATTATTACAATAGCCGCACTCAGGATGCGCTCTTCGAATTTGGTGTGCCCGTTCCTCCAAATCAGTTCCCTTTCACTTGGGTTAACATAGGTGAAATTTCGAATGAGGGCATCGAAGCTGCACTCAGCTATAATGCGATACAAACACGTGATGCGGTATGGACTACAAGTGTGACTTTCGCTACATACAATTCCGTGCTTGAATCACTCTCAAGCGAAGAGTTCGACTTTGGTGAAAGAAGATTCTTTGCAAATGTGGGCGCTCCGGGCCTGAACGACTTCTTTATGATTCGTGTGCAGGAAGGCCAGCCAATTGGTGATATCTATGCTCCAAAATTCGTTGGATTTAGCACAAACGGTGAATGGCTGTTCGAAAATCGCAACGGAGACATTGTAGGCCGGGATGACATTGACGTGATTGAAGACGGACAGGTAGTTGGAAACGGTCTGCCAGACTTTACACTTGGCTGGGACAACACCGTACGTTACCGCAATTGGGATTTCAACATGTTCTGGAGAGGTGCGTTTGGACATGATCTTGTGAATACTTACGACATCTTCTACAACAATCCAACTGTAGCTGCGGCATTTAATGTGTCTAAAGATGCATTGGATTTGCCACTGCGACAGAGCCCGTTCTTTTCAAGCTTCCAGGTTGAAAACGCAGACTTTGTAAGGCTCGAAAATGTTACCATCGGGTACACTTTCAACATCAGTGATGATGCGCCTATCCGAGACCTTCGCGTTTTTGCATCCGGTAACAACCTTTGGACGATCACTAACTACGGTGGTGTAGATCCCGAGGTCAGATTCGCTGACGTAGGTCCTACCGATAACGCTGGTCGCGCCGGTGGTGGTAATTCACTCGCTCCGGGAATTGAACGACGTAATCAATGGTTTACTCAAACGTCATTTACCTTTGGCGTAAGCCTTGGATTTTAATATCTCTTTATAAATGAAAAATTCAGGAATCATGAAAAAACTAATATTTTCAAAAATTCTTCCGATCAGCGTATTTGCAATGCTGTTTACATTTGCGTGCACTGATTTGACAGAGAATTTGCCGGATCAGATTACAGTTCTCGAGACTGAAGAAGAGTTTATCTCGGCACTTGGCGAAGCATACGGCATATTATCTAGCTGGGGAAGTCACAACAGCCTTGTATCTCTGATCGAAGTTTCATCAGACGTTGCTGCTATCCCCGTAAAAGGTCAGGACTGGGATGATGGTGGTATCTGGGTGGACGCGCATCGCCACAATACCACACCATCCCACGGACCAACAAACAACTCCTGGAACTTCCTCTTCTCAGGTGTGAATGCAACCAGCCGTCTCATTAATCTCTTTGAGGATTTACGAGACGATGGCGCTGCAGATCCGGAGCTGGCAGCATCTTTTATTGCCGAAATGAAAGTGATGAGAGCGTTCTATTACTACTGGCTCATCGATGTTTTTGGGAATGTTCCCATTATTGAAGACTTCCGTGAAGTTGTAGGTAATCCGGGTAACAATCCTGACTTCCAGGCAGGCAGGACCCAGGTATTTAATTTCATTGAATCGAGCATTCTCAATAATGTTGATTTCCTGAGTGACGACCCAGCTGCTAGTTACGGTAGAATGCATAAATATGCAGCACATTTTCTGCTTGCTAAGCTTTATATGAACGCTGAGGTTTACACAGGACAAGAGCGTTGGGATGATGCTGAAGAACAGCTGGACATCATCATTGACTCAAACATCTTTGACCTCGAGTTAAACTATGGGGCAATTTTCGCAACTGAAAATTCAAACTCTTCAGAAACGATTTTTGCGATTCCATACGACAGAGTATTCCTCGGAGGTTTTAATATCCACCATATGACTCTTCACTACGACCAGCAGGCTCAATTTAACTTCCAGGATCAGCCCTGGAACGGCTATACAACGCTTGCTGAGTTCTACAATTCGTTTGACGATGAAGACGTCAGAAAAGACCGTTTCTTCGTTGGTCAGCAGTTTGCACTTGATGGATCACCATTGGTAGACCAGGAAGGTGGTGGGCTTGACCTGGCTTTCACTGTAGACATTCCATCTATCCGTATGACTCCGGCTGACGAAACGTACAGAATTGCCGGAGCACGTTTTGGAAAGTTTGAGTACGCTATAGGGTCAACACCTAACCTTGACAACGACTTCCCAGTTTTCCGTTACTCGGATGTAATCCTGATGAAAGCGGAAGCTCAGTATCAACAGAATGGTGGCGGTCAGATGTATCTCGATATGATCACTGACAGAGCAAACGCTCCCACCCTCACCATCAATGACGAAAACCTGTTGGCGGAAAGAGGCAGAGAGCTTTACATGGAAGCCTGGAGACGTAACGACCTGATACGATTTGGCGAGTTCAATGAGTCCTGGTGGGAGAAAGACCCATCTGATGAATTCAGAAATGTTTTCCCGATTCCGGCTGATCAAATTGCAGCCAACCCGAATCTTTCTCAGAATCCGGGCTGGTAAACAGCTGAAAACACTACTAATTTCAAGGGACAGGCCTCAAAACCTGTCCCTTTTTTTATGTGATATGAAAGTTCTCCTTTATATTTATTGAGACTAAAAACTTAGAATATTAATGTTGTATTGAGTGGATAAAATTAAAGATAGTACAAACTTCAATCTGAACCGGATTTAAACCGATGCATCTTCTACGCTCCGGTTTTATAATACTGTTACTTTTATCGATTCTTTCAGGCTGCTCACGCGAAGATGCAGACCCGGATGCCCTGTTTCAATTTCTCAATCCTGAAGAGACAGGAGTTGATTTTCTAAACATGCTGACTCCAACAGAGGAGTTTAACATGTACATCTTCAGGAACTTCTATAACGGCGGAGGTGTGACGGTAGGGGATGTAACCGGGAACGGGTTGCCGGATATTTTTCTCACAGGAAATATGACTTCGAACCGCCTTTACAAAAACCTTGGCGATTACAGGTTCGAGGATATCACAGACGGGGCCGGACTCAATACCGATGGGTACTGGTCAACGGGTGCAAGTATGGCCGATGTAAACGGTAACGGCTTGCTCGATATCTTTGTTACGTTATCGGGTGAGCCGGGAGGAGAGAACCGCCATAACAGGCTCTACATTAACAATGGTGACGGCACCTTCACCGAAAGCGCAAGGGAGTGGGGTATTGCAGATGAAGCATTATCCACGCATGGCGTCTTTTTTGATTACAATGGAAACGGCTTGTCTGATCTGTACCTGGTAAGCAACTCGCTGCGTTCTGTTCATGCCTTTACCGGTGTTACCGGTGAGGAACGCAAAAACCCGGATCCCCATCCCGGGGCCAGCAGGCTCTATCGTAACGACGGTGACCGCTTTACAGACGTAACTGAAGAGGCCGGTATCTTCAGCAGTGTTATTGGGTTTGGCCTCAGCGCCACCGTATCCGACATCAACCGGAACGGCCTCCCTGATCTCTACATCGCCAACGATTTTTTTGAGCGCGATTACCTCTACATCAACAATGGCGATGGTACCTTTACAGAGTCGCTGGAGGGGATGATCCGCAGCCTCAGTTTTAGCTCCATGGGTTCCGATATTGCAGACATCAACAATGACGGCTGGCCCGACATATATGTATCCGACATGCTTCCGGAAGAAGAGTGGCGGCTCAAGTCGAAAATGACGATTGAATCATGGGATGAGTACCGCCAAAATGTGGAGAGGGGATTTCACCACAAATACACTCGTAATACGCTGCAGCTGAACCATGGCGACGGCAGCTTTTCAGAAATCGGACGGCTGGGCAGCGTTCATGCCACCGACTGGAGCTGGGCCGTATTGATGGCCGATTTCGATCTAAACGGTCATAACGACATTTTTGTAGCCAACGGGATTTACAAGGATTTGCTCGACCAAGACTATATCGATGTGGTTGCAAATCCCCGGATCATACAGGAGCAGATCAGGAGGGGCGATCAGGATGTGATCATGAACCTGATGGACCAGATGAGTTCGTATCCAATCCGGAACTACCTGTTCGCCAATAATGGCGCTTTGGATTTCACCGACCGCACGGAGTCGTGGGGCCTTGCGCAGCCGGGTTTTTCGAGCGGTGCGGCCTGGGCCGACCTGAACGGTGACGGAGCGCTCGACCTGGTTGTGAACAACGTGAACGGTCCGGCGTGGATCTACCGCAACCGTGCCGGTGAGCTGCACCCGGAGCGCACCTGGCTTCGGGTGGATCTGCAGGGTGAGGCGCCCAATACGCTGGGCATCGGTGCGCAGCTGCAGTTATGGAGCGGCGGGGAGTACCGCTTCCGCGAGCACTACCTGCAGCGGGGCTTTCAGAGCAGTGTGGAACCGGGCCTGTTTGTGGGCCTGGGTGAGACAGCCCGGGTCGACTCACTGGTACTGCGCTGGCCCGACGGGCGCACCAGCCGCGTCAGAGACCTGGAAGTTCCTGCCCGAATTACGCTGAGCCAGTCCGAGGCCGAAGACCGCCCGGCCCCGCCGCCTCCGCCGCCCTCCATGCCGTGGGATATGAACCGGCAGGACCTTCAAGCGTCTGAAGCGCAGCGAGGGTCCTTGAAGCGTCCGGCTGCCGGGCACGACGCTTCAAGGACTTCCTCCGCAGAGGAGCGTAGTCAGACGCTTGAAGGCCGTGCGACAAATCCACTTCTCATCCCGCTCTCCAGCCCCATCACCGACTGGCGTCACATCCGCTACGACTATAACGATTTTACCCGCGAGCGGCTGGCCATGCGAATGCGCTCGACCGAAGGCCCGGCCCTGTGCAGCGGGGATGTGAGCGGCAACGGGCTGAGCGACCTCTACATCGGCGGGGCCCGCGGGCAGGCCGGCGTGCTGTGGCTGCAGGCCCAGGACGGAACGTTCAGCTCCCACCAGCCCACCCTGTTTGAAGAGGATTCAGCCGGGGAGGATATCGACTGCGAGTTTTTTGACGCCACCGGCAACGGGGTAGACGAGTTGTATGTAGCCAGGGGAGGCAACAGCTTTTCGACCGGAGCGGCGGGCCTGCTGGACCGTCTCTACCTGAACGACGGGGCCGGGAACCTGGCCAGGTCACAGCAGACCCTGCCCACGCGCCGAGGGTTTGAGGCCAGCGGCGTGGTGCGGGCCCACGACTTTACCGGTGACGGCAACCAGGACCTGTTTGTGGGTCTGCGCCTGCGTCCGTTCGGAGTGGGTATGCCGGTGAACGGCTACCTGCTGGCCGGTGACGGGACGGGGCAGTTCACCGACGTGACCGAGCAGTGGGCGCCGATGCTGACCGGTGCGGGGATGATCACCGATGCGGTGTGGGCCGACCTGACCGGTGACGGGGCCAGGGAACTGGTGGTGGTGGGCGAGTGGATGCCTATCCGGGTATTTGCCAACCGCGGTGACCGCTTTGAGGAGATTACAGGCCAGCTGGGACTGACCAATACCACCGGCTGGTGGAATGCGGTGGCGGCCGGGGATGTGACCGGCGACGGGCGTATCGACCTGGTGGCGGGCAACCACGGGCTCAATTCGATGTTCCGCGCCAGCGACGAGTGGCCGGTGAAGATGTGGGCAGGGGATATCTCGCGCAACGGGATGATCGAGCAGGTACTGGCCGTGCCCAAAAATGGAAACTATTACCCGGTAGCCCTGCGCCATGACCTGCTGGAGGAGATCCCCTCGCTGCGCGAACGCTACCCGGACTATGCCAGCTACGCCGGCCAGACCATAGAGCAGGTATTTGCCGGCGGAGAGCTTCAGGCGGAGGGCGTGCGCGAGCTGAGCGCAACCCTGCTTGCCAGCGTGCTGCTTCGCAACACCGGAGAGGGCTTTGCCATCGAACAGCTTCCGTCCCGCGCCCAGCTGGCCCCGGCCTATGGGGTTCACCTTCAGGACCTGACCGGCGACGGCAGGCAGGAGGTCATCCTTGGAGGCAACCTCTACGATGTGAAGCCGCAGAGCGGCCCGTACGACGCCTCGCGCGGGGTAGTGCTGGGCTGGAACAGGGATACCCTGCAGAGCTACCCGCCACACCTGAGTGGAGTGAACATTCCCGGGGAGATCCGCACGATCCGCACGATCCGTACCCCGCAGGGCCCGCAGATAGTCATCGCCCGGTTCGACGGGCATCCGGTGGTGTTTGGGGTAAACTCGTCTGACGACTTTTGAAGGGATACAGCTAAGAATTCGAACCCCCAGTCGTCTGACGAGTTGTTGTAGCCGGGAATCTGAGCCATAGGAATTCGACAGACGAGTGATTCGGGCGGGCCTGGGTTTTGATGCAGACCCACTCGTCAGTCGA
>SL_3KL_010_SEDDRAFT_10001739_pt1 | contig 19931 bp, 19 predicted proteins | sample SodLakKL_010_SED_2_FD_10381 | JGI IMG/M metagenome (IMG submission 10381) | reverse complement strand
AAGACATACAACCGATACTATTTCACCGGCACCAATCTCGATGAAAACCGTTTCGGCCTCTCGGCGCTGCATGCCTGGCCGGTTGTCAGGAAAATGATCGAAAGAATACTGCTTGAATCCGCTGCTGAACCATCTTGTGAACCGGCTCGTGCCGGGCGACACTGGCACCGGCCTGACGGTACACAGTACAACACATTTACAGAAGCACTGAAAGACCTTAAGCCCTATGACATCCTGATCAGCGGGGACACTTCCGACCAAGATTTCCGGTCAAAACTGACACTGGATGACCGGACCGGCATCCGGGAACGCTTTGAGCCGTTGACAGCACTTCTGGACCGCAGACATCTGGTCATCCTCGCGGAAAAAGCACATCATGGCTACGATTTGCACCTGTTCTGCCGCGACAATCTGTACGAGCCCCTGTTTCATGGCTGTAAACACATCCTAAATCCAGAACTGCGCTGTTTCACCATCAACGGAAAGCGGGTGAACAGCGAACGCCATTTTTATTTCGAGACCTGGTCGCTCGATCGACCGCCCCACGGTTTCCAGGAGGTGACTCCAGATGCACGTATTCGCTGAAACGCTGTCATTATTGCAGCTATTGAAAATACCGTCCATCCATGATTCATCATTGCTTCAAAACCCCTTCTGTTAATCTCTTAATCTATTCGTCACTTCGTCACTTCATTTGGATATTTCATTATTCGTTCATCCCTGCTTCCCTTCATTTCTTCCACTCTTCCTCCCCTGATTCAATCGATCAATCGTTCAATCATTAGGTAAATATTTTTTCTGAACTTTTTCTATAAATTGTCGTATTGTGTCATCATTCAAAGAGAAACCTCCCGGGGGAATCTCAAACACGGATAAATGGGGCAAATCATGGATAAACAACGAGTTGACATGTTCATCATGTCCAATAACAAGTATTTTGAGTCGCATCAGATCCCGTCCATCAGCCATGCTCTCGAAAAGGCGGACGAATCCAAGTTCGCGCGAGTACAGGCTATTAATTACAAGGATCCGATCATGCTTCTGATCATATCGCTTGTGGCGGGCCCGCTTGGTGTGGACCGATTTGTTGTGGGAGACGTTGGATTGGGCATTGCCAAGTTGCTGACATGCGGCGGTCTCGGCATCTGGACCATCGTCGATTATTTTCTGATCATGGGACGGGCCCGCGAAGTCAACTACGAGAAATTACAGCAGGCAATCGGCTACTACTGATCATGGATGCCCGGTGGACAAAGAATGTCCCGGTGCATCGTCTTCCTTAAAATGATATGCTGACCAAAACCCGCTTGTATGGTCTTGTTGTGGCCCTGGCGGCTGCATCCTATGGGTTGCTGGCCTATTTTTACCACAATGCCAATGGCAGCATATCAGCACAGGTTTGTCCGATCAACCGTGTGACCGGCATTCCCTGTCCCTCCTGCGGATCGGCCCGATCCATAGTTCTCTTACTGGAAGGCAACCTGTACGGCGCCGTAATGACCAACCCGCTGGGCTATTTCGCCGCTTTTCTGCTCATTGTTTTGCCGGTCTGGGTTGCATTGGATCTGGTCCGCAAACGAGAGTCCCTGTATCGCAGTTACCTGAACGCGGAGTCATGGCTCAAACGGCACAAATGGGTGGCCGCCCTGCTGGTCGTTTTGGTCCTTGCCAACTGGATTTGGAACATCACAAAAGGGTTGTGAGCATGGAACGCATACGTACCAATGACACTCACCGTTTTTCACTCATCAGATTACAAAAAAGATATGATTCAGCATCCACCCTTTCCCTATCAGCCCCCGGAAGCGGAGCTGGAAAAAGCATCCAACAGTTACCTGATGTCACTGATAGCCATCATGGTGGGCATGCCCATGCCCATTGTGAACCTGCTGGCGACGGGCATCTTTTTTATGGGCAACCGTCGGGGAGGATATTTCACCCGCTGGCACTGCACCCAGGCGATGCTCTCGCAGATCACTATTTTCCTTGTGAACGCCGGTGCCGTGGGCTGGACCATCTACATCTTTTTCGGGGCCGGTGAGCTGAGCAATTACTACATTGCCTATCTGATTACGGCCTTTCTGATCAATCTGGTGGAGTTCATCATGACGATCTACACGGCCGTTAAAACGCGGAAAGGGGTCCATGTGGAGTGGTGGTTCTGGGGACCAATGACCCATGCCCTCTGCCGTAAATGATCGCTGGATTCCAGATGCTTCACCCGTCGCTGGACGTGCACCCTCTTACGTAATCATAAATCGGTTATGAAAAAAGCTGCCCTTCAATTCCTAATTTCCGTAGCGCTGTTTGCTGCGATATGGTTCGGTCTGAGCAGGATCGATTTTGTGGGCGAGACCACCACCGAGACGATCGGGCGCGAAACCGAAAGGCGCCTCGGTGACCTGATGCTCAAGCAACTCGACATGATGTACCAGCGGGCCTATGATGATTCCCTGCTGTCGGTGGTGGACATGATCCACCGGCGGATTTGTGATGCCAACGGCCTTGATCCGGATTCCATCACCGTGCATGTCTTTGAGACCTCCACCATCAACGCGGCGGTGCTGCCGGGCAGGAATGTCATTGTCTTCACCGGACTGCTCCGGTTTACTGAGAACGCCGAGGAGTTTGCCGGGGTGCATGCCCACGAGTTGGGTCATATTGCGGAAAACCACGTGATGGAGCGGATGATGAACGAATTCGGGACCACACTGCTCATCATGATGAGCGGGATGGATGCGGGATCGGAAATCATTGCCAACATCCTGCGTATTCTGACGACCACGGCCTTCAGCAGGGAGCAGGAGCGGGAAGCCGACCGGGTGGCTGTCGCCTATCTGGAGGAAGCCGGCATCAACCCGGTGCATCTGGGAAATTTTCTGTTGCGGATATCGACCAGGGAGTCGGGGCGAAGGGTGCCGGAATGGGTGAGTACGCATCCTGATTCCAGGAACCGGGCTGCGGAGATATTCGAAAAGAGCGAGCAAATGGAAGCGGAGTTTGAACCGCTGTACGAAGGCGACTGGGAATCACTTGTGCGTTATTCAGAGGCACGGTAACGAGGATTCCTCGGCGTATAAAAAAGCCCCGGAGCACGATGCTCAGGGGCATTTCAAGCTATCAGGACAAGCCCGGTTTTGAATTTACAGTTTGGCATGACCCTTGATTTGAGGTCATTCTTCGATGATCGGCTTAATGGAGATGTTGTTTACAGCCAGACCGGATCTCATTGATCCTTCATCGCCATCCGCATTGGAGAATTGCCAGCGGAACCATCCCGTTGCCCCGGGAGCGAGCGGCCCGATGGTGACACCGTCTCTTTGAAGCTCAGAGATGTCGACGGTTCCGGAAACGGTGATTCTGTTTTCAGCAAGAGAGCCATTCACTTTGGTGCCCGGAGTTGTCACAGAAGAGGGGTTATCCGTTGAAAAAATGTCTTCATCAAAAGATTCCGGGTGTTCCCGGTCATCATCATATTTCAGCCGAATCCTGTTGCGGCGATCACCGATGAACCAGGCTTCCACGTCGTAGCTGACCTCGAATTCGAATAGGAATTGATCCGTATTATTGGTGACTTCTATGAACATGCGAGCGTCACGCAAGTCAACGGGAGCGCGCTCCCGAATCCCGAACGAGTAGTCGCCATTGCCAGAGGTATATGCTGTGAAACCACCATAGGCTTCATCAGGATCACTGGTATTAAAATTTCCGACTCCGGTAAAAGGATTTTCTGTACGACTATCATCCCACGTCACAGAAATGCCACCCGGTAGGGATGCCACTGTCCCACGGTACGTATTGAAATTCTGACGAATTTCAATACCGCCATTGGGATCACCGTTTATGTCGCCATTGCCATTGTCATCATCCTGGCGAACTATGTCATCAACGCAGGCTGTTCCCAAGAACAGAACGGTAATCAGCAATGTCACACTAATATTCTTCTTCATGATGTTTTCCTTTTTGTTATTCACAGTTAAAATACAGTAATGGTCGTTATCTAACATTACCTTAATATTACCATAATTATTTGGACATGGTGCGGATTGATCATTAAAGCAAGCTTCCACACCATTCCAAGAAAAATCAAGGCAAGCGTACAAACATTCTCGTCTGAAAATAGCTGTAGTTATTCGGTATCAGATCTCCGTTACCATCAGCATTGCCATCCAACGTCACAAAAGCATAGTTGAACTGGAACTTTATGAAACGTTGGACATAGTAATTGAGTCCAAAAGTAAGCACTCCCTGCTGTCCACCCATTATGCCGGCATCACTGTCATTCAGGTCATAGAAACTGTATCGTACAGCTGCCTGAAGAGCCCCCCAGCTATTGCGTGGATGATCAAAGTTGAAAAACTCACCTTCTGAAATGAGATAGCCCCTTGATTCACCGGTCAGGAAGTAAGAAGCTTTCACGTAACCACCGTGGAAATTTGCGTTAGGCAGACCGTCCTTACGATTCACATTAAACGTTTTGTATTCCGTCTGGACCTGCAATGGACCGTAAACGGCACCAAGTTCAAATCCGTACCGCGTGTAATTATCCACATTGGAAATTTGACCGGTATTCAGGAAGCGGTGCGAATCGTTGCTGGTGATCCGTGTTTCCGGACGGGTCCTGAGGCGGACACGGTTATTGTTGTCGGCATCCGGCGGACGGATGGATCCCCATACTCCGAGATGAATGATTCGTCTATGTTCCTGGATAGGCGTATATACGATACGGCCGTTGAACCCAAACGCTTCGTTATCACGCTCAAATCGGTTTTCATCCACTTCCTGTCCGTGTACACCCCACTCTGTGTGGAATCGTCTGGTGTAAAACGTGAAAGCGGCTCCCTTGCGGCGTCCTTCCTCAAACACTCCATCCCCGGACCTTTCCATGAATGTGAGCATTCGGGAGCTTGTAAGCCTCTCAAGGCTTGTGGTTTCTTTGAAATTCCCAATTTGAAATTCCATGTTCCAGTTTGGAGTACGGACGTGGCGCTTCAACCAAAAGTCTCTGGCTGTGGCGCCGCTTCCCAAACCGGCATTAAGATCAATATAAGCTTCCCAGTCTCGATACATGGTTGTCTTGAATTGAATGATACCGCGTCTAAGCTGCATACCGTTCTGCATGGGATTATCTTTATGGTTGAAGTAGATTGCAGCATCCCAGTACATGCGGTGATCAAACCAAATCAACCAGTCACCAGCGTCATCCTTAAATACCAAAATACCTTCCTGGATTTCTGGGAGATTCAGAGTTGCGGAGTGGATTTGTGTAGTATCAATTTCTACTCCATGCATTACCTGAGCATGGCTTTGAGCATACCCGAGTGCACAGATTATTATGATTGGGACAACTAGTTTCATTGTGAAATTTTTCATATTTACCTCGCATTTTTTCTATCAGGACGGATCAATTGTAAATTACTGATTTGTTTTGCTTTATGGATATTCGTTTAGAAGTTGAACATTAACTTCAACTGCTGTTTTTAATACTTCCTGCTCAAATACATTCTGGACAAAAAACAGTGCGATAAAGCTGAGTGCGGCTGCGATCAGGGGTGTGGTGACCCAGCCGGATGCAATACGGCCAATAGTGTTGTAATTGATTCCGGTCCGGCCTTTGGCAAATGCCACACCTATGATCGCCCCAATGATTGCCTGTGAGCTGGATACCGGTACCAGCGGAAGCGCTGGAAGGCCCACAGCAAGAAGCATTCGTTCCAGACTTTGCGAGGCAAAGACAAACAGCACCAAAGACTTTGCCAGCACCACGATAAGAGCGAGGATAGGTGTCAGTTTGAAAATGTCGTTTCCAACCGTTGTCATCACACGGTAGGAGTAGGTGTATATTCCGACACCGATGGCAGCCGAGCCCAGAAAAAACAACTGTTGCGTTCCGGTGAACTGGCCAACTCCGCCTATGGAAACCGACTCAAAAGGATTGGCAAAAACGAACATCCCCATCACGTTGGCAATGTTGTTGGCACCCAGACTGTAGGCACCGAACGCGCCCACGACGATGAGTCCGAGACGGGTCCATGCATCGAGCTGCAGCATGTGGATGCGGGCATTGCCAAGCACCTTTCTGGCAAGAAGGAAGAGCAAAATTGCGAAAATACCGGCCAGAATAGGAGAAAAAATCCATGTGCCGACAATTTCAATGAGCGCTTTATAATCCGTCGGGGATCCTGTAAAGAAATTCCATCCCAGGATGGCACCAACCACGGCCTGTGACGTGGAGACGGGAAGTTTCATTTTTGTCATCATTGCCACGGTGATACCTGCCATCAGTGCCACGGTAAAGGAGCCGGCCAGGGCATTGACGGCACCCAGCTGACCAAGGGTTTCCGTAGTTCCGCCACCGCTTATTACAGCGCCCAGTATCACAAAGATGGTAGCAACAAGTGCGGCCGTTCGGAATGTAACCATTCGGGTGCCAACGGCCGTGCCAAATATGTTGGCGCCATCGTTCGCACCCAGCGACCAGCCCAGAAACAATCCACTTAAAAGAAAAAACCACACCATCAGCGGGTAATCTGTTATTTAAAAATTTGCATTTAGATGTATCGCTTGATTGCCGCAATGGAAAGACGGTCACAGACATCTTCCGCTTCGTCGGCTATGCTTTCGATATTGTGGGCAAAGTACCTGAGATGGATCTTGTGGCTCAGACGCAGATTCGTCCGCTGAAAAACATCCCTTTTGTATTTCTCTGCGATACGGTTGGTCTCTTCACGGGAGAACTGGACCTGTTTGACATTGTCGCGCACCGCAGACAGGTCCCGGAAGTAGGCGCGGATGGCCTTTACCATGTTTTCCGATGCATCTATGGCATTATGTGCCAGATCGTAATGCGACTCATTCAGATCCTCCAGGGTCTCCGGAATCTCCACGGAAAAGAGCAGCAGGGTATCGGCAATCTTGTTGAGGACGGCATCGGAATGCTCCAGCAGACCCAAAACATCACCACGGAACTCCGGTATTAATGTCCGTAAATACAGTTTGGTCTCAATGCTGCGGCGCAATTTGTCGGCATCTTTTTCCAGCCTCCGAAGATCTGCAAGGCGAGCCTCGAACTCCTCTGACCGCCTGTCCAGATAAAATTGGACCCCTTTCTTGAAAAGCAGGCCGCCTTCGATGATCAAATCAAGAAAATCATCAATTTCGCCTTCTATTTGCTTGTGTTTAGTAAAAAGCTGAGCCATAAGGTCGGATCACGGTTAAATATGAGCTGTAAAAAGAATTATTCCTTGTCAAATGTAGCTATCACGATTGTGTCAGAAGAGGCCGAAAACCCCGTTCGGCGTGATCCCCAGCCATCGGTACCAGGTTTCCCCAAGCAGTATGTTCAGGAAATAACCGATCACCATCAGGGTGAAGCCGAATTTGAAGGCGTCCTTAAGATCGTACCGGTCGGTTTCATAAAGCAGCGCAGCCGGCTTGCTGTTGAAGTAGAGCACCCAGACATACTCGATCATGAATGCCGTAGGTAGCGCCAGGCTGACCACGCTGAAATCGAACCGCTGCGCCACACCGATGGCAATCGGTATGAAGAGCATGGTCCGCATGGTTTTGGACTGGAAAATCAGTGCGCTGAAACACATCACCCCGGTCATCAGCACATAGAGGAGCCAGAATTCCGTATCGTCGCCGATGCCCAGACGGTCAAAAAAGGCGTTCACGCTGAGTGAGGGCAAGTCGGTCTGATTGAAACCGGCGCCGAGCGTATAGGCTCCCGCCGAGAACAGCATGAGGTGCCAGGGGATGTCCACATCATTCCAGTTCACAATGCCGATCCTTGGCAACAGAGCGACAATGGCGCCGACAAAAGCAACGGCAGTGGCGCTTACGCCGTGGAACCGGTCCGTTGCCCATAGCAGCAGGATCAGTACGAATATGACTATGGTCTTGATCTCCTGGTAGTCAATCTTGCCCAATTTCTCATACTCCTCCTGCAGCCGCTTCATCCCGCCCTTGATCTGCGGTGTGCGTTCTTCCGGCTTCAGCGGGAAGAAGATCTTCATGGCCACGATATAGCCGATGAACATCATACCCACCATGGTGGGAAACATGGCAAACATCCAGTCCGCAAAATAGATATTACCGTCAATGGCACCGCTGATGAGTGCCGCCGCCAGCAGGTTCGCGCCCGAACCCGTCACAAACGCACCGGCTCCAAGGTTGATATTCAGCAGGTTCTGCAACACGATGCTGCGACCAAAATTGTTCTTTTTCTTCCCGCCATCGGCCCCGTAGACCGCTGCAATCACCATGAAAATGGGCAGCAAAATGGCCGCCTTGGCCGTCGTGGCCGAAATGAAGGCCGAAAGTATGGTGTTGATCACGATGAAGCTGATGAAAATAGAACCGGCGTTCTTCCCGAATCGCAATATGAACCATAATGCGAACCGTTTCGCAACGCCGGTCGCCACCAACATGCTCGCCAGGACAAAAGACATAATGTTGAGCCACATAACCGGATGCCCCAGCTGGGCATACGCCTCCCTTTCCGGAAGCACCCCGGTCAGCACCAGGGATATGATCAGGATGAGCGACACCTGATAATTCGGTATGGATGCCGTAATCCACAGGATGATGGCCGCCAGGAATATCGCCAGCATGAAATGGTTTTTCTGGCTGAATCCCTCGTCGCCAATCTCGGCATAAACTTCAGCCGCCCTTTCAGACTGTATCGTGGTGACATCAAACTGTTGCAGGAACGGGATATCCACTACGAATGCCACAACAATAAACGTGATGACGGCCAGGGGCGCCCCGATCATCGCCATCCATGCCTCTACCTTCGATTTCTCCCGGACGGGAAGTTTCTCAATCGAATAATTGTGCATGTCGAGCGGATCGTACGAATTTCCGTTCTCATCCTCCTTGTAGTGAGCGGGTACGTTCTGTTTTTTTTCTGCTTCACTCATGTCCTGAGATCATTAAAACTGCGGTTTACTGCCTCTTCACTTCCACTCCTTGTAGGGAGTCTTCATAAGCATCGAATTGTAATAGCGGACGTCGCCGGTCACTTCCTCACCCAGCCACTCCGGCTTTTCAAATGTTTCGTCGGCGGATTGCAGCTCAACTTCGGCAATGACCAGCCCTTCATTGTCACCGTAAAATTCATCCACTTCATAGGTGTGATCACCGTGCTTCACCAGATACCGCGTTTTGTCGATGACACCCGGCTCACAGATTTTCAACAGCTCCTGCACCTCCCCGACCGGGATCTCCTTCTCCCACTCATACCGGCTGGCACCCGTCTCATCACCGATTCCCTTGATCGTGATGAACCCTTTGTCACCTTTCACACGTACCCTTACCGTACGCTCCGGTACCGATGACAGATACCCCTGCGTGATACGGGTCTCCTTGTGAGCTTCGTTTTTAAAATTTCCTTTTACCAGAAACTTTCGTTCGATTTCCTGAGCCATAATTAATCGTCTTATTTGTTTTGATTTGTTTTTGTTCTGGTGGATGTCCGTCCGCCGGCAAAGCTGCGACCGGTGCCACCCGAAATCCGCCGTCAATTGCCCGTCATCCAGTTTCCGGGTGTTACTTGCCGGTTATCGAGTGCCGGAAACGGACCAGATGATCCGCATCGAAGTTATTCGTTGGCCAGCGGCTTGTTGATCATACCAATCACCCGCTTGATCGCCTGCAGATAATTGATGTTCTCAATGCCTTCCAACCCGACATCGGCAAGGGTCTTTTTAATGTCGTCGATTTCGGTTGATTCCGAATTGATGGTCGCCACCTGCGCACCGTTGATCAGCACGTACCCGTACTCACAGATTGTGTCGTTCACCATGTAGCCAAAGCGCTGCTTGTGCACCCGCACCGCCTGCAGTTCCGGGTGCGCATCCACCAGTGCGAGAAATTCCTCCAGGGAGTAGGTATCCTTTTCCAGGGCGCCCATCTCCACCTGGAAAGCCGGGATAACTTCGTTTTCAAGAACCTCTTTTTTCATCGGGAACTCCCCTTTCATAAGTGGATTCCACTGCTCCAGCCCGTCTACCGTCTGAACATAGGTTTTAATGTCCATCTTGCCATCACGGATTTTTGTATTGTTGATATCATTGGTACGGGATAGAATGTATACTTCATCAGAGTGGCGCTCCCATACCTTTTCAGGAACGGGGACAGAGAGACGAGACATGCGGTAGTGAGCATCGTCAAACTGCTGCCCGAATGTGCGAAATTCGAATCTCGGTTTTGAAGCTTCACCTATGCTGAGTTGTTCTTTGCTCATGTCTTGTGTGTGTTTAGCTTATGCAGGTTATTATCGTCGATGATTGTTGAATCGATAAGCAAACAGTGTGCCACTCCTCCCAAAGGCTTGCCGATCCGGCCAAATCATCTTTTATACAGGCTCGATCTGTTGCTTCTTTTTGAATTGCCGGCGTATGGCCGCCACCTCTGGCGTAAAGGCGCCGGATAAGCGGCGATATCTCGCCATTATTTTGTAACTTGCACCTAAAATGGCCAAATTTTGGCGTAAACCACCTTTGCAGTATCTAAGGAATGATCTTTGCGGGAAGCCTATGACAAGGAGAATGGCAAGCAATTTTAATAATTCCTTTACCATGATCAGGAAGAAAATTGTGCTGACTGGTCTGAGTGTACTCATTGCACTGGCTATCATTACATTTCTTTTGCACCGTGTGATCGTCGACATCCGTTCGCCCTGGCCAGAGCACATTGCTGTTGCTGATATGGATACGGCTGTTGCGCAGGATACAGTGCGCTTCGGAGTGATTTCACGATTTCCGGCCAATGTTCTCTACCAGGGATACCAGCCCCTTATGGATTATCTTTCAGAAGAGACGAAATATCATTTTGAGCTTATCATCAGCCGCAGTTATGAGGAAACGGTTACACAGTTGGCCATCGGTGAGGTCCACGCAGCATTTCTCGGCTCCTATATCTATATCACCTCGCGGGATGAACACGGACTGGAACCCATTCTAAAACCTCTCAATGAAGACGGACAGCCATTTTTTCAATCTGTGATCATTGTGCAGGAACATTCCGACATCCATTCGGTATCACAGCTCAGGGGGCGCAGACTGGCACTGCCCTCTGAAAATTCATTTTCCGGGAACTGGCTGTTACAGTCCGGTCTTTCCCAAAATGGTATAATGAGTACCGACCTGGGAAAAATCGACCATTTCCGACATCATCACAGCGTGGTTTATGAGGTTCTTCGCGGCAATTACGATGCGGGAAGCATCAAAGACCGTGTGGCTGACGAATTCCGGGATCAGGGCCTCCGGGTCATTGAGCGCTCAGATCCGGTACCCGGTTCACCGGTTGTGGTCTCCTCAAATCACGATCCATCCATTACCCATGCCATTACCAGCGCATTGTTGAACATTGATCCAGCCGATCCAAAATATGCCGGGCTGGTTTCTCAGTGGGATCCGGAATTCCGCAACGGCTTCATCCGGGCGCAAGCCAGCGATTATGATATGCTGGCGCAAAAAATCCTGGAGGTTCCTTCACAATGACGCGCTTCATCCAAACACTTAGAGAGTGGTTCCGGTCCAGCATTAAACTGAGGGTGCTTTCCATCATCGGGGCTGTGGTTTCCTTGTTGATGATCATCATATCCATTGGCATTCTTCATCAGTGGCGCGCGTTGATTATTGGGCAGGAGACAGACAATGCCAAGTCGATTGCCACGGCATTTTCCATACCGGTAATAGAATCCTTGATCCAGGCTGACCACGAGCATAGTTCAAGGGACGATTTGCTTATAAGCCATGTCCAGAATTTTCGCGACATTGTGGATGGGATTGTTTACATCTCTATTCAGGACAACAGAAACCGCATCATTGCCCACAGTGATCTGTCGCGCTTCAGCCGGCAGTTGGACGATCCGAAGATTCTATCGGTAAGCGGGACTCGTGAAGTGCTTACCTCCATTTCCGAGCAGCCGGAGCACGGATGGATACTTGAAATTCTGCAGCCCCTACAAATCGGTGATAAACGTTGGGGTACGGTTCTGATGGGATTCGATGCCACGAATATCCGGAAAAAAGTGAGCAGCGCCTTCTTTCAGCTTCTTGGACTCACTGTGATGGCCATGTTCGTGACCATCGGATTGCTTTATTATTTTATTGGAAGGGTGCTAACATCACTGAAAGACCTTGTGACAGAGATTGATAAATTTGATCTGGATTCCGGTGACGTGACTACCCTGCCTGCCCGCAGTGACGAGATCGGCTTTCTCATCGACCACTTCGAGATGATGAAAAAGCGCCTCACCCACTCCAAATTCGAACTGGAGAAGGCACAGAACCAGATATTCCAGGCAGAGAAACTGGCATCGATCGGCCGGCTGGCATCCGGCGTGGCCCATGAAGTGAACAACCCGCTGAACGGCATGCGATTTTGCGTATTCGGGATCAAAAAAGACCTGGACAACCGCGAACAGACCGTAGAGTACCTCAACATGATTGATGACGGATTGACTCAGATCGAGTCCGTGGTAACCAAGCTGCTCGGATATGCGCGGCAGCGACCCAAAGAGACGCAGGCCATTGATCTGGAAAAGCAGCTTTCCATTGTGCGGGACCTGCTGGAGTACCGACTCAAAGAAAAGCAAATCCAGGTGAATATAACCACTGATAAGGACTTGCCACGGGTCAAGGCGGATCCCAACCTGATGCAGGAAATGCTCATGAACCTGCTTCTGAACAGTCTGGACGCTGTTGATGAAGAAGGTGAAATAACCGTTGGTATGCAAGCTCTTGGCGGTAAGATGATCATCCGGGTCCGGGACAATGGAATCGGGATCACAGAAGAAGAACTGAAAGTGATATTCGAACCGTTTTATTCAACCAAAGAGACCGGCAAAGGAACCGGACTCGGTCTTTCCGTGACCCTCGGAATCGTTGAATCACACAACGGTACCATTACCGTCGCGAGCAAAAAGGGTGAGTACACGGAATTCACTATTACACTGCCATTGGAAACGGAAAATGAAACGAACATGGCAGCCTCCGGCTGGCGCCAGGACACACAGGTGCATGATTAAAACGGTCATGGATATTCTATGTGACCATATGAATCCAATGATTTTAAACACATGAAAATACTAATCGTTGAGGACGAACGGATTACGAGGATCACACTGGCTAACCTACTGAACAAGGAGGGCTACAAGGTAGAAAGTGTTTCCGACGGAGACAAAGGGATCCGGAAGGCCGGAACCGGAGATTTCGATGTCATCATCACCGACCTGCGCCTCCCCGGCAGAGGGGGTATCGACATTCTGAAAACAGCCAAGGAATCCAATGATAGCTGTGTGGTGATCGTAATCACGGCCTACGCCTCCGTTGAAACCGCTGTGGCTGCACTCAAACTTGGCGCTTACGACTATATTACCAAACCGCTATCACCGGAAAAGTTCATCAGTCTGATGAACAATGTGCGTGATTACCTTGAGGTCAGGGATGAAAACAAAAAGCTGAAAAAACGCCTGGAACGGATAGAGAACAAATCCGTTATCGGCAGTTCCCCGCCCATACGCAAGCTGTTGGAAACGGTCCGCAACGTGGCTGCGCATGACTACACGGTATTAATCCAGGGTGAAAGCGGCACCGGGAAAGAGATCATCGCCCGTGCCCTTCATCAGCAAAGTAGCCGCCGGGATCAGCCCTTCATTGCCATCAACTGCGCCGCCATTCCGGAATCCCTGATTGAAAGCGAGCTGTTCGGGCATGAGAAAGGTGCCTTCTCGGGTGCCATCCAACAGCACAACGGATATTTCGAGCGGGCTCACAAAGGGACAATTTTTATTGATGACATAGACGATTTTCCGCTGAACCTGCAGGTAAAACTGCTTCGTGTACTGCAGGAACGCCAGTTTGTCCGCGTCGGAGGCATGAAAACGATTTCCGTGGATGTGCGGGTCATCTGCGCGACAAAAGTAAATCTGGAGCAGCTGGTGCGGGAGAACCGGTTCCGCGAAGATCTGTACTATCGCTTGCATATCATTCCCTTGCATCTGCCGCCGCTTCGGGAACGGAAGGAGGATATCCCCGCACTGGTCAGCCATTTTTTCAAGAAACTGGGGGCCGGGGACATGCTCACGCGCCTGGACCGCACTTTTTATGACAATCTGATGGCTTATAACTGGCCGGGCAATGTCCGGCAGCTGGAAAACACGGTGGAACGCATCGTGGCTACTTCCGATTTCAGCATTGCCGCCACGCTGGGCTCCGGAAATGAACTGTTCCCCTCCGGAAAGGCGCAAAGCGCCCCTTCCGCCAACGACCAGTATCCACCATATGAAGAGTTCATCCAGGAAAAAGAGGAGGAAATCATTGGCTGGGCGTTGGAGAAAACTGGACAGAATATCACCAGAGCTGCCGAGTTGCTGGAATTGCCAAGGGGGACATTGCGCAGCAAACTGAAAAAACTGGGCCAGTTCAAGGAGTAGAAGTGCCCGGCAGATCTGAGCTCCGAGCCATTTGCAACTTCAGCTTTCAATCGGACCGCCACATCCTTGTCTGCGGGACAGCATCATTTGTTCTCGGACCGCTGTCATCAGGTTTACGGTCGCCATCAGCTTGTCCTGGAGTCTCCTTAATCATGCTTGCGGGCCACAATCAACGTGTCCTGGAGTCGCTTTATCGTGTTTTCGGGTCACCATCAGCTTGTCCTGGAGTCGCTTTAATCATATTTTTCTGGCTACCATCACCATTCTGGGACTGGTTTCCGGGTCATACGCCCCGCCGTGGTAATCACCGCAAAGCGTCTCCATCACCATCCCCCGGTCTTTGAAAGCTTGCTCAAACCACTCCCTGTGATACAGTTTGACGCGCTCCTGGTACGTCATCGCTTTGCCGTCTACAGAGGAAACAAAGGAAAGGGATTTTACCACGGTATCCTTTTCGATTGCCCTGCTGATCCGGCAGGTCATATTCCCGAGGGCTACGGTTTCTTCCGGAACCAGGGTGCCGCGCACCGCCTGCGGATTCAGGTAGTCCATCACCAGATATCCACCCTGTTTCAGATTGGCACACATATTGGAGACTACGCGCAGATTGTCATCATCATCACCGAAATACCCGAAACTTGTAAAGAGATTGCACATCAGGTCGCATGGCGTGCCCTGCCAGGTCCGCATGTCCCCGATTTCAAAATGGAGATCCGTGACTCCTTGATCCGCAGCTTTTCCACGTGCTTTCTGTATTGCTTTCAGGGATAGGTCCACCCCCGTCACCCGATAGCCCTCTTTTGCCAGAAGCAGGGAATGGCGTCCGCGCCCGCATCCCATATCCACCGTAATCGGATATCTGGCGGGTGGAAGCAGCTGCGCGATCCACCGGACCAGCATCGCCGCCTCGGCATCATCCCTGTTGGCGTAGAGCTGTTCGTAGAGGGGGCTGTCAAACCAGGATTCGAACCAGGTGTCGGTTGCCATTTGTCGATAGTGATTTGGTGTCCTCGATTTCTGTCCGAAGGTTGTCCAGGTGCGGCCTCGTCACGCGCAGCCAACTCAGGTTTCGGCTGCAAACCGCACAGACTGGCACACAATATATCCCGAAATTGCATTAAATATTGTCGTATTTTGCGCCGTATCAAACCCTCCGATTATGACTTATCTGCAAAAACTGCTGACTTCCGTTCGGGCATCACGTACCGTTTTGTGCGCCGGGCTGGATCCCGTGCCGGAACACTTTCCCCCGGAAATCCGGAACAGGGACCTCTCCGAAGCAGAGGCCGCCGTCACGTTCTGCCGCCGGATGATCGAACAGACCAAAACCGGAGTGGCGGCCTACAAGATCAACATCGCCTATTTCGAAGCACTGGGATCAGACGCTTTTCATGCCCTCAACGATGTACTCGACGCCGTTCCGTCGGGCAAGGTCCTGATCGCCGACGCCAAGCGTGGCGACGTACCGCACACCAACGCACGCTACAAAATCGCATGGTTTGACCGCTTCGGGTTCGATGCAATCACCCTGTTCCCATTCATCGGGCTGGATACGCTGCACCCTTTTCTGCAGGATACGAACCGTGCCGCCTACGCGCTCACGCTCACATCCAACCCGGGGGCCACGGACCTGATGATGCGCCCCTTCGAAGGTGCAAACTCCCTCAGCGAATACATTGCCGGCCGGCTGCGCAGCACGTCGATGGAACATCCCGGTACGCTCGGCATGGTGATCGGGGCTACGCAAAGCGCGTTCTACGGTCCTGTGATGCAGGCTTTTCCGGAAGCGCCGCTCCTGATTCCGGGCGTCGGTGCCCAGGGCGGCTCCGTGACCGAACTGGCGCAGCATCTTCACCGCCACCAGGGAATTCCGCTGATCAACGTCAGTCGGGGACTGTCCGCCATGGACCCGAACAATCCCTCTGACTGGCAGATGCAGGTTGCCACTAACACCGACCGTTACAACCAGGCGCTGCAAGACATTTCAGAGCGATGGTTTTTACCGGCAAGCCCGGACCATCCTCAGCATAAAGACCAGGCCCCATGAACAAACCGCACGTCATTATCTACACCGACGGCGCGTGCAGCGGCAATCCCGGTCCCGGCGGATGGGGAGCCCTGCTCCAGTGGAAGGGCAAGGAACGCACTCTGAGCGGCAGCGCCCCCCACACTACCAACAACCGGATGGAACTGAAGGCCGTCATCGAAGCCCTGCGCGCCCTCAAACGTCCCTGCCGCGTATCCATCCACAGCGACAGCGCCCTCATCGTCAACGCATTCAGCCAGGGCTGGGTGGACAACTGGCTGCGCCGGGGCTGGAAAAAAGCCGACAAAAAACCGGTGGAAAACCGGGATCTGTGGGAGCAGCTGCTGGATGCCATGCGGCCGCATGACGTGGAATGGGTCAAGGTGAAGGGCCACGCAGACGACGAGCGCAACAACCGGGTGGATCGTCTGGCGGTGGAAGCGTGCAAAAAGGTGGGTTCCTCGGGGTGAAGCTCATTTTCACCCGGAAAAACTCCCACTTGCCCGGGATAACTCCCATTCGCTCTGAAAAACTCCCATTCGCTCCGAAAAACTCCCATTCGCCTGGGATAACTTCTATTCGCCCTTGAAATCTCCTTTTCACCCGGTCGTTTTATCCCACTGATATCGGGCGTACGACTTCAGATGCAGGTCGTCGATCATCCCCTCCCTTGCCTTGAACCAACCGGTGACCGCGATCATGGCGGCATTGTCGGTGCAGTATTTTGGATGTGGGATGTGGAGCGAGGCCCCGAGTTCCCCGGCCATTTTGCGCGCTTTGTCACGCAGCATCGAATTGGCCGATACGCCACCGGCGATGATCACGCTTTTGACCCCGGTCTTACGCACGGCCTGTCGAAGCTTGTGGATGAGCACATCGGTGATGGCCGCGGAAATGCTGGCGCAGAGATCATTCAGATGTTTGGAGATATACTCCGCGCGCTCCGGTTCCGGGATATCCTGAAGGTAGTAGAGCACCGAGGTCTTGAGTCCGGAGAAGCTGAAATCGAGCCCCTTTTTCATCATGGCACGTGGGAAATCGTAGAAACCGGGATCGCCGTCACGGGCCAGCCGGTCGATTTCAGGTCCGGCGGGATAGGCCAGGCCGAGCAGTTTCCCGATTTTGTCGAAGGCCTCCCCGGCCGCATCGTCCCGGGTCTGCCCCATAAGCGTGTGCCGGAGCGGGCGTGTGACATGAAAGATCTGGGTATGTCCGCCCGATACCACCAGGCTCACAAACGGGAGCTGCGGCTGCTCCTCGATGAACGTGGCGTAGATATGGGCGTCGATGTGGTTGACGCCGATGACCGGTTTGCTCCATTGAATGGCGAGGCCTTTGGCGAAGCAGAGTCCTACCAGCAGCGATCCCATGAGACCGGGTCCTTCGGTGACGGCGATGGCTTCGATATCCTCTTTGTCGACACCGGCGTCGGACAGTGCCCGGGCGACGGTATGCCAGATCACGCGCTCATGGGCGCGTGACGCCAGTTCGGGGACAATGCCGCCGAAATGGACATGGTCACTTTGGGATGCGATAACGCTGGAGAGCAGCCGCGAGCCGTCGTACACTGCCGCGGCCGTCTCATCACAGGATGATTCGATACCCAGAACCGCCATCAGCCGGACGGTTTAGTTTCTGATGAAAACACCGGGATTGGCGCCTGCGACAAGAACACCGCCTCCATAACCGAGGGAATAAACCGGCTGTCCGGCGAGTCCGTCAGGCTCCCAGTTGGCGCCGTTGTCCGTTGAAGTATAGAGTCCTCCGCGGGTTGCCGCAACAAGCTTGTTGTCAGATGCAACCACAACGTCATAGACTTCCTTGTCGGCAAACTGGCTTCCGGATTCCTGCCAGGTCTGTCCGGCATCGGCAGAGCGGTAGACACCGTCCTGGGTCGCGGCAAACACGACACCATCGCCGTTGACTGCCATGGCATTTACGCGGACATGGGGCAGATCCACATCCACCGGTTCCCACTGGTCGCCGCCATCAGCGGAGCGATAGATTTTGTTGGTCACACCGGCCAGGACACTGCCATCCGGCAATGCGCCGAGTGCGTAACCGAATGTGAGGGGGATGCCTGCGTTGGCCTGGGTCCAGGTGGAGCCGTTGTCGTCGGATACATAGATCCCGCCGACCAGGGTTGCGGCAAAGACACGTCCGGCCTCGTGGACCATGACGGCCTGCACTCGGGTCTCGTCCATGCCCTGAACCATGCGGCGCCAGCTGCGTCCGTTGTTATCGGACCGGTAGACGCCGTTCTGCGTGGCAGCGAAGAAGGTGTCGCCGGATCCGCGGGCAAAATCATAGACGGAAACATTATCCAGGTTGCTTTGCAGCCAGTTTCCTCCTCCGTCGGTGGAGAAAAAGACGCCCTGGCCCAGTGTGCCGGCAAGGATATTTCCGCCGTCCGCGACATGCAATGCCCAGACCGATCCGCCGCGGGGACCTTCTGTGTGGTTCCAGTTGGAGGAAACCGCTGATGCCGTTTGGAAAGCCGTTACGGCCAAAAACAGCATAAGAAAGGAAGTAACCGTGAAATGTTTCATATTTAGTCTCTTTTAAATTCCTTTTGTGGTGAAGAACCTGCACTTGCAAAGTACCGTGGCACACGGTGCAGCCCCGGGACACGAATATGGTCCTTGAGAAGCACTTTCATGATCAGGAGCAAGTACTATCAAGGCCGGTGACAAGCACATTGAGTAAAGATAATGTTTAACGGGAAATAAACGAATGATAATCTCATCATTTCCGGTTTACATAAAGCGGGTATCATCATACCTTTGATTCTCTTCTGCAGCGCTTGCGGATCGGAAGAGTGCGTGAACCTAGTGCATGAACCCGCAGTACTGCAAAAATCAGAAGCAGAAAGAAACAGCAGCAATAAGCAGCAATAAGCAGCAATAAGCAGCAATAAAAAAAAATCAGCGACAATCTGAAACCGGATACCAAAAAGCAGCACAAGTATAAAGAAACAGCACCCATCATCACACGCATGCCGTCCAACACCATCATCATTCGCGGGGCCCGCGAGCACAACCTGAAGAATATCGACCTGGACATCCCGCGCGACCAGTTTGTGGTCATCACGGGCATTTCCGGTTCGGGCAAGACCTCCCTTGCCTTTGATACGATCTACGCGGAGGGGCAGCGCCGGTTCATGGAGTCACTTTCGGCCTATGCGCGGCAATTCCTTGGGATGATGGAGCGGCCCGAAACCGACTTTATCGACGGACTCTCGCCGGTCATCTCCATCGACCAGAAGACCACCAGCCGCAATCCACGATCCACAGTGGGCACCGTCACCGAGATCTACGACTACCTGCGCCTGCTGTTTGCGCGCGCCGGCACACCCTACTCCTACCTGACCGGCAACCGCATGCAGAAACAGACGCCGGAGGAGGTGGTCGCCAGCATCATGCAGCTGCCGCAGGGCACACGCGCCTACTGCATGGCGCC